>Ga0074195_1003413_pt1 | contig 15019 bp, 10 predicted proteins | sample EPASupsiteHSE623_FD_64525 | JGI IMG/M metagenome (GOLD analysis project Ga0074195, IMG submission 64525) | Bioremediated contaminated groundwater from EPA Superfund site, New Mexico - Sample HSE6-23 | ecosystem: Environmental > Aquatic > Deep subsurface > Groundwater > Contaminated ...
CGAGGCTGTATGGGAACCGATTTACGGGAGAGATGACCTGCAAAGGCACCTTCCGACCAGGGCGGTTCTGACGGATGGAGTTTGGACCGTTCGTGGGACCTTGCCACCAGGGGTCTGGGGTGGAACGGCCGTCGCCGAGATCCGAAAGAAGGATGGGTGCATCCTGCGCGTGAGTCACGGGAAGTGAAAGAGGGGCGACCTGTTGTGTATCACGGAAGCAGGAGTGTTTGTTTGCTGTTGAGGGGGGCCGCGTGTGTCGGCTTTGTGTCTGTCGCCTGTTCCTTCTGGATCGTTTTTCGTATCGCCGTGGCAAGTCAGGACAATTTCCAGGACGCATTGGCTTGCTTCGCTGGCCGTCATTGGGTCTACATCGCGGCCCTTGGCATTGCCTGTCACCCATATGTCTATGCGCTGCTAAACGGTCTCATCATGTCAGTACTGTTCTCTCGAAGGATCGACCAAGAAGTAGCCGGAATACGTGCGATGTGCGCCGGCGCTGCAATTGCGATGTGCTTGTGGAATATAGCAGTCTTTCTGGGGCTTCTGGAGACAGTTCTGAGGGCGGGGTGCATACTGAATATCCATTATCGCTAGTGATGGAGACCCCACTGACGTGGGAACGCGACTACGCGTGGACTGCACTCCTTCACAGCCGAGCGAAGCCGCCCCAGCCTCTTCCCGCTCCCTGTACGCTTGTGCAAACCCGCCCCGGAGTTGAGGTTTGAAGCGAGTCCCTGATGGGATGGCCGGGGCCGGCTTGCCTCAAGTGCTGGCCCCTCTGGCGATGAGAGGGTTCCTGCTTGGCGGTCCTGATCAGCGCCATCGGGGGCGCTTGCTTGGTCCGTGCGGCCAGCGACTCGGCCTATCGGAACGGGGTGATCTCAGGCACGATGGTGAGAAAATTTGTTTGAGGACGTCCGTCCTTGGCATCGTAGGGCCTCCTTGTGGAGTTGGTCCTATGATGCCTTCTATTTTTGCTCAAGAACAGTCCCTTGTTTTCCGCTCCCAATCAAATTCTCACGAGCGTTACGCTACCCCGAACTTCCCACTCCACCGTCATGCACCCACTCGCGGAGACGCTCTGGCTTTTCCCATAGTCCATGATTTATCATCATCGGCCAATCGAGACACCCGACCCGGCTTGCGAGAATTGGGGAGGGACCGACGGAGCCAGACCGGCAGGAGTCACGTGCACCCGAACGAATCCTCGAAGCCCGAGACAGAAAAGCCCGCGACAGAGAGTCCTTCCTTCCGCTCCGGTTTCGTGTCGATCGTGGGACTGCCCAACGTGGGCAAGTCCACGCTGGTGAACCAGTTTCTGCAGAGAGCGGCCTGCATCACCTCGTTCAAGCCGCAGACGACACGCCACCACGTCCGCTGCGTCGTCACCTCTCCCCAACGGCAGATCATCTTGATCGACACGCCCGGCTGGATCACCGGACAGAAGACCTTCGACAAGTTCCTCCGCAAGGAGATCTACCGAGGCCTCGATGGCGTCGATGTCATCCTCTTCATGGTCGACGCAACGCGTCTTGCGATCGAACCGAACCAGGAATGTTGGAAGGCTCTCGCCACCCACACCCAAGCCCACAAGATCCTGGTCCTCAACAAGATCGATCGGTTCTCGAAGGTGGAGATCATCCCTCTTCTGGACACCCTGTGCAAGGCGTTCGAACCCAAGGAACTGGTTCCCCTCTCCGCCGCCGATCGCACGAACCTCGAAGAACTCGATCGAGTGATCACCGGGCTGCTTCCGGAGGGCCCCAGATACTACCCCGACGATACGCTGATCGATCGACCGCTGGAGTTCGTCTTCGCGGAGTTCGTGCGGGAGCAGGTGTATCTCGTCACCCGACAAGAGCTTCCGTTCGCAACGGCCGTGATGGTGGAATCGCTCGAGCAAGCCGAAGCAACGGGCCTTCAAGCCACGATCCTCGTGGAGAAGGAGTCCCAGAAAGGGATCTTGATCGGCGCCAAGGGCTCGATGATCCGCGAGATCCGGGAACGGGCCACCCGACGCATCTCGGAGTTCGTCAAAAGCCGACGCGTGCGGGTCGAACTCACCGTCAAAGTGAAAAAGAACTGGCGCCAGGACCCGGCCATTCTCAAGACGCTGGGTTACGAGTGAGCACGCATGCGGCCCCTGGGAGCCTTTCGGAGTGAGCCTCCGTCAGGCTCGGTCCGGAGTCCGGAGTCCTTAGGAGCAAAGCGCGAAGCTCGAACCAGGGATGAGTGGATCCAGCGCGGTCCCAGAAGCCCTTGGAGCGATGGGTTCGGGCAAGATTCTTCTTGTGCCCGATCTCGGCTTGATGCTAGATTGGAGGCTCCCGCAGGACCTTCCAGAAGCAGAGGTGATCTTCGATGGCGAAGTACTCGCCCGAACAGATTCGGACATTCGCAGTGGTCGGGCACGGGTCCACTGGCAAGACGACGTTGGTTGAATCGCTCCTCTTCAACGCCGGCATCCTTAGCCGGATGGGGCGAACGGAAGATGGCACGACTCGCACAGACTACGACAGCGAGGAGATAAAGAGGCACATCTCCATCAATTCCATGCCGGCAGCCTTCCCCTGGAAGAACGCGGAGTTCAACCTGGTCGACTGTCCCGGATTTTTTGATTTTCTGCCAGAAGTGAGGGCGGTCCTCGCCTCGATGGACGCCGCCGTGGTGTGCGCCAGCGCCCAAGTCGGTGCCGAGGCCGGCACCGAGAAGTGCTTCGAGTATTTGCGCGAGTTCTCCCTGCCTGCCATGGTGTACGTATCCAAAATGGACAAGGAGAACGCCGATTTCGACAAAGCCGTCCAATCGCTCGCGTCCACCATCGGTGGCCACTTCATTCCTTTCGTGGCACCGATCGGCGCAGCCGACAACTTCGAGGGCGTCGTCGACGTTTTAAACTCCAAGGCATACTTCTACAAGGGTGACACGGGAACTTGCGAGGAAAAGCCCATACCCGAGGCCCTCTCGAAAAAGCTCGCCCAGTACAAGGAGAAGATCATCGAGGCCGCCGCGGAAACCGATGACGCGCTGACCGAAAAGTACCTGGGCGGCGAGGCTCTCACCGAAGAAGAGCTCAGAAACGGCATCCGAACGGCGATCCTGTCCGGCAAGCTGATCCCCGTCACCTGTGGGTCCTCCAATCGAAACATCGGAGTGAAACAGGTAGCCGACGTCATCATCGCTGCGTTGCCGTCTCCGCTGGATCGAGAGGTCGATGCCGAGAAGCCCGACTCGAAAGAGGCAGTAAAAGTCAAACCCGCCGCCAATGGCGAGCTTCTGGCCCACTCGTTTCGTGTCCTTCAGGAGCAGCACGTCGGAGATCTCGTGTTGGTTCGGGTCTTCAACGGAACCCTCACGGGCGGGACCACGGTCTTGAACTCGACCCGCTCCGACAAAGAGAAGGTCGGGCAGATCCTCAAGGTCGTCGGGAAAGAACGCGGGGAAGCCACGGAACTGGTGCCCGGTCAGATCGGGGCGCTCGTCAAACTCAGACTCACCAAGACCGGAGACACGCTCTGTTCCGATAAACAGGTCCTGCTGCGGCCCAAGGTCGAGTACCCGGACCCCACGATCACCTACGCGGTCAAGCCGGTAAGCCAAGCCGATCAGGAGAAACTGTCCAACATCCTGACCGCCCTGAGTCAACAGGATCCCTGCGTCCGCGCCTACCTGGACAGCACGACCCACGAGATCATCTTCTCGGCCATGGGCGATGTCCAGCTCGAGATCTTCATTTCCCGGATCAAACAGAGGTACAACATCAATCTCGAGATCGCCAAGCCGAAGATCCCTTACCTCGAGACCGTTCGAGGCACGGCCGAGGCGGAGGGGAAACTCAAGAAGCAGAGCGGCGGCCGGGGACAGTTCGCCGTCGTCAACCTGAGGCTGGAGCCGCTGCCGTCGGGCAAAGGCTTCGAGTTCGTCGACGCCATCGTCGGTGGGTCGGTTCCCCGGAACTTCATCCCCGCGGTGGAGAAGGGCCTCAGAGAGAGCCTGCCCATGGGCGTGCTCGCAGGTTATCCGGTCACCGACGTGAGAGTGACGCTGTTCTTCGGCAAGTACCATGACGTCGACTCCAGCGAGCAGGCGTTCAAGACCGCGGCCAGCCTTGGATTCAAGGAAGCGGTACGCTCGGCCAAAGCCGTGCTCTTGGAACCTATCATGAACGTCGCCATCACGGTTCCCGATGATCAGATGGGTGACATCATCGGAGATCTGAACAGTCGCCGCGGCAAGATCCAAGGGATGGAGCCCCTCCAGAAGAAGACGCGAGTCCGGGCGCTGGTCCCGCTGTCGGAGATGTATCGCTACATCACCAACCTGCGGTCCATGACCGGTGGGCGCGGCGAGTTCGTCATGACCCACGACCACTACGAAGAGGTTCCGCAGCATCTCGCAGCCCCGATCATCGCGGAGTACGCGAAGGAGAGATCGGCAGAAGACTAGGCATTGACCCCGGTCGGGGTCAGTTTTTTTCCGGATCGGCACGCCGTGGGGACTTTCGTCAAAAAGGCCCCGCGGCGTTGCGGATTTTTGGGTATCGATTTCGAATATGTCCGAACTGATGGTGGTCCTCGTCGTCCTGGCCGCCTTGGGGGGCGCATTTGTCTTCTACGTCGGACGGGTTCGCCCGCATCCCCGGATCGATCGCGAGGAAGACGCCCGGATTCGTTTTCTGTGGGACAGGATTCGAACAGCGCCTGCAGAGCTCGGTCCGTACCTGGAACTGTCCGAGATCCATCGACGACACAACGACAGAGACTCCCTTTTCGACTTGGTCGTTGCCGGTATCCCGCATTTGGCTCGAGACCCCTCGTTCGAGCGACTCACGAGATCGGCGCTGTCCGGCCTGACCTTTGGGGCCGACGTCTTAGCGGAACCGTCGTCGTTCGCACAGAGCGTCCGCATCGATCGTTCGGCCGATCGGCTCTGCGTCGATCAGGGGTTTACGCTCGTCGACGGCTGGCTCGAAGTGACGCAGCTGCGGCTCGAGGTGGATCGATTCCTGGCCGGAGGCCGCCACAGCGCTTCCGGAATGGACCGGTGCTACAGGGTCGTCCACGCTGAGGCTCGCATCCCGCGAGAGCGCCTCGCCAGGCTCGGGGAGATCCTGGCCATGAGCCTCGGTCCGAACTTCGCCCGTCTCGAGCTCTCGCTCGGGCGCGGCGATATCGCCCTCCAGGGACAGCTCTATATTGTTCCCTTCCGCCTGGAATTTCGTGTGAAACCCGCGTCGGACCGCCTGATCCACATCCACATTCCTCGGCCTGTCCAGGTCGCGGGCTGGTCGATCGTGCCTGCGGCGAGCGTCGTTGGCCGTCTGGTCGACGGGCTGAGCCGTGCACTGGGAGACGCGATCACCCGCATCTCAGGCTCCTCGTTCCTCATCGATCTGACGCGTCTTTTGCCGTACCCTATCCTCCCCAACGTCTCAACGGTGGAAGTCTCCCCTGACGCCCTCGTGATCGTCTGTGACGAAAAAGAAAAGGCAACTCTCGATCCGAACACCTGGGAAAACCGCACGGTCCCCAAAATCGCCGGGGCCGAGATCCTTGACAATGGCACTGTCGACAAAACCCCGGTCCCCAGACTTGCCTTTGAGGTCGAAGATCCAAGGGTGGTCGAAGATCCAAGGATCGAGATGCGGGCCGCTGGCACTCGGGGTGATTTTCCTCGGGCGCTGGACCTTGCGACTCGTCTCCTTTCGAACCATCCCAACGACTCTTTGGTGCGCGAGGAGACCGCGGAGCTGGCCCTCTTGGCCAACGATCCGGCGCGAACCGTCGAGATCGTCCAGGGCGGCCTGACTCTCACCGGACGGCTGCGACTGTTGGGCGGCCAGGCTCTGCTCCGACTCGGGCGACGCATCGAGGCGACAGCTCTGTTGACCGGGCTCGAGGAACATCTTTGCTCCTCGTCCGACCTCGTCTGGCATGCTGAGATGTGCGTTGCCGGGCTTTCGGACAAGGACGCGGCGCGGGAGGCACTGTCTCGACTGCTCGACGATTCACAGAGCCCCGACATCCTCTGTCGGGCCATCCAGGTGAGCTGGGATGCAGGGGATCCGCGATTGACCCTGGCGCTCGCCACACGGCTCATCCGAATCGACCCGCTCGATCCGACCGCCTACAGATTTGTGGGGCTGGCTCGACAGAAGCTCGACGAGCCCTCAGAGCGGGTAAACATGGCGCTCTTGGCGGCCCGTCACCTCGCCCCAAGCCGGCCACCAAATCCGTCTTTGGCCATCCCAAGCCCCGCCCCTGCCGGATCATCGATTCACACTCCCCCCTCTTCGAAGTTGGAGACTCTCGTCCATCCCCTCGAGCGGAGTTCACTGGGATCGGCGCTGCGGAAGCTTCGCCCGGAGCTCCTCGAGAGGCTTGCCGAGGACGATTGCGCCCCACCACCGACGTTTCTTAAAGCCACCCCGGCGACCCATCCATCGCTGCACGCGCTGGTGGCCCAAGGGGCCGCGGCTCTCGGTTGCGAGGTGCCGGAGATCGTCATCGATCCTCGACCCGGCCATGCGATCCGCCCTGTGGCAGGGCTCAAACCCCGGATTCAGCTCCACGGCGAGGTCCTCACTCTGTGGTCAAAGGAGGAGCTCACATTCGCGCTTGCAAGAGCCCTCTGGCAGATCACACGGGGAGACCTGTCCTTTCCGCGGCTGGACTCCGCAAAGAGCGCGCTCGCCTTGCTGCTCACGACGCTCCGGTGCAGCCTCTTCGATCGGAGCGTCGAGCAGGCCACTCAGAAGGGATCTCTGGTGCAGAGGTTCAGAGCCCTGACGCATAGGTTCCAACAACAGCCACCGGTTCTCGCCCCTTCGGCTGTGATTCAGGACGTGTGGGCATCGATCCTTCCTGCCGACGTTCTGGAGGACACGGTTCGACAGGCTCGATCACTGGCTCGCCCCGTCACCCCTGAAGACGTTGAGGAATGGCTATTGGCCGTGGAGCTTTCCGCCGATCGAGCCGCCTTCTGTCTCTGCGGCGATTTGGGAGGGGCACTGGGGGCGCTGGTGTGGTCCGAGTTCCCTCCCACGGTGGTCGACGAGATCCGTGAGCGAGGGCTTCGGTGGGCGGTCCACACGCTGGGAAGCTCGCTGTGGAGCCGGCGGGTACGAGAGCTCCTGAGCTACGCCACCCTCGACCATAGCCCTGATTCGCTCGATTGACGAGGCCTCGGGCTTGCTTCCTCTAAAACCCGAGGTCAAGACCATCGCCACCAACCGGGGGCCCCAGGAGCACGGGCCTGTGTTCCTCCATCGGATCCTCACGGAACTCGAACCGTCCTCCCCGATAGTGATCGGTGATCCGGTAACCGGTGGATCGATGGCCGAAAAGGTCAAAAAGCGTGACGTGCTGTTCGACGTTCAGTCGACCGCCATCCGCAGGTCGGCGGACCCTGAAAGCACTGTCGACTCTGAAGGGACCCACCCTTTCTTTGCTCCTGACCAAGCGAGCATCACCCCGCCAGTCAAACGCTACCTTGTCCGGCTCGATCACGCTGAGCAGATGAAGACTCTGGCCCAGAGCCGAAAGTGAAGGCTCATCGAGAACCCTCTCGCACACCTTTTCTTGAAGGACGCGAATACGGCCGTTCGATCCGCCAGCCGATGGGGATGGCACGAACGCGACGCTCTCCCGACACACGGTGCGCTCCCGGCTCATGAGAGCGCCTTGACCGCCCTCTTCAACGATGAGCGTTGGCTCAAAATCGCGAGCCATCGACTCGATCGCAAGACCGCCCACGACGTCTCCCCGGGATACCAATGACTCCTCGCCCCCCATCCGCACGAGGAGGTGGAGATCCGGCGAGGCCCCGTTGTCCGAAGAGCCCGTGAGCACGGCAAAATAGTGAATGGGTGAAGAGGCCGGACGAACCGCCGGTTCGCTCTCCAATGAGCCGGTCCCCGAGGACTTCATCGCACCGTGGCCAACCGTCGTGAGTCCGAGGAATCTCCGTGAGCTTTGATCCCACAACACGACTTCGGCCTGTTCCGTGGTCGTGGTGACCGCGCCACCGACGGAAAGGATCATCCGGCTGCTCGACACCCGGGTCAGAAGCTTCTCACCCACCCACGTCCCCAGGGTGAGAGAAACGGCTGGCCGACCCGGAACGGCCAGAGTTGCCCGAGGTGGCGAGGTGGAGATCTCGACCGATTCGAGGCTCAAGATGCCCTCGTCGCTCAGCACATCGGGCACTTCGTCGTCGGATCGAGCCGGTGACCCGATCAACGACAGAAGCAGGATGGCCAGAGTCACGCGTGTCACGAACGACAGTGTATCGGTCCTGCGAAGGGCTGTCAAATCAGGGAGCGACGTAAGGGTGTCCGTCTGTCAGGGTCGACGGCTGCCCGAATACTCGTACAGTCGCGCGTCCAAGCTCTCCCCGCCGGCCGCGGAGGGTGTCCGATTTGAGGCCCGGCGCCGTTTCGCCTGGTCTGAGGTTCCCTTGGACGCTTTCTTCTTCGAAGTCGATCGAGAGGTCTTCTCCTGCGAAGCGCTGACGTTCTTGGCCGTCGACGATTTCGAGCCGGGTCGTGCATCCGGGCTTGCGGACGCGAAAGGAGAAGGCAGAGGCGGAGGTGAAGCCGGTTCGATCTTGCCGGCATCCGCCGCAGGGGACGGCTCAGAAGACGCAGCCGAAGAACCGGAAGGCACCGGTTTCTTGCCCGCCGCGCTTTCGTGAGTCATGAACCGGGGCACCGATGCGGGCGGAACGTTCGGTATCGACGATGGGCTCGGCATCGGAGAGGCTGGCTGGATCGCAAGAACCGACGGTGCCAGTGAAGGCGTCGGACTCGCGGACGGTCTTGGCGCCGAAGAGGCCTCAGTGGCTGCGGAACGCGGTTTCTTCCCGCCCGTCTCCTCGGTCTTCTTGCCTTCGGACGATTCCGCGTCAGAGCCGCCTTCGTCGTCTTCCTGGTCAATGGAATCGTCGCGACGGTTCGCGAGCTTAGCGGGGATGTACTTCTTCACCAGCGCACGATAGTCCGAGGCCCCATCGGCCCGGCGAAGAGCCGCGTCGACCTCGCCGTACTTGGCAGAGGGATTCCAGACGAGGTATCCATCGACACCCGCGTCACGCGCGCCTTGGATCTGGGCGAGGATCTCCAAAGGCCCGTAGCGAATGACGTCGTTCTTGAGAGTGAAGCACTGAATCCACGGCACGATGTCGATCCGGTCGGCCCCGCTCTTCTTCATCGCCGCTTCACAACCGCGCCGGATCACCTCATAGGGATGGCCGCTCGGCTCCTTCAGTCCCAGGTCACCTCGGGCGAAATGGTCGGGATAGAGCATGGGGTAGATCCCGTCGACATAGGGAGCCAGATCTTCGAACCGCTGCCCCACGCGGGCCGAGTTCTCGTCCCAGGCAACATAGCCGAAGACATCGACGGACAAGCGGATCCCCTTCGTGGCTTCACGAACCTTCCGCACGAACTCCGTGATCTTCCGACACTTCACCGGAAGTGGCAAGTCCACGCGGGCGCGCTCCTGCCCCGAAGGGAAACGGACGTAATCGAGATTGATTTCGTCGATCCCCATCTGCTTGAGCTCGACGATGAGCTTCAAATTGTAATCGACGGTCTCATCAGAGACCGGATCGGTCCAGGGCGAAATCCGCTTTTCCGTGCCGGGCGTTCGGCCGTACCGCATGCCGGGGAACTTCTCCTCGGCCTCCTTGTCCTTGAACACGCAGAAGCGGGCGATCGCCTTGAGCCCCGCAGCGTGGCACGCGTCGATGGCCAGCTGTAGACGACTCGTTCCATCGCGCATCAGCATCTTGGAAAAAACGATGCCGTTGACGTCCTTGACCTCCATCACCACGGCGTTGAGACCGCGCTCTTGACTCATGCGGATCAGTTCACCCAGGCGTTCCTTGGACTGAGTGATCCAACCAGTAACATGAACAGCCCGCGGAGACCAGCCCGCCCGGGATTCGCGAGAAGGAGCCGGAGAAGCAGCCGACGCAGGAACGCGAACCGGGGACGCGACTGCAAAGGGAGAAGGAGCCGGGGCGGGTGACGAGACCGGAGGAAGGCTCTGAGGGGAAGCTAAGACACCAGGACCAGGCTCGCACGACGCCCTCGTCTGATTCTGGGGAGCCGGCGACGGCGATGAGGCGGCCATCCTTGGAGAGAATTGGATGGGCTCGGTATGGAAGACGAGATTGACGAGAACCGACAGGATTGTCAGCCCTTTGGAGACCGTCATGGGCGTTGTTATGAAGTCCTGCGGGCCACGGGGACGACAAATTCTTGGTACTGGCCTCTTGACACACCGGTGTCAGATTCCAGAACTTGATCATAACAGATCGCGGTCTGAGGCGACAAGCCTCGCGACGCGGGGGCAAGCAATGGATTACAATGTCATCCGACAAGCTGCTGGCCCCTTTGGTCTTTGCTGAGGCCCTTTTCATATGCAGCGTCTATCGATCTGTATCGCCGAGGACTCGAACGTTGTCCGTGCCGCCATCCAGTCGCTCCTGACCAAGTCAGGATACTTCGACGTCGTCGGAGCCGTCCCGGATGGTCGAGCCGCGCTCAACAGCTGCAGGGAAACCCATCCCCAACTCGTGCTTCTGGATGTCTCGATGCCGGAAATGGACGGCATCGAGGCGGCTCGCCAGATATCGGCCCTCAGCCCCGACTCGGTGATCATCATGCTCTCCAGTCAGGACGACATGGAAGTGATCCGAGACGCGCTCAAGGCCGGAGCCCGTGACTTCATCCGGAAGCCCATCCATGGTCCGGATCTGATCCAGAAGATCCTGACGATCTACGCGCGCGAGGGGTCTCGCCGTTCGTCCACGAGCGAATCGCTCCGACGGAAGATTCTCGCGTTCACATCCTCGAAAACCGGGGCAGGAACCACGACCATCGCGATCAACTCGGCCGTCGCGTTGGCTCGCAAGCTTCGCAAGAAAGTCCTCGTGATGGACCTGGACGTCCTGTACGCGGACGCCAGTCATTGCCTGGGGAGGAAACAGCAACCCTCGATGGCGGAGCTCCTGCTTTCACCAGACCCGCAGAGGCTGGAGAACATCAGAAAGTTCATCATGGAGACGACCAGCGGGGTCTATCTCCTGCCCGGACCGTCCACGCCGACACCGGATCTCATCAGATATTCCGGCATCGAGGCGGTGATTCGTTCGGTCGAAGCCGACTACGATTTCGTCATCATAGATTTTCCGCACATGATCGACGACTTCTGGGTCCGCATTCTCGAGGCGACCGACCAGATATTCCTCGTCGTCGGAAGCGATGTTCCGAGCATCCGAAGCACCAAAGTCTATCTGGAGAACCTCAAGAAGACGAAGATTCCGACACGGCGCGTGAAGATCGTGTACAACCACGTCACAACGGACGGAAATGTCGACCGCAAGGACGTTCAGGACTTCATCAACATGCCGGTGTACTCCGAGATCTCGTGTGATCGAGAGTCGGTCACCAAGGCTTATCTCAGCCGCACACCGTTTCTGCTCAAGGAACTCACGCAGATCAGCCGTGACGTGGAGACTCTGGTGGAAAAAGTCTTCTTGGGGAGAGACTCCATCTGACGCGCGCGAAAACCCGTCGGAATCAGATCGCGGGCAAGAAAGCCGGAGCCGGAATTCCCAGGTCGCGAGCCGTCGGGATCAGGTCCCCGATGAGGTAGATCGAGCCCACGATCACGAGCGCACCGGACAGAGCCGCCTCGCTCCAAGCCTGGGCGAGGGCCGCCCGTGGGTCTTCTGAAGCCCGCGCGCCATTACGACGGCCCTCCTGAGTCCAGATTCGAACGAGCTCTCGCGGAACCGCCGCTTTCCAGTGACGGCTCGTGGTGAAGACCGGTCGATCCGAGAGGCACGCGAGCTGGTCGATCATCCGACCCAGGTCTTTATCCCTGGAAAAGCCGGCCAGCACTGTGGGGCGTACCCCCGGGAACAGCTCCAAGAAAGCTCTCACGGTCGCTTCGACTCCGTCAGGGTTGTGGCCGGCATCCCACACGCAGAATCTGGATGGAGAACCTTTCGGGGAGGCCGGCAGGTACTGAAACCTCGCCGGCCATCTTACTTGGGCCATGCCTGTTGCGACCTGAGCCGCGTCGGGCCTCAGATCTTCGGGCAAGAATCGGAGTCCCCAGGCGGCCAGAGCGGCGTTCCTGGCTTGATGTCGGCCGATCAGGTTCGTCTTCAGTCGAACAGATCCCCGGTCTCCCATGCCCAGCTCGAGTAGAGTGCCATCGATGCCCACGGTTTCGATGGACAGTCTCGTTTCCGCGTCCAGATGGTGGACCATCGCTCCGCGCGCTCCGGTCTCTCGATCGACGATCTTCCGAACCGCTTCGTCGGCAACCGCGCTCAAGAACGGGACTCCTGGCTTGGCCACGCGACACTTCTCTCGCGCGACATCTTCGACCGTGGGTCCGAACAGATCGGTGTGATCCATCCCCAAGGAGGTGAGCACCACGATCTTCGGGTCGAGCAGGGCCGTCACATCGCGACCTCCGCCGATGCCCGCTTCCGCCACGGCGATCTGGACCCCTTCGTCTCGAAAATGGGAGCAGGCCAGACAGAACATCGACTCGAAGAAGCTCGGGGGTTCAACGGCCGCCGCGGCGACTGACCGGACAGGCCGACTGACGTCTTCGACGGCATCGTCCATTCGAGGCCATTCGACGTTGGGTTCGACGATTCGAGCCGCCGCTTCAAGGCGCGCCATCTGAGCCTGGAGCCGATCGAACCGGATCGGCTCGCCATCGACCTGGATGCGCTCCCGTGGGCTTTCCAGATGGGGAGACGTGAAGAGCCCGACTCTGAGGCCCCGCGCGCGAAGGCAAGAGGCCAGGGCGGCCGCGGTGGAACCCTTGCCGCAGGTACCCACGACCTGGAGCCAGGGCAGAGCCTTTTCAGGACTCCCCATGGAGGACAGGAGCCTCGCGATCTTCTCGTTGCCCCACTTCTGCCCCGGTCGGATGAGGCCGTGCAACACCGGCTCAACGTGGGATTGCCGGGCCGTGTCCGGCCGGGGTCCATCGGTGGACTGTTTCATGCGCGACAAATCAAAAACCGGCCGCTTGCTGGCGGCCGGAAGATCATTGCTCCCTGGGCTGCGCGATTGAGAACACCGCGATCCCGGTCGACCCGGCCCCATTCGACATGGGGGAGCTCTTCCATCCTCATCCCAGTGAATAAATCAGGATTATAGAATAGGCGCCGATCTCCAGAGACGTCAAGAATCTTGGGATCTTGGGGGGCCGCCGGCTCTTCGAGGGGGAGGTGATGGCTGGAGTGAGGGGGCGTGGTTCTACTCGAGGTCATTTTCCGTGGAAAGGAGGAACGCGTCAACGCCGGCTCGAGCGTCCAAGTCGGAATCCTCACCTTTGAGCAGTCCTGCTGTCTTTCCCATGCTTTCGAGCCGGCTCCCGTATCGAGACATCATCAATCCGGGGAAGGGGTCTTGGCTCTCAGGAAACCACTGGATCGTCTGCGTCTGGTCGATGGCGAAGGCCTCGACACCGCTCAATCGACCGAAGTGGCAGCCCATTGTCACCCAGGTTCCATGCAAGCCATCGAAGTCCACCCGTACGGGCCGTTTGTAGAGATGCCAGTCGCCACACCAGACCAAAAGGCGCTCTTTGGCTGGAATCGAGGCCAGCACGGCCGCCAGATTCGTGGCTTGCTGGAGGTCTCGCCAGTTCGAGGTCTCCAGGCTGTGGGCGGGTGGCATCCCTGGGGGAGGAGGGCCGAAATCGTAGGCGTACAGGGTCCAACCAAGATCCAGGGCTGCTTGGATCAGAACGCGAAGATCCTCTTGGGCCAACAGTCCAGAGTCCGAAGGGTCTGATCTCGGCAACTTGCGAGTCTGATTCGCGATTTGTGCCTGGTCGAGACCCATCGCTTCCACGGCAAGGTGTTTCACTCCAGCACCGTACGCCTCTGAAAGGATCGAAAGTCCCACCCTCCGCGTGCGCACACATCTTTTCAGGCCATTGTGTCCCTCGTTCATCATCACGACCCGGGATCGCTGATAGCCGATGCGAACGAGTTCTTGAGGGGTCTTGAGCGCCACGGTACTACGCAAGGCTCGTCTGTGCGAGACAGGGTCTGCCTGAGCGAATGCTTGCGTGAGGACGGGTACCGCGGACACCAGCAGCACCAATGTCATTCGGGTGATGGCACGGATAGGACGCATGGGTTCAAGTCTCCGGACAATTGCTCAGAACACAGGCGACAGCCACATCAGCACAGCCCGCAGTATAGTGAGACGATCCGGTCTGTCAAGCGCTTGTGCGAGTCCCTGAAGTTCGGTTTGAGTGAGGGCCCGGCCGGCGAACGAGGAACGGGAACGCGGAACGCTAAATGCGAGCTGTCGACCGGGTGCACAGCATCAATGAGGCCACGTTCTTCGACGAGCTCTTCTGCTACATCCGCGAGATCGGCGCCTGGCCGCTTCTGGAGACGCTGGACCCTGACGATCGATGAGGCCCTCTGTATCCGTTCCTCATTCCTGCCAAACGCACGATGGCGATGCCAAGGATGCCCGTGCGATCACGCGTCGGGCGGCTCGGGAGGTAGAGACGCGAGCACGAAACCTTGAGGGCTGCGCGTATCGGGAACGGCATCGGGAAATCACTCTCCCGGCAATCCTGATTTCGTCAGCGCGAACGGCCCGCAGCCGCGCCGGTCAGCGAGCGAGCGTGCAGCCGGCAATCACGACCGATTGAGCCCTGCAGCTCATTCCGCGTTTCGCGTTCCCGTTCCTGTTCCTCGTTCGTTGGCCGATCTCTCTGCAAAACCTACTCCGAACCTCAGAGAATGCTTGACATACATATTCGGTTTCACATACCTATCACGGCCCACGGCCTTGGTCGATTACAGTCGTGTTAAACCGAATAGGAATCTATCCATAAGCTAGAGTTTCGCCATTTTTCCACTCATGAAACGGTGTGACGGATATCGAAGGACTGGCGAAAAAGGGAACCGCCCTGCCACTCTTAGGTTGCATAGACCGAAGGGAGGACAGAGCGGT
>Ga0074195_1003414_pt1 | contig 14995 bp, 11 predicted proteins | sample EPASupsiteHSE623_FD_64525 | JGI IMG/M metagenome (GOLD analysis project Ga0074195, IMG submission 64525) | Bioremediated contaminated groundwater from EPA Superfund site, New Mexico - Sample HSE6-23 | ecosystem: Environmental > Aquatic > Deep subsurface > Groundwater > Contaminated ...
GCCGGGAGGCAGGTGAACAGAGAAGTCCTTGGAGGAGGGGCGACGAGTTCTGACGCAGCAGACGGGGCGCAGATGGGGGATCAGGGTGCTCCGCGATACTTGACCCGGCTTCATTCAGGGGATAGGCTTGTGCCCCACAAAACCCGGTTTTCCCAACCGCCGGTTCGACGGGTGACACAGCCAAGAGGAGCAAGGCATGGCGGAACAACCCCACGCGCCCGACCCGGAATTGGAGGCCAGGATCGCGACCCTCGATCCGGCCCTCGATCTCGAGGTCGAGATCCGATCTCTGGCTCGTGCGCACGATGCCCTCATCCTGGCGCATTTCTACCAGGATTCGAAAATCCAGGATGTGGCCGACGTCGTGGGAGACAGCCTCGCGCTCGCGCAGGCAGCGGCCCGGTCGAAAAAGAAGACGATCGCCTTCGCGGGGGTCCGGTTCATGGCGGAAACCGCCAAAATCCTCTGCCCAGACGCGACCGTTCTGATCCCTGACCGGCGTGCGAGCTGCTCCCTGGCCGATGGCTGTTCGCCCGACCAGTACGCGCGCTTCAAAAGCGACCATCCTGGCCACGTGGCGATTTCCTATGTGAACTGCACGGCAGAGGTGAAAGCCCTGTCTGACATCATCTGCACGTCCTCCAACGCGGTCGACATCGTGCGGTCCTTCCCCCGTGAGCAAAAGCTCCTGTTCGCTCCGGATCGCTTTCTCGCGCGATGGATCATCCGACAGAGCGGGCGGGACGATCTCGTGTACTGGCCAGGAAGCTGCATCGTACACGAGATTTTCTCGGCCCGGGAGATCTCCGGCTTGATGGCCATCCATCCGGGCGCAGAGGTCATCGCTCACCCCGAGTGCGACGAGACCGTCCTCAGACTGGCCGCGTTCGTCGGATCGACCTCGGCTCTCATCGATCACGTCGTCAAAAGCCCGGCCAGAGAGTTCATCGTGGCCACGGAACCTGGGGTTCTTCATCCGATGCGGAAGAAGGCTCCGGGTAAGAGACTCATCCCGGCTCCGGTGAACGGCACCGGCAATGGCCAGGATAACGTCTGTCCCCACATGAGACTAACCACGCTCGAAAAGCTTTATCTCTGCCTTCGGGATCGAACGCCTCGGGTCGAGGTCCCGGACGAGATTGCCAGCAGGGCCAGGGTTCCCATCGAACGCATGCTTGCTTTCTCTTCTCGTCGCTCGAGCCCTATCGCATCTGCTAATATGAATTTGAACCGTCAACCGGGTGGGTGATTCTGATTATGGGTGTTTTCGATCGGCTCAAGAGAATCGTCAACGCAAACCTCAACGCGTTCCTGGATAGCGTCGAGGATCCGGAGAGGGCGCTGGAGCAAGCCGTGCATGACATGCACCGAGAGCTTGCAAAGGCCCGCGAGCTCCTGACCGAGGCCATGGTCAACGAGAAAAAGATGACCCGCGTGTTGGAGACGGAACAAGTCGAGCTCGACCAGCTTCGACAGCGGGCTGCCTCGTTGCTCCAGGCAGGAAACGAGGCGTTGGCCAAGGAACTCCTCGTCCGGCACCGGACGGCCAAGGAACTCCTCGAGTCCAAGGGAAAAGAACTTTTTGACCAGCGACGACTGGTGACCAACCTCAAGGCTCTAGTCGATGACATGGGCCGAAAAATCGAAGAGGCCAAACAGAAGAAGGTCGAGCTCGCAACACGCGTCAAGCTCGTCAAATCCGGCGCCCATGGGTCGACGACCCCGGGGCTTGCGGCTCCCGGCGCGTTCAACGAGTTCGATCGGTTCGTGGGCAAAATCGAGGACGATGAACTCCGGTCCCAGGTCGCCCGCGAACTGTCCGGTGCGCAAGTCGAGGAGGACATCCTCAAGACCCAAAAGCACCAGGACCACTCCTCGGCCGACGAGGAGCTCGAGAAGCTCAAGCGGGAAATGGGGCTGGCGGAAAAGAAAGAAGGATAGTTCGACCCCTTGGCCACCCGAGCGATCCCGATCCCCGGAACCCTGACGTCGGAATCCAGGCTTCCTCACTTTTTCTGTCGGTTTTTTTCTCTTTTCGTCTTCCTGGCCCTGGTTGTCGTTGCGTGCCCGGCGGTTTCGTCCGAGCTCGAACTGGACATCTTCCACGTCAACGATGTCCACGGATTCATCTCTTCGAGGGACACCGCCGGCGAACAGTCATGCGGGGGAATGGGGAGGCTCTCCGCTGCCCTGTCCCGCCTTCGCCTGGAGGCGAAAGACCGGGGGGCCGCCACGGTGTTCGTCAGCGCGGGCGACATGTTCCAGGGGACGCCGGTGGTCGATCGAACCCGAGGGGAATGCATGATCCGTCTTTTCGATCGGCTCGGTCTGGATGTCTGCTGTCTGGGGAACCACGAGTTCGACTACGGTCCCGAGGTCTTGACTCGACGCCTTCAAGAGGCCCATTTCGCTGCTCTCGCAGAGAACATCTCCACGTCTCTGCCGATCCGAACCCTTTTCAAGAAAGGATTCGTATTGCCGGTGGGTCCTCTGCGGGTTGGCCTGATCGGGATTACCACGCCGAACACGAAGGTTGTGTGCATTCGGGAGAACGTCGAAAAATTCGAGTTCCTCGAGCCGGAAGGCGTGCTTTCCGCAGCGATCGAACGACTCCGCAACGAGGGTGCCGACGTGGTCGTGGCACTGAGTCACTGCGGAATCGAGCAGGATCGAGCCCTTGCCGACCAGGTCAAAGGGATCGACCTCATCGTCGGGGGACACAGTCATACGGTCATGCAGTCTGTTCAGACCATCGGCCGGACATCGATCGTCCAGGCAGGATTCTACGGTCGATATCTGGGCGAGGTCCGGCTTGCGGTCGAACCGGGTGTGGGCAGCCGTCTTCGGTCATACCGGTTGCTGCCTCTGTGCAGCCCCGAGTTCGAACCCGAGCCGAAGGTCGAAGCGGAGGTGGAACACTATCTCTCCCCGCTGTTCCTCGAGATGGATCAGGTGATTGGGGAGCTCGCGGTGGATCTCCCCAAAGGATTCAAAGGCGACGATTCGCCAGCGGCGAGCCTGGTGGCCGAGGCCATGAGGGAAGGAATGGGAGTCGAGGTCGCCGTCGTCAACGTGGGTGGCGTCCGACGCGGACTTTCAAAGGGGCCTGTGACCGTCGGTCAGCTGTTCGAAATGTTGCCGTTTGGAAACAGCCTGGTCACGATGGAGCTGGATGGCCGTTCGTTGCGAGCGGCTCTGGAACGGAGCGTCAGCGGGCAGTGGAGCCTCTACTCCGATCAAGAACTGCGTCAGATCTCCGAAGGTTCGAGCGGTCGGAAGCTCGTGCGGGGTTATGGAGTGGGACGGCGAAACGTCGGATTTCTGCAAACCGCTGGTCTATCGTACTCATTCGATCCACGACTCAAGGAGGGGGCAAGGATCGTTTTGGCGCTGGTAGGACGGGAACCGCTCCGGGATGAGCGGTTCTATACCGTTGCATGCGCACGCTTCCTGGCCCAGGGAGGCGACGGCATGCGGGAGTTTCATGGTGGACGAAACCGTCGTGAGCGCCCCTTCAAAGAAAGGGATATCGTGACGTCGTACTTCTCGAAATACCGGCCGCTCCGATCGGTTCCGAATGTCACCGTGAAGAACCTCGCGAACACGCTTGCCCCCCAGGAGTCTGCAGTTGGACCAAAGGCCAACTAGACAAATCCGCGTGCCATACAGTACCAAGTCACCATAGAGGGTGGATGCGAGAGTGTGTTTCTGACAGCCGCGCATCCGGGGTCGAGCCCTCGGTGAAGAACCCTCTGGATTCGTGCTACTTTTCTTACAAGACCTGATCAAAGGACAACACGGGTCTCGATCTGTCAAGCCGGCTGCACCGGCGTGCTTCTTCTTGCTTCTCCGGGGCAGCGTTGTCGATTCTCGTCGGCCGTTGAAGGTGATTCAAATATGGGGGACACCGGGGCTGTCGCAACCTCTCTGCTTGCCGAGATCGAGTCGCTCCGATTCCAGGTGACCGCGCTCAAGGATTCTCTTCGAGAGAGCGAAGATCGGTTCAACCTCCTCGCTGGGCAAAGCCAGGCGATCCTCTGGGAGGTGGATACAGACGGCCTCTACACCTACGTCAATGCGATGTCGACGGCGGTCATTGGCTATCCTCCCGAGGAGCTCATAGGCAAGAAGCACTTTTTCGACCTCCATCCGGAAGAGGGACGAGCGTCCTTCAAAACGGAGTCGTTCGATGTCTTTGCCCGCAGGGAATCCTTCAGAAGTCTCGATAACCCCGTGCAGACCAAGAGCGGAGGATTGGTCTGGGTCACGACCAACGGGGTTCCTGTCTTGGACGCCAACGGTACGCTTCTGGGTTACCGGGGAGCCGACACCGTCATCACGGAACGCAAAAGGGCTGAGGAGGCGCTTCGTGAAAGCGAAGCCAGGCTCCAGAGTATCCTGGACAACTCCAGTACCCCTGTCTTTCTCAAAAACTTGGAGGGCCGCTACATCGCGATCAACTCGAGCTACGAGCAACTGTTTCATGTGACTCGGCCAACAATTGTCGGGAGGTCGGACTATGACCTCTTCACAAAAGAGTACGCCGATCAATTCCGGAAATATGACTTGCTCGCTCTGGAGACGAACGGCCCCGTCAAGACAGAGGAGTTGGTCCCCTCGTGGGATGGCCTGCGCACCTTTGTCTCGGTGAAATTCCCCCTCTTCGGCACGGACGGCAAACCCTACGCGGTGTGCGGCATCGCAACGGACATCACCGATCGAAAGAGAGCAGAGGAAGCGCTACAAAAGGCTCACGATGAACTGGAACTGCGTGTGGAGCTGCGGACAAAGGAGTTGAAGCAGGCCAACAGCGAGCTGCAGGCGGAAATCATCGAGCGCAAACGAGCCGTGGAGTCGCTTCGGACCGCCAATGAACGGCATCGAACCGTTTGTGATGCAGCGGTCGAGGGAATCTTGATCTCGGAGATCGCCACAAAGAAATTCAGGTATGCCAACCCTGCCATCTGCCGCATGCTGGGCTACACCGAGCAGGAACTCGTGGGCATGTCCGTGTCCGACATTCACCCGGTCGACTCTCTGGACGAGGTATTCAAAGCCTTCCAGGAGCATTCGACCAAGCAAAAGACGCTCTCAATCGATATTCCCTGCCTGCGGAAAGACGGCGGCACGATCTGCGCGGATATTTCAGCCTCTCCGGTGACGATCGATGAGATCCCGTGCGCTCTGGGCTTCTTCACCGACGTCACCGAACGCAAACGAGAGGAAGAGCAACGACGCCATCTGGAAGTCAAGATACAACGGATTCAGAGACTCGAGAGCCTGGGCGTCCTGGCTGGCGGCATCGCCCACGACTTCAACAACCTGCTCTGCGTCGTTCTGGGAAATGCGGATCTGGTCTTGGATCGCACTCCCGGCTGTTCCCCGATCCGAGAGAACGTAGTCGACATTCGGACCGCGGCCGAGACCGCGGCGGACCTGTGTCGACAGCTCCTGGCCTACGCGGGCAAAGGAGTCCTTTCACTGGAGCCGCTCGATCTGAGCCGAGTGGTCGAGGAGACGAAAAAGGACCTGTCCATCTCTCCCACAAAGAAGGCCATCCTGACCTACCATCTCGTTCCTGACCTTCCCACGGTCCTGGCCGATCGATCTCAGATCCAACAGGTGGTGATGAACCTGGTTCTCAACGCGTCTGAGGCTTTGAGTAACAAAGGCGGAGCGATCCGCATCGCCACAGGGCTTGTGGATTGCGACAGAGACTATTTGAACGAGTGTAACAGCGACGAGGATGGGATGTCACCCGGCAAGTACATCTACCTGGAGGTGGCCGACACGGGATGCGGCATGGACGCGGCGACTCTAAACAGGGTCTTTGAGCCCTTCTTCACCACGAAATTCTTGGGCCGAGGTCTTGGAATGTCGGCCATCTTGGGGATCGTGAGAAGCCAGAGGGGAGCCGTCCGGATCGATAGCCAAGTGAACGCGGGGACAACGATTCGCGTTCTGTTTCCAGCCAATCTCCGACAAGATGCAACTCCTGATGCGGTCGATCAGATTCCCACAGAGATGCTCTCATCAAGAGGCACGGTCCTTGTCGTTGACGATGAACCGCTGGTCCTCAAGGCCGCCAGTGAGATGCTGAGGCAATTCGGATTTGGTGTCCTCATGGCGAAAGGGGGACGGGAAGCCTTGGAGATGGTCGCGAGACACTCGATGGAGATCCGCGTCATTCTTCTCGATTTCAGCATGCCCGACCTGAACGGACCGGAGACCTTCCACCAGATCCAGAGTCTCAAGCCAGGGATCCGAGTCATCGTGTCCAGTGGGTATCCTGAACAGGTTTGCAGCCAGCGCTTCCCGTGGTCCAACGTCTCTGGGTTCATCCAGAAGCCGTACTGTCTGGAAGGCTTGAAGATCAAGCTTCGAGAAATCCTGGGAGAGCCCTAGGAGCCTGTCGGAGAAAGCCTCCGTTGCCAGAGAATCAGCGCTTTACGGGCAACCGGGCGAACTCATTGGCCAGGTTCTTGACGGTATCAGACGGGACTCCGGTCAGTCGTCCGCACTTCTGCAGATAGATCTCCAGGATCTGACGGTCTTTTTCCGGGTGTCTCACTCGGTTCTTTCCCTTCTTGAACTCCGACATGCCGTCACCTCCCGCAGCGAGGAAGCTCGAAAGGACTATCCGGTACGTGCGCGAATCGACGAGAGGCGCTGTGCCCGCTCGAATGTCGACGAGCCGCTGTCCGTCTTTCTTCCGCGGGTCGAACGTGAACGAGAGCCCGGAGCACTGCACGAATCCGATCTTCCGAGGGGCTGGTTCGAAGCCGGATATCAAGCGACGCCCGGCAAGCTGGCGACTCAGCTCCCCAATCTTGCCCTGATCGTAGGCGACCCAAGCCCCACCGATCGCCCGCTCGATCGCGGATCGAAGGGCTCGCCCCTCCACCTCCATCGTGACGAGCTGATTGTCGAAGGGATTGACCTCGTACACGTCACCCACTGTCACGGGGCCTCGAGACAGAGCGCGCCGTTGCCCCCCCACCGTGACCACTGCGATCGGCACACGGTAGTAGCTGCGCATCGCCTCGGCCACAAGGCTGGAAATGGGCGAGAAGTCTCCACGCAGCCCCCGAGGCAGGTCCACGGAGATCTCGCCGATCACCTTGGACGACAGCTTCCGATCGATCGACATGTAGCGATCGACCGACGCCTCGAGCTTCGGGTCGACTGGCACGTCCGGCCCGCAGAGCGCGATCTGCCGAAATCCCAGCAGTCGACACCCGACTCCAGGCTCAACGGACAGCCTCACCTCGCTCATGAAACGACCATGCTCCCCCGAGTGGACAAGGATCGAACGACCGATCTTCTCCGGATTCCGCAGGCGCGTGTGGGTGTGACCGCCGAGGATCAGATCCAGCCCTTCGATCCTTTCAGCGAGCTTCCTGTCCACATCCACTCCGGTGTGCGTCAGGGCCACGACAAGAGAGACCCCCTCTTTCTTCAGATTCCGGACCGCGGATCGCAGCGAGGTTTCGGGGTCAAGAAACTCGAACACGCGTGAGCCTTGATCGGCGTCCTCCGCGACGGTTCTGGGAGCCGTGGCCCCCACGAGTCCGATGCGAAGACCGTCCTGTTCTACGACGTGGTACGGTTTCCAGAGTCGCCCCACAGGATCCGGACACCTGACGTTGGCGGTGATGACCTTGAAACGGGCTTCCGTGAGCCTCTGTGTCAGGGCGTCGGCGCCGTAGTCGAACTCGTGATTGCCGACGCAAGCCGCGACCAAACCGAGCTGGTTGAAGAGATCGATCATGCATGCTCCACGGGTCCCGTCAACGACCGTTGTCCCCTGGAACATATCTCCGCTGCACAGGAAGAGAGACGTCGCTTTGCGGTCTCTGGTTTCTTGCCGCGATCGAGAGAGCGCCGTGGCGAGCCGGGCCATTCCTCCACACTCCACGCCCTGATCCACCCGCTGAGAAGCGATGACTCCATGAATATCACTGAGGTGCTGGATCACCAGTTCTCTCGGCTGCGCCCAGGCAGCGGCCGAATGAAATATCGAGACGAAGAGTCCTATGAGGACGGGGAAAAAGCATCCGAAAACGGGGCCAACGTGCTGACTGAGTATCTTCATGGCTCGAGTGTAACACACGCCCTTGCCGGCGTCTCGCACACGGCCAAACTTGCTGCTTGGGTTCATCGACGTTATCCTGTGGGGAATCTTTGACCCGACCGAAACACCACGAGGACCGCGTCGGACAAGACGGTGAATCGCATGATCCGCAACCGAACCCACACGTGCGGCGAGCTGTCGCTCGTCGATGTCGGCACTGGCGTCCGACTCTCTGGATGGCTTCACAGAAAGCGTCATCACGGACCGCTCCTGTTCCTTGACCTGAGGGATCACCATGGGATCACCCAGTGCATCGTGGAGAAGGGGACTCCGTGTTTTTCTGATCTTGCACCGCTCCGACTGGAGAGTGTCTTGACCGTGGAAGGCCGGGTCACGGAAAGGAACCCCGAAAACGTCAACAAAAAGCTGGCCACCGGCCAAATCGAGCTCCTCATCGACCGTTTCGTTCTTCATTCCGAGGCCGATCCACTTCCGTTCCCGATCCATACCGAGAAGGAGTGCCCCGAAGAGACCCGGCTCAAGTACCGATTTCTCGATCTGAGGCGCGCCCAGCTCCACCGGAACATCGTCTTGAGGGCAAGGGTCATCGAAAGCCTGCGAAGACGTCTGTGGAAAGCCGGTTTTCAGGAGTTCCAGACGCCGATCCTCACCTCCAGCTCCCCCGAGGGGGCTCGTGACTATCTCGTGCCCAGCCGGCTACACCCAGGCAAGTTCTATGCGTTGCCTCAAGCCCCACAACAGTTCAAACAACTCCTCATGGTCGCCGGATTCGACCGTTACTTCCAGATCGCTCCCTGCTTCCGCGACGAGGATGCCCGTGCGGATCGATCTCCGGGCGAGTTCTACCAGCTGGATCTCGAGATGTCTTTCGTCGACCAGGACGACGTTTTCGCCCTGATCGAGCCGATTCTCTCGGGGGTGTTCCGTGAGTTCACGGATGGGACCGTGAGTCAAGCGCCTTTTCCGAGGTTGAGGTATGAGGATGCCATGCTCTGGTATGGCACCGACAAGCCCGATCTGCGGAATCCCCTGCGGATCTCGGATGTGACAGAGATCTTCGCTCGCTCCGAGTTCGATCTGTTCACCCGTGCCATCAAGGATGGAGCCAGAGTCCGTGCCATCGCGGCCCCTGGCGCGGCCGGACGACCCAAGGCGCTGTTCGAGAAGCTGGCAGACCACGCGCGCGCGGCAGGAGCAAAAGGGCTGGCCTATGTCTCATTGGATGACAGTCCAAAGGGCCCGATCGCCAAGGTGTTGACCTCCGCGCAGCTCAACGACCTGGGGCTTGCGGCAGGGGCCGTGCGGGGAGACGTCATTGTGCTTCTCTGCGATCAACAAAAGGCCGTGACCCGCCAGTCGGACGTGGTCCGCTGCCGTCTGGGAGACGCCCTGGGGCTCGTCGACAATCAGGCTTTCCACTTCTGTTGGATCGTCGATTTCCCTTTCTACGAGCGGGACGAAGAGACAGGCCGGATCGTGTTCAGCCACAACCCTTTCTCCATGCCTCAGGGGGGGCTGGAGGCGCTCAACACCCAGGATCCGCTCTCGATCAAGGCTTTCCAGTACGACATCGTCGTCAATGGAGTGGAACTCTCCAGCGGAGCCATCCGGAACCACAGACCGGACGTGATGCTCCGGGCCTTTGAAATCGCCGGGTACACGGCCCGCGAGGTTCAGGAACGTTTTGGGGGCATGCTCGAGGCCTTCCGCTTCGGGGCTCCTCCCCACGGAGGTCTGGCTCCGGGAATCGATCGCATCGTGATGCTGCTGGCCAGGGAGCCCAACATCCGAGAGGTCATCGCATTTCCGATGAACCAGAGCGCTCAGGACCTCCTCATGAATGCCCCTTCTCCCGTGACCCAAGAGCAACTCGATGAGCTCCACCTCCGGATCGAGTGGCCTGACAACGAGAAGGTCTAGTAACCCGTCGGGCTAACGCCCTCCGAACAAACGCCAGTCGGACTGATAGCCCGATAGGCTCCTAGCTTCGACTCCTTGGTGGAAACTCCGACAGGATCTTGAGGATCGCCTCCATACGAACCGGCTTCGTCAAGATTCTCAGCGGACCATCTCGGTCGCTGGACGGCGGCTCCGGTGGCTCCGCGTCAAGCCACCCCGTTACGACCACAATGGGAACGCCAGGATCGAATACGCGGATTCGCGCCATGGCTTCCCATCCCCCGATTCCCGGCATCGCCAGGTCGAGCATGATCAGATCGAAACCGGACGGGGTGCGCTGGACCATCTTCACCGCGTCCTCACCGGTGAGTACGCTGGTCACGTCGTGCCCCCTGGCCTTAAACGAGCCGGTCAAGAGCTCGACTAAGTCTTTTTCGTCGTCCGCGATCAGGATCCGAAGACCCGCCCGAGGCGCGACCGGCTCATCGACGATTCGTTCCGGGACATGTCCCTCGAGCAACACCGGAAACCGCAGAGTCATCGTGGTTCCAACGCCGACTTGGCTCTTGACCTGGATTTCGCCCCCGTGTTTTTTCGCGAGATTGTAGGCGATGTAAAGACCGAGGCCCATTCCTTTGCCCGGATGTTTGGTCGTGAAAAACGAGTCGAATATCCGGTCGAGATTCTCCGGGGGAATCCCCATGCCCGTGTCGGTCACGTCGATCGCGACGCAGTCTCCACGAATCTCCGTACGAATCGAGAGCTCTCCCCCATCGGGCATGGCATCTCGCGCGTTCGACAGGAGATTGAGCAGGATCTGCTGAACCTCGTTTCCATGCGCCATGACAGGAGGGAGGTTCGGAGCGTGACTCACCTTCAGTCGGATCTTTTCCCACGGAAGCTGGTGCTCGATGAGATTGAGGGAATGGGTCACGGCCGCTCTGATCTCGACGGGACCCGGCGTCGCAGCCGCTGGCGCCGCGGTTCGAGAAAGACTGCGTACAATAGTAGTGCACCGGGATATGGCCCTTTGGATCTTGTCGTAGGACTGCTTCGCGACCGGGTTGTCAGCCGACACCGAATCCCAGAGGACCGACGAGTACTGGATGATCTGGAGAGGGTTGTTGATCTCGTGGGCCACGCCCGCGGCGAGAGTCCCGATCGCGGCCATCCTGCTCGTGATCGCGAGCTGAGCCTGGAGCTCTTTCTCGTCGTGAATCTCCCGGATGGAGAAGACCCATCCGAGATCTTCTCCGGCTGCCCCCGCTATGGGAGCCAGACCAATATCGACGGGGACATCGCCGCTCGTCTTCGTCTTCAGGATCCGGTCCCTGAGGCGAATCGGCTTTTTTCCGTCCCGGCACGCGGACATCAGGGCAGTCAGGTCGACCTCCGGCATCACGAGTACCTCGCGGATGTGAAGCGTCACCGCGAGGTCCTGGCTGAGTCCCATGATCTCCGCAACGCGTCGGTTGAAGGTCTGTATCCGGCCCTCACGACCAACAGTGATCAGACCGTCGGCCATGCAGTGACAGACGGCTTTGAAGCGGGTGTTCTCGTTCTCGAGTTCTGTGATGAGCGCACGGTTTCGCACCTTGAGCCGATGCCTTGCGATCGCCTCGCGCACTTCCGCGGCAAAGAGTTCGGTATCGAGCGGCTTGGGCAAAAACCCGGACGCTCCCAGCCCCATCGCCTTAACGGCCGATTCGAGAGTGGCCTGCCCTGTCACCATCAGCACCGAAACGTCCGGCTGTCTCTCAAGCCAGCGCTCCAAGAGGGAGATCCCGTCCATGTCGGGGAGATTGACGTCGAACACGGCCACGGCGAACGACGTCGATTCCAGAAGATCGAGAGCCTCCCGCCCGGTGCCGACACCGACAGAGGAGACGCCCTCGTCGTCCAAGATGAATTTCATCTGCCGAACCAAGGACTCCTCGTCGTCCACGAGCAGCACAGAGACGGGCCCACAGTCTTGCGCGGCTTCCAAAGGCAGTGGCTTCACCCTTGCTCGCCTTCTTTCTGGGGACGCCAATTCCCCATCAACTCGAGTAACCGTTGGGTATCGAGGGGCTTGGAGAGGAACTGAGCCCCCGCGGACCGTGCGTCTCTCACATCATCCTGGACCGCGTGGCCGCTGATGATGATCACATGAGACTGGGCCCCGCGATCCACCAAGGTGGAAAACACCCTCGTTCCAGGTATGTCCGGGAGTCGCACATCAAGGATGACCACGTCGAACGAGGCCTCCTCGGCCGCCTTGAGAGCTAGGGATCCGGACTCGACCGCGGTGACATCGAACCCTTCGTCCTCCAGGAGAAAGGTCAACTGCCTCCGGATGCCGGGTTCATCGTCGACAACCAATACTCGCATGCGGAATTCACGATCCTTTCGACGCTGGAACGGTCGACAAGCGCACCACAAAAGTGCTTCCCTGTCCCTGGGTACTCGTCGCCTTGAGAACACCCTCCATGCCGCGCACGGTCTGATCGCAGATGTAAAGACCCAGACCTGTTCCCCGCTTCTTGGTCGTGAAGAAAGGTTCGAAGATCCGCTCCAGGTTGTCCTGGGCAATGCCCGGTCCCGAGTCGGTCACCGAAATTGTGACCCAGGACTTGTCGTCCACGGTCTCGAGACTCGCTCGCACCTTGAGCGAGCCCTTCCCCTCCATCGCCTCCAGAGCGTTCATGCACAGATTCAGAACGGTTCTCATCAGCGGATCCTTGGTCCCCCGAGCCCGAGGAAGTCCTGCGTCTTTTTCGAAGGTGAGCTCCACGGAGCCCACCTCCGGACGTTTCTCGAAATGAGCCTTCAATTCGTCCAAAAGCTCGCCCACATCCAGGCCGTCCGGCGTCGGAACCGGCGGCTTGGAGAAAATCAACAGATCGTCGATCAGGTTGCCGATCCGCGCCAGATCGGTAAAGATGTCCTCCCAACTCTGGTCGATCTTCGAGGCTCGATCGGCCTGGACAGGCACGGTGTGTTTGCGTAGATAGGTCGCCGCGAACTTCACGACCGCGAGTGGATTGCGGATCTCGTGAGCGAGTCCCGCGGCCAGTCGCCCAAGCGACGACAGTTTCTCCCGATGGGCCAGCTCGCGCTGCATCACCATGAGCTCTACGCGGGCCCTCTCCTGTCGATCGAGCATCTCGTTGATCGAGTTCACCAGAATCTTGAACTCGCTCCCGCCCACGGGCCGGAGTCTGATGTCGAGCCCCCCTCCCCTGACCATCTGGGTGAACGCCGCCACCTTCATCGTTGGAACGACGAATCTCCAAATCAGTATCACGAACAGGACCAGCACGATAGCCAGCGTGTGCAGGATGAGGACGATCCGCTCACGGCGGGCCTCACGTCCGGTCGCTCCGATCGCCTCGCCGGACGGCTGTAGGACCAGGAAACCCCACTTCGGTTTTGCCAACCCTTTGGACTTCCAGAGTGCGGACTTGCCGACCGACTCCGATCCGTGGAAGGTCCAACCCTGCGCGGCGGCTGCCGCGAACTCCCCACCCGCGACGTTCACAGGATCGGTCCGTCTGGCGTTGCTCGTGTCCAGCAGCGCCCAGGAGAGACCGACCGCGGACAGGCTCTTCCATCCAAGCGCCGTTGAAGAGGCCAGCACGGTTCCCGTGTCATCGAACACGACGAACTTCGATTCGGACTTGCCTCCGACCGCTGAAGATCGGACCGTTCCAAAGACGGTGTCGGTCAAATGGTTCCAGTCGACCATGGCCCTGAGATAGGCAATGGGACGCCTTCGACCGCGATCCTGAGCTTTCGCGGACGAGATCTTCCAGATCGGAGAAGCCAGGATGAGGACCGTTCTTCCTTCAGCCTCGACCGGACCGACCACGGTGGTCGTCAGCGGGAAGGCCTCGGCATAGGGTGATATCGGCCGTCTGCCCGTTGTGACCGTGGTTGGCTCGGTGGAGGCGATGCATACTCCCTCCTCTGTGAGGCAGTCCACTCGGACAAAGTCCATCTGTCGCTTGAGATCGAAGAGAGTCTCCCGGATCCATCCGTCCACGTCGCGGACCACGACGTTGTCCGGCATCAGAGTCAACCCTGCCCATCCCTCGAGCTGTACGATCTTCTGCCCGACACTGCCGTAGACCTGGGAAAGACCGGAACGAGCAACTCCGCTGAGAGCCTCTGACAAAGCGCCCAACGTGCGGAACGTCCAGGCACGAATCGTTTGATCTGTTCGATAGATCTGGGTGCCGCTCACAACCCCGAACAGGATGAGGCAGAGGATCAGGGGCTGCAACCCCACACGCCATGGAATCACGAGGGGGTTCTCCTCGAGTCGTCAAATCTGTCTCGTCGTTCATGAGAAAACATATCCTCGCCCCCTGAAGACGACAAACATCCGAGAAAAACACACTCTAGCAGAGGTTGCCCCGCCCCTCAACGAGTCGTTTCCCGACAGCCAGGCGTCCCCCATTCCGTCTCGGCAGTGGTCGGTGACGGATAGGCAAGTCCCCGGATCATGGTCCGCGGCAGTGCCACGCCGACCGGCTGGCAGTGCAAAGAGTAGGGCGGCTGCCCCGGTGACCGAACGACCCGGGTCGAATCCGTCCCGCAAGGACAGGACGATGGGATAGGCGTCGCGGTCCATGCCGTCGGACAAACGACCGATCCGGCCATGAGAAGAGCGACGGTGACGAGGATTCGCTCGCTGTGGTCATTGATGAGCGCCCGAAAACGGATCAGGGCGTCGGCGGAAGACTTTGCCATCCGTGTGCCGACGGAGAGGCCAAGAAAACCCCCTCTCCCCTCGTCCCATTACGCCACGAAATCGGCCGCGTCCAGTGGTTGTCCGGGTCCGGATGACCGGGCCCTGGGATCGGGCTTCCCGCAGGGATCTCCCGCCTTTCGGGATTGCTCTTCGGAATCACCCAAATCCTTCACCTCATTCTGTCAAACCCAATGAGCATGAGCATTTCGAGGACAAAGACTTTCACTTCCCTGGACCCCAGATGTGCCCCGGATGCAAGAAAGAAC
>Ga0074195_1003417_pt1 | contig 14984 bp, 12 predicted proteins | sample EPASupsiteHSE623_FD_64525 | JGI IMG/M metagenome (GOLD analysis project Ga0074195, IMG submission 64525) | Bioremediated contaminated groundwater from EPA Superfund site, New Mexico - Sample HSE6-23 | ecosystem: Environmental > Aquatic > Deep subsurface > Groundwater > Contaminated ...
TAGACGCTGATCTAAATGCTTCAAGAAATATCGCTACTTTCAGCAGAGCTGATAGTAACAGGCTGTCTGTCAACCAGCCAATCGTAGCGCCACGCGGTAGCTACAAGCCACGGCCTTCAGGCCATGGTAGTTGACATTTTTTAGCTGCTTGAAATTGCGGCTCTTTCGTTTATCAAAGCATGTTCTTATGCAATTTGTGCAGCGTATTGTAAATTCAGTTGGATGCAAAGGTGCCGGAGGTCGTCAATCAGGGATTAATTGCAGCGAATAGTCCTGATTTGGTTTGTCTGTTTTCCCAAAAGCTGCCATATTCTCTGCCCCTAAAAGTGCGCATCAAATTTTTATGCTTGAAGATAATAGACAGGTCGGGAGGGACATCATGATATTGAGGGTAGTGAGCACCAAGAGCGAAATTCCAAAGCTCAATCAAAATGAGAAGATGGTACATCTGGCATTTAGGCCGTCCAATATAGATTACTTGAATCTGCTTAAGGCCTGTCCGAGGCTCAGAGCCATACAGATCTCATCTACATACTGGAAGAACATGGCAAGCGCCACCAGGATATTCCTCAGCATGCAGGGCGTAGATATCATAGAGGGGGATGTATGGGGCCACAGAAAGGACCTGGATGAATACTTCACAGTTGAGGAAGCCACTCAGGAGGAGATAAGAGCTCTGGCTTCAAAGGGGATGAATGCAGAGGAGATCGCGACCCAGATCCAGGAGAAAGCCAGAATCAGCCCCGGGTTGATAAGGTACATAACCGGGGAAAAGGCCGATTCATGAAGCTCTGAAAGCAGGCTTGGACTCATCAAACTAATTTGAGCTTGGCCAGGTATTGGATGCTCAATAGAAGCTCTGTGCTGGAGCATAAGCCCTGAGCAGGCCTCCAGGAAGGCACCTATGGCGAGTTACCTTTGGCCAGCCAGCACAGGGCAATCAGGAATAGGCTGATTGAGGATATCAAATTATCGATCATGTAGAATGCATTGATAGCTCAACCATCTTCTGCTGTCTCTAGTGCACCGAGGCTTAAATAAGGCCACATTTCCTTGAGCGGGAGCGCTCAATTGAGCTTCAAATCCATATCATGGGTCTCTGGTGACGACTGCCTATTGGTCAAACATAATTCGAAGTGCGCTATACTCTATGCTTCCGGGCAGATGCCCCCCTGACCCCCTCTGGGGGGAACACACCCGCGTTCAAGCTATAGCTGCCGCAAGAGGATGATAGCCTCAGATTCACATGTAATCGACGTCCTTGAAGTGCCATGTGATATGTATTCGATTCATCAAACAGCTATCAGGCAGCAACTGCTTATTATCTGAAATGTCCCCCCCAGAGGGGGTCAGGGGGGCATCTGCCCGGACGTTTGAGTTGGATCACACATACCATGGCCTGGGATCTGCCTGCAAGCGGCACCGCCCAGAAGCATAGTCTATCCTGATATATCTGTTGATCTATTTTAGCCTCAATGTACTAGCCGCATCTTTCCTGATCATCAATAGCTAAAGGCAATTGCAGTTGCATGGATCATCCACGCCATTAACATCAAATGCCTCAGCCCTCTCGATGCAGGTTGGACATATGCCGCACGGCCTATCGCCTCCCTGATAGCAGGACCAGGTCAGCTCATAGGGTACATTCAGGGTTAAACCAAGCTTTACTATCTCGGCCTTGGTCATGCCTGAAAATGGCGCTTTAAGCTCCACCGGGTTCCAGGCCGTGGCCAGCCTGATTGCAGCGGCCATGGCATCAATGAAAGAGCTTCTGCAGTCTGGGTAGATCGCCCAGTCTCCGGCATGGGCTGCGTAGTAGACCTCGCCTATCTTCATGGCCTCGGCATAGCCCACAGATATGGAGAGCATTATCATATTGCGGTTTGGGACCACCGTCTGCTTTGCCGCCTCCTCAGTGTAGTGGCATGAGGGGACATCTCTTCCTCCCAGGAGTGCACTGTCTCCCAGGAGCGGAGTAATTGCACTTAAGTCTACAACCCTGTGGGGAATGCCGTTAATGGCCGCGATCTTTCGGGCGCTGTCTATCTCCCGCCTGTGTCTCTGGCCGTAGTCAAAGGTTATAGCTTCTACCTGGTATCCATCTGCAAGGAGCTTGTAGAGGAGAGTTGTGGAGTCGAGCCCGCCCGAAAGGATCAGTACTGCCTTCATCTGGGCGTTTAAAGGCAGCAATGACTTATAAAGGCATTTGCATTCCTGGCAGTGCTGCAGCAGGGCCGAGCGTGCTGAGAATATGCCGATATCTTACCCATTCTGAGAGATTTCTAAGCCCCAACTGCCCTTTTATTGAGAGTGGAGGCGTGTTTATTCAACATGGTTCTGAGATCATTTACATTCACAGGCTTGGCGATATAGTCATCCATTCCGGCTTCAAGGCACATCTCTCTATCACCTTCCAAGGCATACGCTGTGATGGCTATTATCCAGGGCTGCTTTTCTGCAGGCCAGATCTTGCGGATCTCCCTGGATGCTTCCAGGCCATCCATCCCGGGCATCTGCACATCCATGAGGATCATATCATAATGCCGGATTTTAAGGGCTTGGAGGACTTCACGTCCATTTGCCACAGCATCGGGCCGATAACCGAGACGCCTCAGCATATCCACGAGGACCTTCAGGTTTGAGGAGTTATCCTCGGCCACCAGTATTGCCATGGTTTTCTGATCCGGGTAATTCTCATCGACGGCATCTTTATTGTTATTGGCCTTCGAAAAATCCAGGCGCTCATCTAAAGCGACCTCAGCAGGTATAGTGAACAAAAACCTGGACCCCCTGGAGGGAATGCTCTCTGCCCAGATCTTGCCACCCATCATCTCAACAAGGTTCTTGCTAATGGCCAGGCCCAGGCCGGTGCCGCCGTATCTGCGGGTGGTGGAGGAATCGGCCTGAGTAAAGGGCTGAAATAGTTTCTCCAGAGAGTCCTCAGGTATGCCAATGCCCGTATCCCGGACCTCGAAGAGTATCTGACTCTTTTTCTCATCAATAGCCTCTGCAGAGATGGAGACTTGCACATCCCCAGTATCAGTGAACTTGACTGCATTTGAGAGCAGATTTACAAGTATCTGCCGGATCCTGCCAGAATCTCCGATGATGGTCTCAGGGACCTCATGGCCAATGTCAAAGGCCAGGTTCAGGCCCTTCTTTTCAGCCTGGACTGACACCTGGCTTAAAGATTCCTCGACCAAGTCTCTGAGGCTGAAAGGCTGGCGTTCCAGCAGCACCATACCTTTCTCCTCCCTGGAGATTTCCAGTACATCGTTGATGAGTTCCAGGAGAGATTCACCACCGTTCCTGATGTACTCTATGTACTCCTTCTGTTCAGGAGTCAGGTTATCATCCAGGAGGTGGCTGGTAAAACCAATTACTGCATTCATTGGTGTCCGCAGCTCATGGGACATGTTTGCCAGGAAGGCAGCCTTGGCATTGGCTGCGGCCTCAGCAGCCTCCTTGGCCTTCAGGAGCATGTCTTCTGCAATCTTGCGCTCAGTTATATCTATGACCGCAATCCGGCACTGTCTCATGCTATGCAGTGAATCCTCGGCGGCTGTGCAATCTATGTGGGCATAAAATGTAGACCCGTCATCCCTGACCATGCACAGCTCGCTGGTTTGCCTGGAAGAGGACTCAAACGCCTTTTTGCAGAATTCATTGAAGGAACGCCTGTCAGAAGGAGACACAAAGAGCAGGAAAAGCCTGTCTTGCAGATCTCGCCTACCCAGGCCCAGGAGCGCAGCCCCAGCCAGGTTGACCTCCTTGATCATGCATTGTTCATCTAAAGTGAAGAGCCCGATTGGTGCAAAGTCGTAGAGGTCTGAGTACCTGGCCATGGCCCTCTCGGCCTCCAGCTTTGTGAGCCTCAGCTCTTCGTTTTGCATCTCCAGCTCTATCTGGTGGACCTGAAGCTCATGAACCAGGGCCAAGGGGTCTTTGCATTCTTCTTCCATGGAACCGGCTAAGCTGCCATTGCCGTTCCTCAAATGATCCTCAGCCTGACGGCGCAAGCCGCCGTCCTGCTCCAATTCATCTCCTATCACCATGGTCTTCTTCACACTACCACCAGGTCCTCTTCACTCTGTCACCACTGCCTCATTACCGTACATAATTCAGTACTGCCCTTTGCGATCGGTGATATCTTCAATGGCCAGGAGGATCAGATGCTTTTTTGAGCCCTCCTCACCTATCCGCCGTGCGTTGATGAGAATCTTCCTTTTGCCTATCCCCGGAAACTCGTGCTCCGCTTCGAAGTCCTCGACATTTGCGCTCCCGGGTATGACCTCCTCTAAAAGCCTTCTAAGCTCAGGAATGTCCCACTGCCCGTTTCCCAGGTCGTAGAGCAGATGGACCTCTGTCTCCTGAGGAGTGGTCCTGAAGGCGCGGTAGAAAGATGGATTGGCAGAGACGACCCTGAGGTCTCCGTCCAGCACAACCAGAGGCTCATGAACCGTGCGTATGATCTCCTCGGCATACTCGGCGCGCATCTTCATCCCGTACAGGTTCTCCTGCAGCTGCTCGGCGCTCTTCTGCTCAGTTATATCCTCCAGGACCTCCAGAATCCTTGTGGGCTTACGGTCAGAGGTCCAGGCAAGCACTGTGGTCCTGTCCACAAACCAGCGCCACTCGCCGTCGGCACGCTTCATCCTGTACTCCGTCTGCAAAATATCGCCTTCTCTGGCAGAGGCCAGCCAGCGTGCCCGGTCAGTCAGCATTGAAGCATCGTCTTTGTGGTATAGGGCCTTCCAGAAGTCTTCACCAGCACTCTCCAGCCTATCCTTGGGGTACCCAAGCATCGAGGACGCGGTCAGGCTCACAAACACATTGCGGTTTTCTATAAGGTCGTATATAAATATTGCTCCAGGCCACCTGTCGAGCACTTGCCTGATGAAGCTCTCTTCCTCATGCTCCCTCAGCGCCTCCTCAAGTTTTTTAAGGGCGGTGACATCAGAGAAGGTGATCACCACACCATCGATGATGTTATCGACAGTTCGATAAGGAATGATCCTCATCTGGTACCAGGACCCATCAACAGCTTGGACCTGGGCATCCTTGGAGACCAGGGTCTGCAGAACATCGCCGACGTCCTGCACCAGATCCTTGTACTTGAGCCTGGATGAGATATCGGTGATGGGTCGGCCAATGTCGCCTGGGATCAGGGTGAAGATCCTGGTCGCATAAGGCGTAAACCTTCTTATCTTCAGGTCGTTATCCAGGAATATGGTCGGAACCTGAGTGCTGTTTAAGAGGTTCATCATATCGCTGTTGGTCTCTGTCAGCTCGTCGTTCTTGGACTGAAGCTCGGCGTTGAGGGTGGTCAGCTCCTCGTTTAGGGATTGCAGCTCCTCTTTGGAGGTGACCATCTCCTCGTTAGTGGACTGAAGCTCCTCATTTGTCGACTGCAGCTCCTCGCTTGCGGATCTCAGCTCCTCCTCGGAGGAATGAGTCTCTTCTATGACCGACTGAAGTTGCTCTTTGGCGGACCGCAGCTCCTTCTCTAGCTCCTGGTTGATGACCTCCAGTCTTGACGCTGATCTTGATCCTTTCTTGGAGGGACGGGCCGCCTCTGCAGGCTCCTGTGCGTCCTCGAACTGGACCAGAAGGAGCCCGGCAATGGACATGGGCTGGTCTATCGGGGTGACTGTTAGGTTGACCATCTGCCAGTGTCCGTTCGTCTTGACCCGAAGCCCTTTGGCCTCGACCTTCGTCTTCTCAGCCAGCGCTTTACGTATGGCAATTGAAAGCTCCGGCCCCAGACCCTCGCGGGCCATGGCATGGATGTTCAGGTTCGCTTTCCCTACAGCCGGTTCCAGGTACTTGCCGGTCCGCCTGGTGATGTAGAGGATATCTCCATCGCCATTGGCGAGCACTACGGGAGGTGCTATGGTCTGGATGATGAGCTTCTGGGCTATATCTGTGATATCGGCTTGAGCACCTTTTTGTTCCGCGGCATTGTCGTGCATCCTGACCCGGTAAGGGAGGAGCGACGCCGGGAATTCGATCATATCCCCGCGGGCGATGGAAGTCTTGCTGCGCTGGAAGATCTTACATTTGCTGTCCACTGGGGTGAAGAGGTCGGTTAAGCTTCCAATAGACTCAGAAGTGCCAAGGAACAGGATGCCTTCAGGATTCAGGCTGTAATAGAATAAGGCCAGGAGCTTCTTCTGGGTATCGGGCTTCAGATAGATCAGCAGGTTCCTGCAGCTGAGCAGGTCGAGCTTGGTGAACGGCGCGTCGGTCAGGATATTTTGCACTGCAAAGACGACCTTCTCTCGAACCTCGGTCTTGATCCTGAAGCGGCCGTCCTCCTGTTTGGTAAAAAACCTCTTCAAACGCTCAGGAGAGACGTCTGATGCTATGTTTTGAGGGTAAACTCCCTGGCGGGCCTGGTCTATGGCCTCTTTATCAAGGTCTGTTGCATAGATCTGGACCTTGAGATCTTTCCTCACATCCGGGCCGTCCAGGCACTCTTGTATGACGATGGCTATTGAGTACGCCTCCTCGCCTGTGGAGCAGCCCACCACCCAGACGCGGAGTGTGTCACCTTCCTTCTTCAGCAGCTGTGGTATGGCCTCATTTTTCAGGGCTTCAAATGTATCATTGTCACGGAAAAAGCTGGTCACGCCTATAAGAAACTCTTTGAATAGAAGGTCTATCTCGCCTGGATTATTTTGGAGGAAATTGATGTACTGGTTTGCCTCTGTGATCTGGTGAATGGCCATTCGCCTTTCAATACGGCGGCGAGTGGTGTTCTTCTTGTAGAGGCTGAAGTCAGTTCCAGTCTTTGACCTGACAATTGAGAATACCTTTTGGAATGGGTCAGAGGTCTGCGCTTCCTCGCGTGGAGCGGCTGGCAGTACCCCGGCCGCCTTGTAGAGGTGGTTCACATATCCCAGCAGCTTTTGTGGCAGCTCATTTGCCGGAGCCACATAATCTACAAGACCGGTGCTTATGGCGCTCTTTGGCATGGCGTCATACTTGGTCGAGGCAGGATCCTCCGCCATAACCATGCCCTGCTGCTCTTTGATGGCTTTCAGGCCCATTGTGCCGTCAGTTCCCATTCCAGAGAAGATGATGCCTATGGACCTTTCACCCCGGTCCTGGGCCAGGCTTCTGAAAAAGAAGTCGATTGGCATCCTAAACCCTCTGGCCTGGGAGGGCTCCAGCAGCTGGAGGGTTCCATGCAGTATGGAGAGGTCCTTGCCGGGCGGGATCACATAGACTGAGTTTGGTTGAACCCTATCACCATCTTCCACCTGAGAGACCTTCATGGCAGTCAGGCGCTGGAGCAGCTCGGGCATGATGCCTTTATGAACCGGGTCGAGGTGGGAGACCACCACAAAGGCCAGTCCCGAGTCTTCAGGCATGTTCTTGAAGAACTGCTCAAAGGACTCAAGGGAACCGGCTGACCCGCCCATTCCCACTATATAGAAGGCTCTCTTTTGACCAACCACTGGTCGGGGCGGAGACTGGCGCAGCCTAGGGCGGCCGTCATTGTTTGGATCTTTATCTCCCGGTTTCATATCAGGCACTCTCTTTATCAGCTGGCAAGCCTATGTTCGTGCCTTTGCCTTGCCGTGATCCCTCTGCAAAAAATGGCAGGCAGAAGCATTCTATCTTCTTCCAGGGTTAAGCGCAATTCAAGGGAGTATTCCTATGCTAAATCTAATAGTTTTCGCTTTTAAGAAAAGATGCTAAGATTCAACTCTCAGTAATTCAACCTCTCGGCAGGTTCTGTCTTCCATACAGGGACTCGCCTTTCTTGGCTCAATCGGCTTTGCCTTTTATCACCAGATTTATCAGGAGTGGAGCAATTTCTGTCAGGGGCACTACAAAGTCCACATCGTCTACCTCTATGGCGGCCTGGGGCATGCCCGGGAACTCCGGGTCCTTCTGTACAATCGTCTTCCCACCCGCCCTCTTTACGGCCAGAGATCCAATAGCCCCGTCCTGGCCCAGGCCTGATAGGATTAAAGCAATAGATCTGTCCCTGCAACTGATAGCCATTGTTATGAAGAGGACGTCTGCTGCAGGTCTGACGAACTGGACACGCTCAGCGGAGCCAAGCGATATTGTACCATCAGGATTCACCATCAAGTGTTTATTGGGTTTAGCTGTATAGACGGTGGCCTTTGAAAGCTTATCTCCCTCCTCAGCCTCTTTGACATTCATAGAGGTTTGCCTTCCCAGTATCTCCGGCAGGGCACTGATGTGATCAGGACTTGTATGCTGGACCACCAGTACAGAGGCTGGAAAGTCTGCAGGGAGGCCAGAGATAATCTCTATCATTGGCTTAAATCCGCCAGCTGAGGCTGCTATGCCTACTATATTGAAAAAGTGTTCTCTGCTTGATTGCATGAGCTTTCTTACGGCTCCAAAGGATATTAAGTTAATTTTCTTTCAATGTACTTGGTCGGTATGCCGGCAGGCTCATTAGTGAACGGCGACCTTTGCCCTAGATACCCTGGCGTCCATCCTCCGTCTCGTATTTAAAGGAGATCTTTACCCTTGCCCTGTACTCGGCTATTCTCCCATCCTCTATCCTGACATCCAGCTCTTCGACCTCGGCTATCCTGAGATCCCTCATGCTTTTGGATGCCACGGTCAGGCTGCGGGAGTTCTGGATAACAATGAATGTAGATGATTCCCTATCTATGGGGGAACTCTCGCTCATATCCGTCAGAAGGTTTGGGAGCTATCCTGAGTTCACGCCAATCCTTGAGGGCGATGAACTCATGGTGTTTTACCAAACGATTTACACTTAGCAAGATGGACCAAACATGAGTTGAGTTATCAAGTAATCTCAGGCCCAAATGATGCCCTGCTCAATTCATCTTTTTATATTAGCTCTATGCCTGCGTTCTTGGGGCAGTTGCCCCCCTGACCCCCTCTGGGGGGGACATTTCAGACAATATGCAATCTCTGTCAGGGGGCTGTTTTATGGAAGGATAGCATATCACAGGGAGCTCAAAAGATTCCGGGGGTATGCGAATCTGGTGCCAAACATCCTCTTGCAGTACGTATGGCATATATGCATAGGGGTTCCCCCCAGAGGGGGTCAGGGGGGCAACTGCCAACAAAAGCGCAGAGCACAGCGTATAGGAGGTGATTAAATCTCACCGGACGGATGATTGGGCAACTCAAGCGATGGATGAATGTTCCCGGTATCATATAGTATTCGAGGCACAGGTAAAGCAGTCTATCGCTTTCGAGCGGCAGAAATCCCTGTAAAAGGGGATCTGGGTTAAAAGCCAGATACTTTACCTGTGCCTCACTTAATTTTATGCAATCCAGGTTAGCACTTCTCTATAAAAACATATAAGTACTACTTCCACTGTCTCACATCCGGAATAAGTTCATTGGACCTAAATATCTAGTCCAGGGGAGGCTTTTAGTTGCACACATTACCAGCTAAGGATATAGCTGAATTCACATCCCGCCAGGGGGTATGCAAGAGCGATGTCAAAAATTTCTTAAACAGCGTTGGGCAGGCCGGAACTGAGGAAGGTGATCTTCTCAGCCTGTACTACGATGCGCGTCTTTATAGCTGGAGTATTTCAACTGTATGGGCAATAGAGGCAGGCATACGATTAGCTTATGCAGATGAGGTGGCGAATACAGGAATGCAAGCTATCGATAAGAGAATAGAAACCCCTCTTCCTGGTGCACACTATTCAATATGGCCTCAACGCTAACCTTTGGCGTGACTTCCTCCCCGCCCCTAAAGGGGCAGGGCTTCCTATTTCATCGATGTAGCTTGCTGTAGGGGTCCCCCTAAAGTAGAGGCCAAATCTCTGTAGGCACTAACCGACAGTCCGTCGGCGAGGATGTTCAAAGCAGCGTTCCTGTCTCTGCACATTACAAGCCCGCAATGTGGGCAGATATGCACTCTGACAGAGAGATCTTTAGGCACTTTGGTTCCGCAGTTTGAACATCTCTGAGATGTATTTTTGGGATTGACTAACACTACGATTTTGCCAGCACTTGCAGCCTTGCTTATCGTATTTCGTGTCAGCATTCCCCATGCATGATCCGATATGGCTTTAGCCAGATGGTGATTCTTGAGCATATTTGGGATCTGCAGGTCTTCAAATACCACCACATCGGCCATATCTGTGAGCTTCCTTGAAGCTTTGTGAGAGAAGTCGGCCCTCTGGTTGGCTATGTGCTTGTAGATTCCTGCAACCTTCTTTCGAGCTTTGCCATAGTTGCTTGAACCCTTCTTCTTACGGCTCAACTCTCTCTGAGCATCTGCCAGCTTCTCTTCAGTTTGATAGTAATATTCCGGGTACTCAATATATTCACCATTAGAGACAGCTACCATGTGCTTGAGACCGACATCAACACCTATTGCAGTCTGAGGATTGACCTTTGGCACGTCCTCCTTCTCTGCCGCCAGGCTACAATACCAGCAGCCAGTGCGGTCTCTGGTGATGGTGCAGGTCTTGATCTTACCTTCTATCTCCCGATGCTTAAAGATCCTGATGGTTCCAATCTTTGATAGAGTCAGGTGGTTGTCTTCCAGATTGAATCCAGATTGTGGGTAGGTGAACGACTTATATTGACCTTCACTCTTGAACCTGGGAAAGCCTGGCTTCTTTGAGCCTTCTTTAAGCCTCCTGAAGAATGCGGAAACTCCCAGATCAAGCCTCTTGAGAACGTTTTGAAGCACCTGAGAGAAGACCGACTTCAGTCCGGGATTTTCTTTCTTCTCAATGGTTAAGATCGCTGCCTGTTGGTTATAGGTCCTACCCGTGCCTGTTTCCTTGTAGGTGTTCTTGCGATCAGCTAAAGCCAGATTCCAGAGACGACGACAAGTTTCAAGAGTATCCTCTAAGATTGCAGTCTGCTCTTTGTTTGGATACATCCTGAACTTATATGAGATCATCATACCTGGAATTCCTATTCTATCGATGGTAGTATGCAGATCGAACAGGATATAGATATCGGTTCGCCGGCGGAGTGACGGCATTCATCCCGCCCCCTGAAGGGAGCGGGTCTTCTGCCTGTTCACCTATAATAAATCTGGAATCGATCCTTGAGGGAATCAACCCACATTATAAAAAAATAATTTCATATGCACTGCAATCAAGATCGCATGCTCTCATGCAGCTCTGGCAGAAAGCGATGCATTCTGAAGGTTGATTGCTTCTGATACCATGCAGAATCACAAAGATATTGCTCAAGATCTCTAAAAAAGGGTAGTGGAATTGAAGCTGTCTAGGGTCCGAGGTTCTCCTTGGCTTGGCCCAGACGCTCGTAGGCAGCTTCTCTATCTGCATCCAGGCGCTCCAGAGCTAAACCCAGCCTCTCTGTCCTGGCCTCGGCTCCGGGGCCTTTATCATTCATAATCTGGTCCAGGTGGCTGCTTGAAGGATTGCTGAATGATTCACTCGTGGTGAGTGGGACCTGAGACGATGCAGCCGCGGATTCTGTGGCCTGAGGTAAGACCGCCTCTGGGGCTATAATCAGAGGCATGGCAGACTGGGTAGATGCATCTTCATTGGTCTGGATATAGAGAGTCTTAAGGAAGGACGACTGTACCTCCTGGGCCAGTCCCTGGTCGAAGAATACCACCGCCACGGTTCTAATTCCCGGCTGGTAAGCGACAAAGGTCTGGTTGCCGCTTTGAAGCTGCAGCTCTCCAGATACTGCGCTCTTGCCGCTGATGTTCAGGGGCGTGTCATAGTAGCCAGCCCCTGTCATCTCTGGCCTGAATGCTTCCAGCATGGTCCTGATCTCTGCCCGACTCAGCCTTGAGTTGATTGGAGTGCTTGGGTAGAGCAGATGCACATAGATATTGCCCGAGCTGAGCTGCAGTGTGGTGCTCATGTCCCAGCCCTCGCTATAGCTCAGAGCATTGTTCTTCTGGACATTTAGAGCAGTCTCGGGCGGCAGAGTGAAGCTCACCGAGGGAGCCTTTCCTATATCCTGGGTGACGCTTGTATAATTGGAGTTCTGCGCAGCTGCGCAGCCGGCGGCCAAGAGAATGCCGCATAGCATTAAGCCTGTCAGTAATCGTTTCATCAATTTCATCCCCCAATGCCTAAAGCCTATATCGCTATAGGTATTTTTGCTTATGGCAATAGTTCTAATTGTGATGATAGTAATAAGTATAAATCACTTGTCAAAATAGTTATACCAAGATCATTATACAATATGGCTTAACAATATTCTGCCTAGCTCATCATGCACTATCTATTTGTATGCCTGCTTAAATGACCACAGCAGGAGGCATTATCCTGAAGATGATATCACCTGCCTGGCTCTCACTTTTGGTGAGCGTGCTGGCAATATCTGCGACTGCACTTGGCAGCATAGTCATAAACGAGATAGAGGTCAATCCGCCTCAGAGCGGCAATGACTGGGTAGAGCTTTACAACACCGGCAACAGCTCAGTCGATATAAGCGGCTGGTATGCATCGATCTCTGATCAGGGCTGGACTGGCAAGATCAGCATCCCTGCAGGAACTATAATAGTGGCCAGGGGCTTCTATGCGGCCAATGGCAACGCTCTCTGGTCCCATAACGGCGGCGGATCTGTCGAGCTCTTTGACAGCTCTGGCCAGAAGGTTGACTCAACCCCTTACATTGAAGATAAGCTTGGCAACGACTTCACATGGGGAAGGCATCCCGACGGGCACAATACCAACACAGAAGGAGACTTCGGCTATTCCATGGCCACCAAGGGAAAGCCGAACACGATCTGACTTAGCCATGACCTCTCAATTGATATCTGTCCCCTGCATGGAAAGGCTTATTAGATCGCGCTGGCAGGGTCGATTGGGGAGATGGGCAGTTGCCTATCCATTGGAGCATAAAATATGAGTATCTCTAGAATGACTCTGCTGGCCGTGCTCACCTTATCAGTGAGCATCCTGGCAGTATGCGGAATAGCCTTGAGTGCAGTGATGATCAATGAGATAGAGGTAAATCCACCGGCCAGCCAGCCCAAATGGGTGGAGCTTTTCAATGACGGGGATCAGGCTGTAGACATAAGCGGCTGGAAGATAACCATGATAGATACCCCCTGGGAAGGGGCGATGGTTGTGCCAAGCGGCACAGCAATTGAGCCTGCCGGATTTTATGTCCTTGAGGGCGATAAGAGATGGGAGGCGAGGGAAAACGTCACTGTGGAGCTCATAGACGTCGCCGGCAACGTGGTTGACAGGACGCCTCAGCTTGGAGACTCCAAATCCAACAGCTTCACATGGGGCAGGTTCCCCAACGGCAAAAATACAGGCACCATTGGAGATTGGGCATTCATAATGTCAAGCAAGGGCAAGCCCAACGGCGGGTCTCTATCCAGTTATTGATCTAGATACTAAGACATCAAATATAAGGGCCAAGGATGTATCCGGCAGATTGCCGTGAGTCCCTCAATTTTTGGCTCATCTGTGACATCGACGGGCCAAAAAAAAGAGGCATCCCCCTATACCTTTAATGTATACGCGGTCTTGCTCTCGAACTTCTTCAAGTACTCGCTCTTATATGGCCCGCCTGCAAGCCCGCCTATCTTGGATATGGTCACTGTGTGGGTCCTGCCTCCGGCAACCTCAAGCGTTGCATTCCCGTCCTGCTGGCCGTCTTTCTGGTCGCTTGTGCGGTAGACTCCGTCAACGTATACGTCATAACCTTTAAGCCAGCTTGAGGTTACAGTCAGCTTTGCCTCTCCTATGTAGAAGTTATCCAGATCTGCAGGGCCTGCAGACGTTTTCTCTTCAGGAGTTACATCAATTATCAGGGCATTGCTGGGCTGGTCGTTCACGGCCATGAGCATCATGACCCTTCCAGGCTCCTTCAAGGCAATTTCACCAGAGCTAAAGCCCGGCATGAGCTCGTACTGCCTGTGATATGTGGCATTATGGGAATAGTCTATCCTGTACACGTCGGCTGTGCCGCCCTCCGGGGCGTAGGCCACTACTGTCAGTGGCTCTCCAGCGCTTGAAGAAGCATACTGGCTCCAGCAGCCGTCCTTATCAATCCAGAGCTCATCAGATCTGTTCATGGCAGTGTATTCCAAATAGTTGATCTCCTTTCTGCCAAGCATTACGGCCAGGGGTTCCTTTTCAGTGATGTTGAATCTGGCCAGGTCAGGCAGCACAGATTCGCTCTGGATGCTTTGGTTCGATGGAGCATCGCTTATCGGCTCGGATGTCCAGCGGGCCGTATCTACCTCGGCCCCGGCAAGGCAGAGAAATTCAATTGATACGATGATAAATATGCAGGCTGATAGTTTCATGCAGGCTTGGTGCGGGTTCAACATGGATAAAGGCATTTATGCCTTTGCCATAGACCCAGATGCAGGGACATGTGCATCAATTCCTGGTGAAGAAAGCTGTTGAGAATCTTACGCGTTTTTGGAGTTGCCGGTAGAGTATGAGCAGATGACGGCACTGTGATGATGAACCTGTCTCTGCTCGCCATGGATGAGAAAGCTCTTGGCCTGACACTGGATGAGATAGAGAAAGAGGAAGGCATCACAGTTCACTTCACGGGGCCCTGACAGGCGTATTCGTTTATAGGTAAGCAGGCAGAAGACCCGCTCCCTTTAGGTGGCGGGATGAATGCCGTGCCTCCTGCCAGCGAACCGATACATATCCAGTTAGGCTTACATACTACCATTGATGGAAAAAACGAGATACACACAATAATATCAACTACCACCTTGGCTGCGTATTGGCATGTATCTGCGATGCTTCATATATTTCATTATTTATGTACTTCTAATCTAGATCATGGGTCTCTGGTGACGGCTGCCTATTGGTCAAGCCTAATTCGAAGTGCGCTATACTCTATGCTTACAGGCAGTTGCCCCCCCTGACCCCCTCTCCCATGTAAAACATATCAAAAACAAGGTCCGGGGGTCTTATCCCCCTGAACCCGCGGATCCTTTTCGCACTTCGTAACCGGCTTTGACCAAAAGCCCGATCATCTCCTCAAGGCTCAATTCAGTTAAGGAAGATCTATCGATG
>Ga0074195_1003418_pt1 | contig 14984 bp, 16 predicted proteins | sample EPASupsiteHSE623_FD_64525 | JGI IMG/M metagenome (GOLD analysis project Ga0074195, IMG submission 64525) | Bioremediated contaminated groundwater from EPA Superfund site, New Mexico - Sample HSE6-23 | ecosystem: Environmental > Aquatic > Deep subsurface > Groundwater > Contaminated ...
ATAACCGACCGATTGCTTTTTCTCGGCGGGATTCCGCGCCGACTGCCGTTTGAAGCCGCAGTCCCCATCGGCGAACGCCCGACCGAAAACGGCCCCCTGCCCCACGACCACCCCCACCACACCCCCCCCCCCCCTTTCCCCCCGCCCCCCCCCCCCCCCCCCCCCCCCCCCCCCCGCCCCCCCCCCCCCCCCCCCCCCCCCCCCCCCCCCCCCCGGGGGGGGGGGGGGGGGGGGCCCCCCCCCCCCGGCCCGCCGGAGGCGTCTTTCCCCCCCCCTCGCCTACGGCATGCGCAGGTAGCGGGCGTCTATCCAGCCGGCGACGCCGGAGTCGGACAGCACCACCCGGGCCCAGCCGTTCTGGTATTCGTAGACGCGAAGTCCCTGTCCCCGGTGGACGACGGCCCGCACATCGCAGGCGGGAGCCGGGCAGGCCCGCACGTTGACCGAATCGGCCCCCACCACCCGGACGTAGCCGGCCGGCGGCGGCGGGGTCAGGTCGATGGACACGCTGCAACCCACTGCCAACGCCGCCAACAACAGCAGCAATCCGAACGCTTTCGCCAGTCTTGTCTTCATGGCTCCCCCTCGCGCGACGCCTTGCGATTTTACCTGTCCTTATGCCTGACAGGCCGTTTCCTGTCCAGGAATTCCTTGACATTTCCAGGAGTTTGCGTCCACTGCGGCGGCAGGAGGGCGTATGCGGCTGACCGTGCTGGTGGACAACAACACCCTGATCGACCGATATCTGCTTGGCGAACCGGGCCTGTCGCTCTTCCTGGAGACCGGCGGCCAACGGCTGCTGTTCGATTGCGGCTATTCCGACGTCTTGCGCACCAATGCCCGGCGGCTGGGCATCGATCTGGGCGCGCTCGACGCCGTGATCCTGTCCCACGGCCATTTGGACCATACCTGGGGCCTGGCTTCGCTGCTGTCGCTGTACGCCGAACGGGCCGCCGAGGGCTGTCCGACGCCCCGGCCCATGCTGCTGGCCCATCCCGACGCCCTGGCCCCAAAGCGTCTGGACGGCGCGCCCATTGGCCCGCTTGTCGCCGAAGCGGCCCTGGCCGATTGTTTCACGACGATTCTGACACGCGAGCCGACCTCCATAACCGACCGATTGCTTTTTCTCGGCGGGATTCCGCGCCGACTGCCGTTTGAAGCCGCAGTCCCCATCGGCGAACGCCAGACCGAAAACGGCCCCGTGCCCGACGACATCCCGGACGATACCGCCCTGGCCTATTGCGGCCGGCGCGGCCTGGTCATCGTCACCGGCTGCTCCCACGCCGGCATCTGCAACATCATCGCCCACGCCCGGGAAATCACCGGCGAACGCCGCATCGCCGCCGTCATCGGCGGCCTGCATCTGCTCGATCCCGCTCCCGGGCGTCTGGACGCCACGGTCGGCTGGCTGCGCGAGTCGGGCGTGGCCGCGCTCCACCCCTGCCACTGCACGAGTCTGGCCGCCAGGATGGCCCTTGCCGCCGCCGCGCCGGTGCACGAGGTCGGCGTCGGCCTGCGCCTCGCCTTCGACTGAAACAGCCCGGGCGCCGCGCGCGGCAAGGCCTGCCTCCAGGCGGCGAAAGACACGCGTCCGGCCTGCGCGGCTTTGCCGCGTCCTTGCGGCGCGTCCGGGCGCACGTGCACCCGGGTTGGCGAAGCGCGGAACCCGGGCGGGAACCCGCGACAGATGGGCCGCACATTGCCCCGGCCGGCTCTTTTCAGTATGTTCCGGGCAACCCGCGCCCGACTTCGCGCAAGGAGACGATCATGTGGGACGCCCTGCCCCCCCGCCACGACATTTCCCGGCTGACCGAGCACGACATTTTCCTGTTCAAGCAGGGCAACCACTTCGACCTGCCGGACAAGCTCGGCTCCATCCCCATGACCGTCGAAGGCGAGGCCGGCGTCCATTTCGCCGTTTGGGCCCCCAACGCCCGATCCGTGTCCGTGGTCGGCGATTTCAACGGCTGGGAGCCCGGCCGCCATCCCATGGCCGTGCGCCACGACGCCTCGGGCATCTTCGAGTGCTTCATCCCCGGCCCCGGCAAGGGAGCGCACTACAAATACCATATCACGTCAGCAGCTTCGGACTATCGGGCCGACAAAGGCGATCCCTACGCCTTGTACTGGGAAACCTCGCCAAGCACCGCCTCCATCGTCTGGGACCTGGAGCACGACTGGCAGGACGCGGCCTGGATGGCCGCGCGCCAGGAAAAAAACGGCTTTGCCGCCCCGATCTCCATCTATGAGGTCCACCTGGGCTCCTTCAAGCGCGTCCACGAGGACCGGTATCGCTCCCTGTCCTACCTGGAGATGGCCGACCATCTCACCGAGCACGTGTTGCGGGCGGGATTTAGCCACGTGGAGTTCCTGCCGATCATGGAGCACCCGTTCTTCGGCTCCTGGGGCTACCAGACGCTCGGCTATTTCGCCCCGACCAGCCGCTTCGGCACGCCGCAGGACTTCATGGAGCTGATCGACCGGCTGCACGTCAACGGCATCGGCGTGGTCCTCGACTGGGTGCCCTCCCATTTCCCGGCCGACGGCCACGGCCTGTCCTATTTCGACGGCACCCACCTCTATGAGCACGCCGATCCCAAAAAGGGCTACCACCCGGACTGGAACTGCTACATCTTCAATACCGGCCGCTATGAAGTCCGGGCCTTTCTCATCTCCAGCGCCCTGTTCTGGCTCAAAAACTACCACGTGGACGCCCTGCGCGTGGACGCCGTGGCCTCCATGCTCTACCTCGACTATTCCCGGCGCGACGGCGAATGGATTCCCAACAGCCACGGCGGCCGCGAGAACCTGGAAAACATCGATTTCCTGCGGCGCTTGAATGAAATGACCTACACCCGCTTCCCCGGCACCGAAACCATGGCCGAGGAATCCACCTCCTGGCCCATGGTCTCCCGGCCGCCCTATCTCGGCGGCCTCGGCTTCGGCATGAAGTGGAACATGGGCTGGATGCACGACACGCTCCATTACTTCTCCCGCGACCCCATCTACCGCAAGTACCACCACGGCGAACTGACGTTCAGCATCTGGTACGCCTTCTCAGAGAACTTCGTCCTGGCCCTGTCCCACGACGAAGTGGTCTACGGCAAAGGCAGCCTGCTTTCCAAAATGCCAGGAGACGACTGGAAACGCTTCGCCAATCTACGACTGCTCTACGGCTTCATGTACGGCCATCCCGGAAAGAAGCTGCTTTTCATGGGCGGAGAATTCGGCCAATGGCAGGAATGGAACCACGACGCCGAGTTGCAATGGGAACTGCTCGATTCGCCGCCCCATCAGGGCGTGCTGCAATGGGTGGCGGACCTGAACCACCTGTACCGGAGCGAGCCGGCCCTGGCCGAGCGCGATTTCAAAGCCGAAGGCTTTGAATGGATCGACTTCCGCGACGCCGAGGCCAGCGTGCTGCTCTTCCTGCGACGCGGCAAACGCCCCGACGACATGGTGCTCGTGGCCCTCAACTTCACCCCCATCCCCCGCGAGAACTACCGCGTCGGCGTGCCTCTGCCCGGCCTGTGGACCGAACTCCTCAACAGCGACGCCAAAACCTACGGCGGCTCGGGCTGCGGCAACGCCGGGGCCGTCTGGGCCACCGACGTCGAAAGCTACGACCACCCCTACTCCATCACCCTCACCCTGCCGCCGCTCGGCGCCGTGTTTCTCAAACCGGCGCGATAGGGGGAAAAGGGGAGGAAGAGAAAGCGCGCCTCCGGCGGTCGTTCTGCCTGCTTTCGCCGAACTTCCGTGTCCATCCGTCGTCACTTTCCGCCCCTTTACCCCCTTTATCCAGGGGGTCCGGGGGCATTCACGGCTCCGGCGGTCGTTTTGCCTGCTTTCGCCGAACTTCCGTGTCCATCCGTCGTCACTTTCCGCCCCGTTACCCCCTTTATCCAGGGGGTCCGGGGGCATTCACGGCTCTGGCGGTCGTTCTGCCTGCTTTCGCCGAACTTCCGCGTCCATCCGTCGTCACTTTCCGCCCCTTTACCCCCTTTATCCAGGGGGTCCGGGGGCATTCACGGCTCTGGCGGCCGTTCTGCCTGCTTTCACCGAACTTCCGCGTCCATTCGTCGTCACTTTCCGCCCTTTTACCCCCTTTATCCAGGGGGTCCGGGGGGAATGATTCCCCCCGGCCGCCGGAGGCAGCCTTTCCCCTCGTTCCCCTTCGCGTCAACCACAATTGGGAACAGGCCCTGACATTGTGTTTTAATCGGGTATTATCTGACGCTGGCGACGGCCATGCGGGGGGGCTGGGTGGCCGGGGAGCGTTGCGGGGGGCTGGCGAGTCGGGCGGTCTGGGCGGCGTGGCGTTCGATATTGGCGCCGAAATAGACGGTGACGGAGAGGGTGCGGCCGCTACGCGAGAGGGTGACGAATCCCTTGTTTTTGGCCCAGGCGAGGCCGCCGGCAGCCGTGGCGGACGGCGGACCGAGGGTTTTTTCAAGATCCCGGGCCAGGGTGGCGGCGTAGCCGTCGATGTTGTCGGAAAACCGCAGGTTGATGGTCAAAAGGCCGGCCCCGACTTCGGAGAAGACGGCTGCGCCGGCAATGGGGCCGGTTTTGGCCGCGGCGTCGTCCGACCGGCGGTTGAACGCGTAGGTGACGAGCTGGCCGGGCAGGGCGGGGGCCATGGCGCAGCATTCGCGGCTGCGGTCGCGGATGTAGGCGGCCACGGGTTCCTTGTCGCCGGCAGGATCGGACAGGGGGAAGGCGAAGTTGCAGGATTGTCCCTGCCCGCGCCCGAGGGCGATGTGGTTGCGGGCGAATTTCTCGGCGAGGGATTGGGGGGTTTCCCGGTCGGTGATGTCGTAGAAGGAAAAACCCGGCGGCGCGCCGGCGGCGACGGCGAACAGGGAAAGACGGCTTATCGGGCCGCGCAGGGCGTTGCGCGGCGCGGGGGCCGGCGGGATCTGCCGGGCGGCGACGGCCTGCGCCTCCTTGGAAAGCCGGGGCGGACGGTTTTGCCGCCATTCCCAGTAATAGGCTCCTGCGGCCAACGCGAAGGCCGTCCCCACCAACATCGTGGCCAGCACGTATTTGAGCAGCCCCAATCGATCCAGCGCCTCGATGCAGGCAAACCGTTCGCGTTTTGCCATGTCGTCTCCCGGCCGGGCCTGCCGCCCGCCACACTGTGTCTATCGGCCGCTGGCGGCGCTCCATTAGAGGGCGCAAAGCCGGACATCAGGCGAAGGCGTCCGTTGCGTGCCGGGGTTTGCCCCGACAGCGCCCCGGGGAAGGAAAGGACTCTTCGGGACCGGAAACCCGCTCCCGATCCCGGAAAAAGATGTTTTTTTATTCGTGCTCGATGCAATCATGGGGGCAGAAGGCCATGGCGCGTTCGATGTCCTCAACAGGGGCTTCGGCGCGCAACATGACAGGCTTTTCGATGTCCTCGTCCATGGCGAACAGTTCGGGGGCCATGACGGCGCATGCGCCGCAGCCGTTGCAACACACAGGGTTGACGAAGTAGGCGGCGAGCGTGATTTCCATGGGCGGTCCTTTGTTTGCTGTGGCGGGTCGCTTCGATTCCATTTATGTTTGGGCGCGGCATTGTCAATGAAGGGAGCGGACGAATCGTCATGTTATGCACCAAATGCGGCGCCGAGATTGCGGACGCGGAGCGGTTTTGTCCGGTTTGCGGCAACAAGTTGCAGTCAGGACGGCAACTCGTCGGCGAGGACGGCGCGGCAGGCCCGGCCGGCGCAGCGGAAGACAAGCCGGGGTTGCTGGAATACCAGGGCTGGGGCAGCCGGGAACGCGGCGTCGGCCATCTGGCCGAAGCCTGCGCCTATGCGGCAATCCTGGCCGGCGGCGTGGGGGCTTGCCTGTGGTTCGGCATGTTCTGGCCGCTCTATCCGCTGGTCGGCGTGCTGGCCCTGACCGCCTGGCTGCGGAGGCTGTGAACCGGACGATCGAATGAAGCGAATACGGGAACTTGAAGAGGAAGAGCGCCGGCGGCCGGGGGGAGCATCCCCCCGGCCGCCCGGGTTCTTTATTCTTTTTCGCTCTGTTCTGCCCGCGCCCCAACGCTTCCTGCCGTGCCGGGCAGGCCGATGCTGGCGCTGACGCCGAGGAAGCAGGCGGCCGCGCCGACGAGCAGGAAGCCGTCGTAGCCCCAGGCGGCCACGGCCGCGCCGCCGAGGATGGGACCGAGGAAGCTGCCGCCCTGGAGGGAGAGCATCATCAGGTTGGCGTTTAAGCCTCGGAAATCGGGATTGGAAATTTCGTACATCAGGGCGTTGAGGGAGGGCGAGCCTACGCCCATGCCGCAGCCGAGCATGAGGGCGGCCAGATAGGTCATGGGCTGGCTGTGAAACAGGTAGAGCAGCACGAAGGTGCCGCCGGTGACGACGTAGCAGAAGCGGATGAGCCGGATTTTGGGCACCACGTCGAAAACGCGGTTGGCAAAGACCCGCAGCAGGATCATGCAGCCCGTCTGGATGGAGAAGAAGAAACCGACGTGGGACATGCCCCGGGCCAGAAACAGACTTTTGGCCAGGAAATAGAATGCCGCGAAGCTCAGGTAATACATGGCGTTGACGAGCAGCAACTGGGACACCGGGCGCTTTGCGGCGTTGCGGGCCATCCGGGCGAGGCCGGGGCGGGGGCGGTGGGCGGCCGGGGAGCGACGGGCCACGCGCCGGCCGAGCACGGCCACCACGGCCAGGGCCGGCGCCAGGGCTATGGCCATGGCGGCGTAGCCTTCGTTGTAGGCGATGCGGTCCGGGGAGAGCCAGTCGAAGACCGGCGGCACGATGGAATACGGAATGAGCATGGCTATGGAATAGATGCCGAAGGCCTGCCCGCTGCGGGTGGCCGGGATGATCGAGACGAGCAGGGTCATGGCTCCGGCCGAGATCAGGGCCACGCCCAGGCCGTTGGCCAGCCGCACAGCCAAAAGCGCCCCGGGCGAGGCGGCGGCCAGATAGGCCGCGCCGCAACCGATCAGCACCAGGATGCCGGCCCCCGCCACCTTGCTGGCGTTGGCCGGCGACAGGAAGGGGCTCACGGCCAGATAGGCGGCCATGGTGGCCAGCGACGACGAACCGATCAGCGTGCCGCGCCAGGCCTGGGGGATGCCCAGCACGTCGAAATAAACGTAAAGACTATAGAAAACTGTGATATTGCAATAGGAAAGAAATATCAGCAGACAAAGGCCGACGAACTCGAAGCTGAAAATGCGGGGCTGGTTTTTTGTGGGCATAGCGTGGCGCGGCTGCGGCGCGGTGGGCGCAGGCTCCGCCGCGAACTGGCACATACCCGGGCGGCCGGCGGCCGTCAAGGGGCGACGCCACGGTAACAATATGGATAATCAGGATATTTTTAGATTGACGTTATGTGTCTAGGCTGGGGAAAATGCATGCGGATTCGGTTGCTAAAAGATGATTATTAGATATGCCAATAGAGTGACGACAATTGAGAAAAAGTATGTTTTCGTTTTCTTGGCGATCAGCTTCCTTGTTTGAACAAGGAGAAGCATTACGCATATAGCAAATGAAATAAGTCTTGCCAAGCTCGGTGAAATGCCAAAAAGGGACGTCCCTGTCAGGAGTAGCGACATGGTGGCGATCCACAATGTTACTAGCATGAGTCGCTGTAAGAGTGTTTTGGAAGCTTTGCTTTTTCGTTGATTTTGGCATTGTATTTTTGTAAATATTGCCCAGAGAATTAGTATAATAAATGTTGCAAGTAGTGGTCTTTTCTCGTCGATCTGATGCAGGCTGAACGTTAGAATCCCCACAGAAGAGCAAGCTATCCAAATAAGGCGAGCCAGTGTTAAATCTTTTGGAGGAGAAGTGATGTCAAAATTGAGAATTTCAACAAATGCATCAACTAAATCTTTTGGGAGGTCTTTAAGTGTCATCTCACGGCTCTGGATTTTGGGTGACGCTAGTTTGAGCGTTTAATTTTGTATACACTCATTTTTGCACCTACAATGGGTTCTCGGCTGGCTGAATCGCCTCCGTAGTAGATCCCAATTTCCAGTAGTTCTCCCGGGGATGGCGAACTTGTTTGAACGCAAATCCAGGAATTTCTGTCTCGATTCGCCTTAAGTCGAATAAGTCTCTCTGCCATTGGGTACGGAGGATTTTTTAATTGGGACGATACAACTTGGGTTACAAGGAAATGGATGTATTGAGGATCATAAATAAAACAGAATGGGTCTTCCCAATTTTCTATGGTACGGAGAAATTTTCTGTCTACTACTTGCTTTTCTGTATAATAGTCTTCAAACATAGCTTTGTCGACAGAAGTTTCGAGGTTGTCGTCGTAGAAAGGTCTTAAAATAATGCTGAATATATATGGAAAATTTTCCGTTCTAAAATTTCTAAAAAGGGAAAGGCTGTTGTTTGTATGATTGTTGGTCCTTGCATATAATAGTTGAGGTCTACATCCTTGGCATTCTTCTGCTATATACCAAAACGTTGTCGTATTGCCTAACTCGAGACTCGGGAGTTCATTCATCCCGCTGTTGCTGTTTGGGAGTATCGGAGCGCTTAGCTTTCCTTTGGTATAAAAAACGATGCTTCCTGCCGGGATGTCGTTCCGTTTCTCGATATTTGGGCATTGGTGGGTTCTGGCATCGGCTGCCGGCGGGAGAGATGTCATTGTTACGACAAGAATGACAAATATAATAGCCATATTGAGTAGAGATGCCATGCCAACCCCCATGTTTTTTTGCGGGACATTGGGATTTCTGTCAGCTTTGGGTCGTCACGATTATATGCTGATAATTTTAAAAAAAATCAATATAATTTTTCAGATAGCGATTGAAAGGGTTGGCTTGATGAGGCGCTGGCAATGGGCGTGGAGGAAACCCCGCTCGTTGGGTATGTGTGACAGAATCGTCAGGCATGGTTGCCTGCTTTCCCAACGGCAACCAAGCAGCCAAACTGCACGATAAACCGGGAGCAGTTCACTTTCCCAGCCTGGAATCGTAGGAAATAAGCGTGGCGGGGGCCGGCCCGCATTGACCCGGCGGCCCTTGGGACGCTAAGTCTTTTCCTGTGGGCAGGTCGGCCCGCCCGCCATATTCGTCGCCAAAGGAGGCTGCTCCATGCTCCGATTGTTCGCCGCCGCGTCACTGGTTCTGGCCGCCCTTGCCCTGGGGTGCGCCGGTTCGGCTCCCAAATCCGACAATGTTTCCCAGGACGCCCTGAACGCTGACTATAACGACTGCGAATCCCGCGCCTTCGTCTCCACGGCGCTGATCAGGTCCGGCAGCGAGGCCGAAGACCGCCAGCAGGAAATCATCGACGAATGCATGAAGGAAAAGGGGTATACCGCAAAATGAGCGCTACGGACAAACGCTCCCTCGACCCCAAGCCCGTCTCCGCCAGCCGGCTCATCATGCCCCAGCGCATGCTGCCCTCCGACGCCAATCCGGCCGGCAACGTCCATGGCGGCGTCATCCTCAAATATATCGACACGGCCGGCGGCATCTGCGCCATCCGCCATGCCCGTTCGGCGGTGGTCACGGCCTCCATCGACCGCATGGATTTCCTCAAGCCCGCCTACATCGGCGAGGTGGTGACGTTTATGGCCAGCGTCAACCTTGTCGGCGCCACCTCCATGGAGGTCGGCGTGCGCGTGGAGTGCGAGAATCCCATCACCGGCGAGACCCGCCATGCCGGTTCCGCCTACCTGACCTATGTGGCGCTTGACGCCGAGCGCCGGCCCCAGGCCGTGCCGCCGTTGATCCTGGAAAACGAGGACGACCGCCGTCGCAACCGCGAGGCCGCTGCCAGACGCGAGGCCCGGTTGCTCGAACGCCGCCGCGAACGCGATTCCCAGCGCCAACAATCCGAAACCCGCTGACCGAGGTGACAACGTGGCCGAAACCATCGACGATTTGACCGTCAACTACGAAGAAGACGGCGTGATGCTGACCAAAGAGCTCGACAAGGTGATCCTGACGCGCGGGGCCTGGACCACCATCCTGTTCCGCTTTGTCCAGTGGGACCCCAAAAAGGACGCTTACAGTCCCGACCGCTACGCCATCCGGCGCTACAAGAAATCCGGGGACACCTACCGCGTCCAGTCCAAGTTCGCCATTTCCAGCCGGGACCAGGCGAGAAAGATCATCGACGCCCTGGGCGCCTGGATCGACGCCCCCGAAGGCGAATCCCTTTCCGGCGACGCATGACCGCGACCGTGGCCGTGCGCGCCCTGGCCACCCTGGCCGCCTTTGCCCCGCCGGGCGGCACGGCCGCCATTGCCCCCGGCGAAACCGCCGGCTCCCTGGCCGACCGCCTGGGCATGGCCCCCGACGCCATCGGCGCCATCCTGCGAAACGGCGCGCCGGCCGACCGCGACACGCGCCTTGCCCCGGGCGACGCCGTCTCCTACGTCCCCCCCATCACCGGCGGCTAGGGCCTGTTCACAATTGATGCGATGGGGAAGCGCCTCCGGCGGCCGGGGGAAATCATTCCCCCCGGACCCCTGGATAGATGGGGGCGAAGGAGAGGCGGCGCGGTTGCAGTCGGACACGGGAGGTCGCTGGGAGGATTCAGGGCGGCTGTTCCGTGAACGCCCCCGGACCCTGGACGGAAAACGAATTTTTTCTCACGGCGTAGCCGTCATATGGTTTTCCGCCGGGGAGGGCCCGGGGCAGCGCCCGGCTTCCAGGACGTTGCCATTCCCTTTCTCCCACAGGAGCGAATCATGACCGACGACGCCTTGGCCCGGGCCATCGACGAGGCGGCCCGCGACCTGCCCTATCCCGACGGCCGGCCGGGCCGGTTTCTGGACATGGCCGCCGTGGCCGCCCTGGCCGGGCGTTTCGGCCTGCCCCCCCGCCATGTGGAGATCGCCGCCCTTGGCGCGGGAATCTGTCCGTTGCGCTATGCCCGCAACCTGCGCGCCTTCACCATGGCCGAGCAGGCCCGGTTGCTGGCCTCGCGGGCGGCCCTGGTCGGCCTTGGCGGCCTTGGCGGCGGGCTTGTGGAAAACCTCGTGCGGGCCGGAGTCGGGATTGTCCGGGCTGCTGACGGCGACGTGTTCGAGGAAACCAATCTCAACCGGCAACTGCTGTCCTGCCAGGCCACCCTGGGCGCGCCCAAGGCCGTGGCCGCCGCCGCCCGGGCCGCCGCCGTCAATCCCTCGGTCGCGTTCACGGCCCATGCCGGATTTCTGGACGAGGCCGGCATGGCCGCCCTGCTGGCCGGGGCCGATGTGGCTGTGGACGCCCTGGGCGGACTGGCCGACCGGCCGGCCCTGGTCGCGGCCGCCCGCAGCCGCAACGTGCCGCTGGTCACCGGGGCCGTGGCCGGCTACACGGCCATCGTCGCCACCGTGCGCCCGGGCGAGCCTTCGCCGTCGGAGATTTTCGGCGGCTCGGGGCCGGCGGCCGAGGATGTGCTCGGCTGTCCGTCGCCGGCGGTCATGGCCGTGGCCGCCCTGATGGCCGCCGAGGCCATCCGCCTGCTCGCCGGCCGGCCGCCCGCCCTGGCCGGCAAGGCCCTGATCGTGGACCTCGAAACCATGCACTTCGATACCGTCTCCTTCTGATTCCGCCTGCCGATCCCCGGTGACAGGGAGGCACGGACGCGCTAAAGGAGAGACAGGCGTGGTCTGCGCGCCATTGCCCAAGGAAGTGCCATGACCCTGAAAGCGGATTGCTGTCTCCTCCCCACCCCCTTGCTGCTGACGGGATTCAACACCCGCGAGCGGCTGCAAAACATCATTGGCTCCGCCCCCGAGGCCGTGCGGACGGCCATCACTGATCTGCTGCTCTCCATCCGGACGTCCCTCGACGTCCTGCCCGGCGTGCCGAGTTTTGCCGAACCGGACCGCCCCGTCACGGACTGGGAGTCGCTCCTGACGACCCTGACCGCCGTACGCCGCGAACTCGACGTGATCAAAGCCTCCAAGATCCAGGGCCTGCGCCGGGCCAACCCCGGCTTCGAGTACATGGAATTCCGGTTCGGACAGCTCAAGAAAATGCATGAGAAAGCGACGCTCATGCTCGAAATCCTCTACGAGCTGATCAACGCCGGCCAGGATTTCCAGACCGCCGCCGAAATTTCCGAGCAAAGCGCCGAAATCCTGCTCAAGGAACTCAAGGCCGACCTGTATGTCTGCCGTCTGCGCGACGAAACGGGCAACTGGCTCAATATTGCGGCCAACACCCACACCGGCCGGGCCACGCCCATTTTCGTCAAGTCCATGGAGGAAACCCTGCCCTACCACCCGGTCATGCGCTCCGTGGCCGACCCCGAGGCGCTGTTCGTGGTGTCCAACAATCTCCAGGGCCCCGAGCGCGGCGGCGAATCCATCGACTGCGTGCCCTACCTCGAAGGCTTCCGCTGCCGGCTGTCCTTTTTCCTGCGCGCCCCCGAAGGCAAGGCCTTCGGGCTCATCATGCTGTATTCCAAGAAGCCGAAGTTTTTTGACCGCTACGAGACCGATTTTTTGATCGACTGCGCCCGGGTCGTCTCGCTGACCGTGGGCCAGCGCCTGGAACTCGGTCGCGACACCCTGGCCAAGGCGGCCGGCGGCATGGCCCACGTCGGCAACAACGTGCTGGCCATCATGAAAAACGGGGCGGAACTGATTCTCGAGGACTACGAGGATTTTCTCGACAACGAGGACGACATCGCCACGGGGCTGATCGCCGAGGCCATGCAACTCGTGCCCGGCCCCTGGCCGCCCCTGGCCCCAGCCGCCATGCGCCACCTGTTCGGACTGGCCGTGGAGCGGATGGAAGTCGAAAAGAAGATGCAGTACGTCAACCTCATCGTCGAAAACATCAACCGTCTCAAAGGGGCCATCTCCAACCTCTTAAAGGCCGTGGAAAACCCCATCCTCATGCCCTACATCGGCGGCGAGGAAGTCCTCGACCTCGAACCCGAGTCCGACGACGAGTAGGGGGCAGGGAGGAAGGCGGAGAGGGTCGCGGAAGGGGAGCGATGCGACCGGCCCCCTGCGATGCCTGGAGGCTGGGGGAAACGGCGCAGGGGCGCGGCGAAAAGGCGTGTTTTTCGGGATGGCGGGCCGGGCGCGGGAAAACAGTTTTCCCGCGCCCGGCCTGGGTTGTTTATTATCCCAGCAATTCGTTGACCTTGCGCATGACGGCAAAGGCGTCGGCCACGTAGAGCACGTCCGCCTTGCCCTGGGCCCAGCCGCAGGCCGGGTCGAGGTTGACGGCCCGACGCTCGCCGATAAACCGCCAGCCGACCACATGGGGCTCCTCGCCGTGGCAGCAGGTGGCCAGCCCCTTGGCATGGCGCGGCGTCGCGCCGGTCTGGCCGACCTGATGCAGGTGGGTGAGGAAGGGCAGGACGGATTCGCCCGCGCCGCCCATGTCCACCAGCGACTTGCTGCTGCCCAGGGACGCCTTGCACGCGCCCAGGAAGCCCAGGATGAGTTCTCCCGCCTCGGCCGTATGGGGCGCGCCGTCGGCCTGCTTCTTGGTCCAGCCCGCGCCGGCCACAAAGAGCACCTTGGCGTCGGGACGGATGGTCTGCTCGTCGGCCGAAGGCGCGATGACGGCTTTTGGCGCGGTGCGGGCCATGGCCTCGGAGACGGGCACGTCCACAGCGGTCACGGCCGCCTGTCCGGGCGCGCCGGCATAGGCGGCGAAACACCCCGACGAGACGGTCAGGCACCAGGGCCGGGCGCTGCGGCTGATCTCGGCGGCCATGCGCTGGCGGTAAAAGCCGCGCGTGGCCACGGGCTTGCCGTCCCTGACCTCCAGAGCGGCGACATGGGCGTCGATGCGTCCGCCAAGGCGGGCGGCCGCGCCGGGCAGGGCCCGGGAAAACCGGGAATCGTCGGCCGCGATGACGATCGAGGCCGAGGCGGCCTGGCACAGGGCGGTCATGGCGGCGGCGTCGGTGGCGTAGCGGGGGACGTCGAAGGCCCCGCCGACAACGCCGTAGACGGCGGTTGCGCCGCAGCCGGCAACGGCAGATGCGGCAGCGGCCACGTCCGCGCCGAAAAGCCCCACGGCCAGGGGCGCGCCAAGGCCCTCGGCCAGGCTTTTGGCGGCGGTCAGGGCCTCAAGGGAGGCCTTGGCCAGGCTTCCGTCCGATTCGGTATGGGCGAGAAAGACTATGGTATCCATGATTGGTGCGGCCTCCGGCCCTAACTGTTGATCCAGTCGGCGATTTCCCGGGCGATGTCCTCGATGGGCGCATCCCTGACCACGCGCGTGTCCCGCTTCTGGGCCGGCAGGGACACCGTCAGGTAGTCGATGACGCCGGCGTCGATGGCGGCCGGCCTGGCCTTTTGCAGGGCCGGCATGATAAGGCGCATGTTGGCCATGCCGAGCTGGGGATTGTTGGGCGGTTCGGGACGTTCGCCCGTGGCCCAGCCGAGCACGGCCGGCGCGCCGGGGCAGGTGGAGACGAGATAGGCCCCGCCTTCGATGCGCTCCATGATTTCGAGCGCGCCGTCAGCGCCGACGGTCAGCCGGTCCACGCCCTGGAACTGGCTGTCTATGCCGAGCTTTTCGCCAAGGATCTGCAAGGTCGCGCCCGCGCCGCGCGAGGCCGACTGCCAGCCGCCGAAAAGCAGCAGTCTGGACTTGTCCAGGCCGGCAATGCCTTCGATGGCCGCAAAAAGCGCCCCGGCCACCTCGGTCGAATCCGTGAAGCCGCCGGCCGGCCCATCCGCCGCCACCAGCTCGAACGGGGCCTTCTGAGCCACGGTCATCATCACCTGCTGCAACTTGGCCTTGGGGCCAAGAGACACCAGCCACACCTTGCTGCCGGGCGCGTCCTTGGCCAGCCGGGCCGCCTCGTACAAGGCGCTGGCCGCCCACGGATCGAGGATCGAGGGCAGCATCATCTCGTTTTTCAGGCCCCAGCCGGCCGGACCCTTGGCCGGCTCCAAAGTCTGCAACGGATCAGGCACGATGCCGCCGCATACGACGATATGAAACATAGGCACTCCTTTTCCGGGAGGCGGCGGAGGAGAACCGGGGGAGGGAACCCCTTTTTGCAAAAAGGGGTTCCCTCCCCCGGACC
>Ga0074195_1003419_pt1 | contig 14981 bp, 13 predicted proteins | sample EPASupsiteHSE623_FD_64525 | JGI IMG/M metagenome (GOLD analysis project Ga0074195, IMG submission 64525) | Bioremediated contaminated groundwater from EPA Superfund site, New Mexico - Sample HSE6-23 | ecosystem: Environmental > Aquatic > Deep subsurface > Groundwater > Contaminated ...
CCTCGCGGGCACGCTCGGGTTGGGCAAATTGATCGCTTACTACGACGCCAACAAGATCACGATCGACGGATCCACCTCCATCGCTTTCGGCGAGGATGTCGGCAAGCGCTTCGAGGCGTATGGTTGGCAAGTCCTGAGTGGCGACATGTATGACTTCAAGGGGCTGGCCGCGCTCACCGCCCAGGCCAAGGCCGAAAAGAACAAGCCAAGCCTCATCATTCTCAAGAGCGTGATTGGCAAAGGCTCGCCCACAAAGCAGGGAACTTCAGGCATCCACGGCTCGCCGCTGGGCGAGGAGGAAGCCGCGAAGGCGAAGGCAGGCCTGGGCATCCCCGCGGATACACCCTTCTTTGTGGCGCCTGAAGCCTATTCCTATTTTAAAAAGCGCAGGTCCGAACTCAAGGCGGCAAAAGCCCGCTGGCAGGAAATGTATGAGCGCTGGGGCAAAGAAAATCCCGCGCTCTCCGAAGAACTGAGCGCCTGGTACTTCAATCGGCCACAGAGCGAGCTTGACTTGCCCGCTTTCGCGGAAAACGACAAGGTCGCCACCCGCAACGCTTCGGGCAAATGTCTCGCCGCCGTGGCGAAGGCATGGCCGAACCTTGTGGGCGGCTCCGCCGACCTCACCAGCCCGAACGTGACCCAGCTTCCCCCCAACGCGTCAGGCCTTCCCCTGGACTTTTCGGCGAGCAACCCCGCTGGCCGCTACATCCGTTTCGGCGTGCGCGAACATGGCATGGCGGCAATCGCCAATGGCATCGCGCTCTATGGCGGCCTTCGCCCCTTTGTCGCCACCTTCCTCGTCTTTGCCGATTATCTGCGCCCCGCGCTGCGCCTGGCGGCGCTCATGAAACTGCCCGTTGTCTACATCCTCACCCACGACTCCATCTTCGTGGGCGAAGACGGCCCGACGCATGAACCTGTGGAGTCGCTCACCGCCCTGCGCACGATTCCCGGCTTAAAGGTAGTCCGACCCGCCGACGCGGAAGAGACCGCTGTCGCTTGGCGCATGGCGATGGAAAAGACCGATGGACCGACGGTTCTGGTGCTGAGCCGACAGAATCTTCCCGTCCTGGCCAAGGACGATCCCGAATGGCCGTATACCATGGGTCTTGGAGCCTATGTCGTGAAGAACCCGCCGAAGGCGCCCGATATTACCTTGCTCGCCTCCGGTTCGGAGGTATCGCTCGCCATGGAGGCGGCAAAGATCGTGGCAGGGAAGAAGCCCAACCTCTCCATCCGCATCGTGTCAGTGCCCGACAGGAACGCCTTCCGCGCCGCTCCGGCGCCGGTGCGCGATGCCATCCTCTCGCCGCCAGCGAAAGTATTCGCGGCCGAAGCCGGTATCGCCATGGGCTGGGAATATTTCGCCCCTTCCGAAAATATTTTCTCGATTGAGCGCTACGGCGAATCGGGTCCCGGCGACAAGGTCGCCGCCCATCTTGGATTCACGGCCGAGGCATTCGCGGAAAAAATTCTCGCGAATAGCTGAATCCATCCCATGAGCAGGGACAAAGGCGATTCCCCCATGGAAACTATAGAGGACGCTCCCCAGGCCACGACGAGGCGGGAGCGTCGCATCATCACGGCGGCATTCATGCTGCTCTCAGTCTTGATCGCGGCTTTTTCCATCGCCCAATACCGAAAGATCATTGGGGATACGAAAACGCTTCTGGATTCGGTTTCAAAAGAAAAAGTCGAGCAAATCCAGCAATGGCGCCAGCGTCATCTCGTGGAAGCCGAGGAAACCGCCCGATCGGGCGAAACCATCGCCTTGGTGGAGGCTGTGGCGAAAGGGAACAACGCCAAGGCTCGCCGCGACCTTCTCGCCAACTTTGAGACCTTCGCGAAAACCTATGGCTATGCCGCGTCTCTCGTCCTAAGGCCCGATGGCGGGATCGCTTTGTCCTCTTCCGACAACGTAGGCCTCGACAAGGCCGCGACCGATGTCTTGCCCGGCGCAACCGCCGCCGGGGAAGCGCGAATCACCGATCTGCACACGATGTCTCCGTCGCCTGATCCAGGATGCGATATCGTGATCCCTATTTTTGAGAATTCGGACCCCGGCCAGAATCGAATGCTCGCGGGCTATCTCATCCACTATCTCGACGCCCGCACCGATCTCTACCCCATCATCGATTCCTGGCCAGTACCCAGCGAAACAGCCGAAAATATCCTTCTCAAAAATAGTGGTGGCGAAGCTTTTATCTTGAGCGATTTGAGATCCATGAAAAATTCAGCGCTCACTCTCCTCCCGCGGGGTCTTGGCAAAAAGCCGATTATTGAGATAGCCGCGGTCTCGGGCAACCCTGGTTCCCTTAGCGGAACCAACTACCGGGGAAAATCCGCGCTGGCCATCGCCAGAGCGATCGAAGGCACCGATTGGATACTGCTGTCGGAAATTGAAGTTCGGGAAATCATGCGCCCATGGTGGAGAATCTTCTTCCTTCTCGGCATTATCCTCGTCATCGGCATGGCCACCGCAATCGTATCGGGGACAGCCCTGCTACACTCGAGGTCATCCCACAAATACCAGCAGCTCCTCGAGAGCGAAAGAAAGCTGCGCGCAGCGGAAAGCAGATTTTCTATTTTCATGAACCACATGCCTTCGATGGTCATGATCAAGGACAAGGACAGCCGTATCATCTTCATCAACGATACCATGACCGCTCGATATGCCACCGAAGGATGGCTTGGCAAGCGGCCCGAGGAAATCTTCCATCCGGAACAAGCGGCCGTGACAAAGGCCTGGGACAAGAAGGCCCTCGATGAAGGGTACGTGGAGTATGAGGAGGAGCGACCCGATAAATTCGGCCAGCAAGTCTTCCTCCTGACACAGAAATTCCGCATTTCCCAGGAGGGTGAGTCTCTCATGATCGGCCAAATCATGACCGACATAACGGAAAGAAACCGCAACCTGCGAAGGATCAAAGATCTCAACGCCACGCTCGGGGAAAAAATCCGGGAAAGAACTGCCCAGCTTGAAGCTTCGAATGCCGAGCTCATGGCCTTTACCTATTCTGTCTCCCATGACTTGCGCGGTCCCCTGAGATCCCTCGACAGCTTCGCCGAGCTTCTCTCGAAACACTATGCTCCCCAGCTCGACGAGCAAGGCCGGCATTATCTGGAAAGAATCCGCAACGCCTCGGACAGGATGGCCGAGCTCATCAACGATTTGCTCTCGCTTTCGAAAGTCTCCAGCGTTGAGCTAAAGAAAGCGAAGGTCGATGTCGGCAAGATAGCTGATTCCATCATTTCGGAATATATCAAGAAGGATCCGGTCCGCGTCGTGTCAATCTCGATAACGCCCTCGATGTTCGCGGTATGCGATGCGGTGATGATCGATACGCTCTTCAGGACGCTCATCGACAACGCCTTCAAGTTTTCGCGGACAAAGCCGCGGACGGTCATCGAGGTAGGCTGCACGAAAACCTGTCCGACGCGCCTCGGCGAGCTTGTCTATTTCGTGAAGGATGAGGGCGTCGGCTTCGACGCAACTTACGCCAGCGCGCTGTTTCAGCCTTTCCATCGGCTCCATGGGCCTGAGGAATTTTCCGGCAACGGCATCGGCCTTTCAATCGCCAAGCGCGTTGTGGACCGTCATGGCGGCTCGATATGGCTCGAATCGACCATAGGCCAAGGCACGACAGCCTATTTTACCCTAAATTCCTGAGCGCGCGAAGGTTCTGAGATAATAGATAGTAGATACCAGAAACTGAGATCCTTGTAATCCGGCCCAAACCATGGTAGTTTAGAGCCTCAATGGAGCCATCGGCCTTCGTTTTATCGAGAACTCCGACACCTCGCGCCCAGGAAAGGATATTGCTTTGGAAGAGAGAGAGAATTTCGTCATTGAAAAGAGAAGTCTCGCGGAACAAGTTTATTTGTTTCTCTGCAACTCGCTCAGCAGCGGCAGGTTCAAATACGGCGAAACCATAAGCACGAAGCGCTTGGCAGAGGAACTGCATGTAAGCATGATGCCGATCCGGGAAGCCTTGAAGCGCCTCGAAATGGACGGCATCATCGAGATAAGGCCCCGCAGCATGTGCCTGTTCCGGACGCCCACGAAGAAGACGATTCTTTCTGCCATCGCCGTTCGCGAGTTGCTGGAAGTGTATTGTGTGAGGCTTACCTATGCTTCCGTCGACGCTGCTCGACTGGCCCCCCTTCGGAATCTGGTCGATGAAATGACAGCGGCCTTGGCCGAGAACCCGATTAACTTGAAGAAATACATAAAATACGATTGGCAGTTCCACAAAGCGTTATGCGATTTGGCTGATAACGAATTCATCAGCAAATCATACAAGGAACTGAACATCCACCTGAACATGAACTATATGTACGATATCGGCATCAAGCCGAATGTCTCCCAGACCTTCAAGGATCATATCGATCTCGTGAACGCCATGGCGGAGCATTCGCCAGCGGCGGTGGATATCATCGAACGGCACCTAAGAATCAGCAGGAAAAACATCCTGAGCGGCGAATTTTTCGCTGCCCAGGAGTAAGGCATTGCTTCAATCCATCAAATAGCCGCCGTTCACGTTCAGCGTTTCACCCGTGATGAACGCGGCCGCGTCTGAGACAAGGAACAGCGCCGCTTCCGCCACGTCTTCAACCCTTCCCATCCGTTTCAGGGGTATGGCCTCAATCACCGATCGCCGCTTTTCCTCCGACCACTCGGCGCTCATATCGGTTTCGATAGCGTGGGGGGCGACCGCATTCACCCTTATGCCGTAGTCGGCCAACTGCCGAGCGAGCGATCTTGTGAGCGTATTGATTGCGCCCTTGGACGTCCCATAGGCCGGAGCCGCGGTGATGTCGCCCATCTTCCCCGCGATCGATGTGATATTCAGTATTGCCCCAGCCTTCCGCTGGATCATGTGCGGTATAACCGCCTTGCACCAGTAGAAATTGCCGTTGACGTTGACGTCCATCACTTGCAGCCACTGTTCGCGGCTTAAGTCCATGATCGTGCCGCGCGCGATGATACCGGCGTTGTTCACGAGTACATCGATCTTCCTCTTTTTCTCAATGATGGCAACGACGGCCGAATTCACCGCCGCCTCGTTGGTGATGTCCAAGGAAATGGCGGAGACATCCAGACCGTGTTCTCGCATCTGGCCAGCAGCTTCTTCTCCCCCCCTCAGATCGACGAGATAGACGCTCGCGCCTTCAGCGGCGAATCTCCGCGCGATTTCCCTGCCGATTCCCCTGGCCGCGCCAGTTACCACAGCGACTTTTCCTCGCAGCTTCATGGTTTCCCTGCCTCAGAAAAGCAATCTTGGCAATGCCAAAACGACGTTCGGGAAAAACACCAAAATCGCGACGGCGATAACCGTGGTGAGAAGCCATGGCCACATCTCCCGAATGTATTCGGAAATGGGGATGTCCAGCACCGAGCATACGGCGCTCATCGCGAGCCCGACGGGCGGTGTCATGTTGCCCATGGTGATGATTGTGCAGAAGAGGATACCGAAATGGACCGGATTCCATCCCACCTTTACCGCGAGCGGCAGAAAGATTGGAGTAAAAAGGAGTATCACCACCGATCCATCCATAAACATTCCCAGGATGATCAATATGAAGATGATTATGAACATCACGATAAATTTATTCATGGAAAAGCCTAGAATGACTCCTTCCAAAAGATCGGGAATCCTTTCGAACGGTATGCCATAGCCAAATATGCCCGACAGGGCGATGATGAACATGATGGCTCCCACATCAAGGACGCTGGAGCCGAGGGTCTGCACAAGTTTCTTGATCGTGAGTTCCCTGTAGGCGAAAACGCCGACCAGGATGGCATAGACGCACGCGAATGAACCTACTTCGGAAGGCGTGAATATGCCGGTCCTGATGCCCACCAGGAGAAGAACTGGGAACAAAAGGGCCCAGATATTTTCCTGCACCGCTGACAATATCTCTCTCAAGGAAGCTTTAGCGCGCTCTGGCTTGTATCCGCGCCTGGCTGATATGATCCATACCGTCAACATGTCAGCGATCATTATGAAAAGCCCCGTAAAAAGCCCGGCCGCGAACAATTGCCCGATCGATACCTCCCCCGTTGTACCATAGAGGATGATGCCCACGCCGGGCGGGATGGTGGCGGTGATGAGGGCTGTCCACGCGGTGCAGTTGGCGGTGAAACCGCGAGAATACCCTTGTTCGATCATAGCGGGGGCAAGAATCCTCGCTTCCATCGAAGCGTCGGCGATAGCCGAGCCGGAAACCCCGCCCATCAACGTTGAGAGAACGACATTCACTTGCGCCAAGCCGCCTCTCATATGGCCCGTCAGCACCGACGCCAGCCTTATGAGTCGATTCGTAATCCCGGACGCGTTCATTAGATTGCCTGCAAGTATGAACAGTGGCACTGCCAGCAATGTAAAATTCTGCGTTTGCGAAATGGGAAGCTGGACGACCATAGTGAAGGGAAGATCGCTGTACTGCAGGAAAAATGCCGTACCGGAAATTCCTATGGCAAAGGCTATCGGCATACCGAGAGCCAAAAAAACCAGGAATAGAATTGCTACGATAAGCATTTCAGGCACCTGCCTTGCTACTTTTTTCGCCGCTTCCTTTCATAAGGCCTTTCAATTTTCCGAGAACCGTTATTCCCTGCAGAAAGCTGCCCACGGGAACGCTGAGAATGACCCATGTATAGCTGAATCCTGGAATTCCCTGGAATACGCGCCGGCGCGAAAAGAGGCTTAGCTTAATTCCGAAGTAGCACAGGATGAGGAGAAAAACGAGTATGATCACATAGTTGGCGATCGCTATATACTTCTTCATCCGAGCGGGAAAGTGGATGACCAATAGATCGATATTGACGAGTTTGTCCGCCCTCAACGCAGCGTCGGCGCTTAGAAAAACGCTCCACGCGAAAAGGAAGAGGGAGAGATCTTGAGACCAGTTGATCGGGTGATCCAAGGTCCTGGCGATAGCGGCGAAAAATATCAGAAAGCAGGATATCGAAAAACAAAGGGCGGCGGTAAATACTTCGGCTTTGCACAGAAAGGCATAGAGCTTTTTCATGGAATCCCCTGATGGCTGTTTTCGGAAAAAGTCGCGGCATCCTTAGTCAAGGATGCCGCGCCATGGGCATCATTTTGCCTTGCCTAGTTCCTTGTATACTTGATCCCTCACGCCGAGAATGCCCAATTTCTGGTAGGCTTTCTCTCCCGCGGCCCGGAAGGCGGCCATATCGATTTCCGATTCGGGAATGTACATCATGCCCGCCGCCTTGAGCACCGCCAGGTTCTTCGGGTCGATCACATCCAGATAGCTGCGCGATACTTCGAGTCCCGCCTTATTGCACTCCTCCTCGAGGATTTTTTGATATTCGAGAGGAAGCGCGTTGAACCACTTGCTGCTTATCACTTCGAAATTGATCAGTAGAATGTGCTTTGTTTCACAGGCGTATTTCGTTACTTCCTGGAATTTTCCGCTCGCCGTGGCGGTGAACGACAGCTCCACTCCATCGATGGCCTTGGTTTGAAGCCCTGAATACATATCCCCATACGCCATAGCCACGGGAGTGGCGCCGATGGCGCGGATGGACTCCTGCCAGATCGGCGCGGGCGGCGTTCTTATCCTCAAGCCCGCTAGGTCCGAAGGTTTCCGTATCGGCTTGTTGGTTATCATCTGGCGGAAACCCTGAACCCACATAAAGGACAGGATCTTGAATCCCTGGGATTTTTCAAGTTCCGCCTTCCATCCTAGAACGGAAGGAAGGGTGTTTAGCTTCTGGACTTCTTCCAGACTCTCGACGAAATAGGGACCATTCATGACGGCTATGCCGGGCACGTACTGGCCCAGTCGCGCCGCGTCAGTGTTTTGTCCCACGTTTGAGCCTTGCCTGATCTGTTCGAGAATGTCTTCCTCGACACCCAATTGGGCGCTCGGAAAGACCTCGATTTTGAGGTTACCGTTGGTCCTTGTGGATACAGCCTCCGCCCATTTCAGAAAAGCCGCGTGATACGGATCCTGGGTCGTGAGGACATGGTTGAACTTCAGCACATATTTCTTCGCGGCGCTTTGCGCGGACACAAACGAAAGCCCCAGCACAAGGACGAGAGCTACCAAGATCGCTAATTTCCTTTTCAAGATAGACCTCCTTTTGGTCTTGCTGATATCTAAGATAGATGATATCTTGCTATTAAGGATTTGTCAAAATAAAATATGATCGATATGTATCACGATGATCAGTTCGATATTCCCGGTTTTGTCTGGTTCGAACAGGGATCCGGGGGATTGTCGCTTTTGCGCATTCACAACCGATTCGCGGATTGCGGTATCTATCCCTGCGGAGCGCATATCGCAAGCTTCAAGCCTCGAGGCCAAAAAGACATTTTGTGGTTAAGCCCCCATAGCGCTTTCGAGAAAGGAAAGCCGATCCGGGGCGGCATCCCTGTTTGCTTCCCCTGGTTTGGCTCCCATAGGACACGTGCCGATCTTCCTCTTCATGGGTTCGCGCGCACGCGGCTTTGGGACTTGAAAAAAACAGCCATGCTTCCCGATGGCAAAACCCTCGTCGCCTTCGCCCTGACGGACAATGACTACACTCGCTCCCTATGGCCTCACAAATTCAACCTGGACTTTAGTGTCACCGTGGGTAGCAGCCTGGAGGCGTCCCTTCTGATCGAAAATCGGGACAGCATTCCTTTCATGTGTGAAGAAGCCTTCCATACGTATTTCAGCGTGGAAAACTCAGCGTCCTGCCAAGTGACGAACCTGGACGGGCTCGAGTATATCGATCGTGTCAGGAATGATGCCCGCGCGATCCAGGCCGGAGCGGTTAGGATCGAAGGTGAATTGGTGAATGCCTACATGCGCGCTCCCGCCGTATGCGAACTTATCGACACGAGTACGCATCGTCAGATTCGCATCGAGCAGCGCGGCATGAGGGCAATAGTCGTCTGGAACCCCGGGGCGAAGGCCGCCGCCGCGAATCCGGAAATTTTGGAGGCGTGGAACGAATTCGTCTGCGTGGAATCGGCAAACTGCCTCGATCACGCGCTCGAAATCGCGCCTGGCGCCACGCATCGCAGTGTCGTAAAAATATCGGCGGACGAACGGCGGGAATCCTTAGCCGATAGAGCGAGGTGAAGCCAGCTCCGTCGCTGGCGGACTTTGCTTTCTGGTGACAACGCTTTTCGATAAAGGAGCCTGAAAATGAGCGGAGAAATCAGAGTCAACCGAAAGGATTTGGAAGGTTTCTGCGCCAAGGTATTCATGAAGCTCGACTTGTCCCCCTCGGAAGCGTCGGATTCGGCCGAAATACTGGTGAGCGCCGACGCGCGCGGCATCGGGAGCCATGGCGTGGGCCGTCTCTGGCGCTACGCGAACGGCATCAAGAAGGGAATCATGCGTCCGGGCGGGCAGCCTGTCGTCTTGCGCGAAACGCCGATTTCCCTGGTGCTCGACGCTGAAGGCGCCATGGGGCTGAGCCTCAGCAAGCGGACGATGACGCAGGTAATAGGCAAGGCGGAAGTTTCGGGAGCGGGCTTCGCTTCGATACGCAATTCCAATCATTATGGCATAGCCGGATATTACACGGAGATGGCCGCCCGCAAGGACATGATCGGCGTCAGCATGACCAATACGGCCGCGCTCGGCGTGCCTACCTTCGGTCGTAGCGCGATGTTCGGCACCAATCCCATCGCGATATCGGTTCCAGCCCATGGCGGAATGTTCACCCTGGATATGGCCACCACTTGTGTGACCAGGGGCAAAATCGAAGTCTATGACAGAGAGGGAAAATCCATTCCGCCCGGCTGGGCGGTGAACACAAAAGGCGCCGTCACCGTCGACGCCCACAGCCTGCTGGAGGACATGCTTTTCCAGCGCGGCGGCGGATTGCTGCCATTGGGCGGCGAAGGTGAACAGTTCAGCGGGTACAAAGGATATGGGCTTGCCGTACTCGTGGATATCATGACCGCGATAACAAGCGGCGGTGTCTTTGGCAAATCGGTGATGGACAGCGAAGCGACATCGGCTCGCGTCTGCCACTTTTTCGGCGCGATTCGGCTGGATCTTTTCCGGGACCCCGAGGAATTGAAATCCGATATGGATCGCTTGCTGGGCGAGCTGAGCGGCGCGGAGCCCGCCGAAGGCGCGAGTCGCGTCTATTATGCCGGGCTCAAGGAACACGAAGCGGAGGCGTTGAGCGATCAGATAGGCGTTCCCCTCAGCGAGAAGGTCGCGGCTCAGCTCTCCCGCATCGGCGAGGAGTGGGGGGTGGCCTTCCCGTTTCAGCCCTGAATTATCTTGATGTAGTTGGTTATCCCGCCCAGGAGCATCTCGACGGCGATGGCCGTCAGCACGAGACCCATTAATTTCTCTATGGCGCTCAAGAAACGCGCGCCCAGCCAATCCTGAAGCTTGTTTGATCCCAGAAAGACGATCGTCGTCACCACGATGGCGATGAAGATCGAGCCGATCCATTCGAGGGTGCGCACCGGCGATGTCCTGGCGAGAAGCATCACGGTCGTCATCGCCGAAGGTCCGGCGATCAGGGGAATCGCCACGGGCACGATGAAGGGCTCCGCGCCGGAGTCGTCCTCGACGAGCTTGCCGCCCGAGCCGGGAAACACCATGTTGATGGCGATCAGGAAGAGGATGACGCCACCCGCTATCCTCAAGGTTTCGTCGGAGAGGTTCACCGCCCTGAGAAAGGCCGAGCCGAAGAGAAGGAAAACGACGAGGGTGAAAAAAGCGATGGCGCATTCGCGGAATATCACGAGCCTGCGGCGCGAAGGATCGACATTCTTGAGGGCCGCGAGAAAGAGGGGAATGTTCCCGAGCGGATCCGTGATGAGGATGAGAAGAATGGTGGCCGACAGGAAGCTCTGTTTCATGCCCCTATTGTACAACCTTCGAGGCGCGCCGCACAGAGACAATCGATGAGGCGAGCACGGCCGCTATGATGACGGCGCCGCCCGAGAGGGAGCGCAGCCCGGGCACTTCGCCGGTCGCGAGAAAGACCCATAGCGGGTTGAAGAGTGGCTCGATGACTGCGGTGAGAATGCTCTCCAGTGCGGTGATGCGCTTGATGCCGTACGAGAAGAGTATTGCCGCCACGCCTATCTGCACGATGCCGAGGGCCGAAATGGCGAATATAGCCTTGGCGGTGATGACAGGAGCGGGCAAGAAAAGCGAAATCGCCCCCGCGATCAGCGCCGTAAAGATGTGTCCAAGAAGCAAGGACTCAAGAGGCGAGCCATCCTTCTGCTTTCTTATAAGAACGATATTGAAAGCGAAGGTGATACCCGCTGCGACAGCCACGAGGTCGCCGAGCAAATGTCCCCCGCCGAGCGAATCCATGAAGAAGAGGACCATGCCGCCGCAGACCATGGCCAGCGCGATCCAATGCTCGAGCCTCGGTTTCTCCTTGAGGAGTATCGATCCCAAGATGGCGACATACACGGGCGCCCCATACTGCAGGAGAATCGCGTTGGCCGATGTCGTATGCTTGTTGGCGAATACGAAAAGGATCATCGTCGCAGCGTAAGCTAAAGCCGAGAGCACCTGGACCTTCGAAAAACTGAAGCGCGGCCGCCTGATCACCGCCCAAAGGAAGAGCGCGGCGATTAAGCTCCTCGCTCCCGCTATGGCAAAGGGCTGCCAGTCCATCATTTTTATGAAAAGGCCGGCCGTGCTCCAGAGAAAGGCGCAGCCGGCCATGGCGAGGGTGCCTTTTATTTGAGGTGTCATTCCAGATTTTGCTGCTATCGTTCGATCCGCGTGCATGGGCGCGAGTCTAGCAGAATTGTCAAAGCTCGCAAAGACCTGCCTCTAAAAACAGGATAACAGGATTTGCTATGACAATGTGGCTTTTAGTTGTCCCCTAAGATCCCTTCCCGCCTCGTCGCGCTTCATCGCCCACACGAAAATTCCCCTGCCCCATGAAGCTCGCGCCCAGAGTTCTCCTTTTTAGTTTGCAGCATTTCAGAGTAGCCAAGGCAGCGCCACGGGCGACATGCCGAGACGGCACATGCCGTCCTGGACATGTTGTCGAAGAAGCGGCCACATAGTCTTCAGCAGCTGCTTTTCAATAAATATTTTGCGCAATTCCTCATCGGCCCATAATTCGTCGAAGGTCGCTGGATCATTCACCTGAAAAACAAGAACGAAGATGGATTCCTGAGTGAAGATGAGAGACTCTTGGAAGCTTACCTTAAAATTGTATTTAGGCCTGAATATCTTAGTATCCGCCGAAACGGTTACAGGGTCTCCTTCCGCGAGGCTTTGATTCCAGGTAAGCTGCAACTGGCTACCAGCCACGGGCATCTGGCCTGGAGCATCGGAATGGAAGGCTATCGGTTTTATTTCCTGTAAGCTAATGCTTTTGAGAAGCTTCGCAAGGCTTTCGTTAATGTCTGCGCTCATACTGCCACCTGCATAGTACCTATATCCCCCACCACTTGTCCCTTCATCTGCCTCGTTACGCCTTCTACCCAGACCGCATCGGCGATAAGGCTGGAATAATCCTTGAACGAAGCCGAGCCCACATAGGCCGCTATCTGTTGAGGAATGGAAAGATTGTGCTTTGCCGCGCACGTCTCGATTTTCTCCATTTGCACTGAGGTCAACTCGGAAGACAAGGCATCAAGGCCTGACCATCGTTCCGTTTCAAGGTATCCCTCGGAAGCCTCAATTCTTCTCCTCTGAATTGCGCCGATTCTGGCTTTATTGATCGCGTACATAGCGCGGAACAAGTGCGGTTTATCGGCCATTATACACCAACCCGATGGGGTATGGTGAATTTTCTGAAAAAGATTGTAGATCGATAGTAGATGCTCATGTGTATAAAAACAAACAGGATTCACTTTTCCCGTGAATCCTGTCGATTTCTTTCTATGCTATCTGCTTAGCGCTCCAGCTTCCTGTAGATGATGCGGTGCGGCCGGTCGGCGTCGGCGCCTATTTGGGCGCGGTGCCACTCGGCGTATTCCGTCCAGTTTCCATCGAACCAAGTGGCCTTGGAGTCGCCTTCGAAGGCGAGGATGTGGGTGCAGACCCTGTCCAGGAACCAGCGGTCGTGGCTTACGACGAGGGCGACGCCGGCGAAACTGTCGAGGGCTTCCTCGAGGGCGCGCATCGTGTTGACGTCCAGGTCGTTGGTGGGTTCGTCGAGAAGAAGGACGTTGGCTCCCTCCTTGACGATCATCGCGAGGTTGAGCCTGTTGCGCTCGCCGCCCGAGAGAACGCCCACTTTACGCTGCTGGTCCTGGCCGGAAAAATTGAACCACGAGCAATACGCTCTCGAATTTATCTCGCGATTTCCGCCGAGCATAAGCAGGTCGAGCCCGCCTGAAAGCTGTTCCCAAACACTTTTTTCGGGATCGAGGTTGGCGCGCATCTGGTCGGCGTAAGCGAGCTTTACCGTGTCGCCCAAGGTCACCACGCCCGCGTCCGGCTTTTCGCGCCCAGTGATTATGTTCAGAAGCGTGGTTTTGCCCGCGCCGTTGGGGCCGACGATACCGACCACGGCGCCGGGTGGAACTTCGAAGTTGAGGTCGTCGAAAAGAAGCTTGGCGTCGTAGCCTTTCGCGAGCTTTTCGGCGCGAATGACCATCTTTCCAAGACGAGGCCCGGCGGGAATGACGATTTTCGTCTCGCGGATCTTTTCCTTGCCATCCTCGGCGAGGAGTTTCTCATATCGTTCGATACGAGCCTTGCTCTTGGCGTGGCGGCCCTTCGCGCTCATGCCAATCCACTCGAGCTCGCGGGCGAGGGTGCGGGCGCGTTCAGAATCGCCCTTTTCTTCCTGTTCGAGCCGCTTCTTTTTCTGATCGAGCCAGCTCGAGTAGTTCCCCTTCCAGGGGATGCCCTCGCCACGATCCAGTTCAAGGATCCAGCCAGCGACATTGTCAAGGAAGTATCTATCGTGGGTCACGGCGATGACCGTGCCCTGATATTCACGCAGGTGCCGCTCGAGCCATGCGATGGTCTCGGCGTCGAGATGGTTGGTCGGCTCATCGAGGAGGAGAATATCGGGTTTCTTGAGGAGGAGGCGGCAGAGCGCCACGCGCCTGCGCTCACCGCCCGAAAGATGGTCGACAAGTTGGTCGGCGGGAGGGCAGCGCAGCGCGTCCATCGCGAAATCGAGGCGGGAATCGAGATCCCAGGCGTTCATGGTGTCGAGTTTTTCCTGGAGCGCCGCCTGCTTGGTGGCGAGCTTGTCGAAGTCGGCCTCGGGATCGCCATAGGCTTCGTTCACCGCGTCGAACTCGGCGAGCGCGTCGACAATTTCCTGAACGCCCTCGCTAACGATTTCGCGGACAGTCTTTCCCGATTCCAGATGCGGTTCCTGGGAAAGAAAGCCGATCGTATATCCCGGGGACAAGGTGACATCGCCGGCGAATTCGGTGTCAACACCGGCCATTATGCGCAGGAGGCTCGACTTTCCGGAGCCATTCAATCCTATGACGCCGATTTTCGCGCCATAATAATATGAGATGCTGATATCCTTGAGAACTTGCTTGGTGCCGTGCCTGCGAGAGACGCGGTACATTGAATAAATGATCTTCTTGTCGTCAGTTGTCGCCATGGCGGTACTATAGTGTAAAAAGGCCTTCCGCGTCGCCCCCTGCGGGGCGCCGAATGCTTGCCCAGACGGGGCGGGCGTCGCTACGAGCGCCCCGCCGCGCACCCTTCCGCGCGCCGCCGCTACAGCTCCACCTGCTTGAAGAAATCCCTTCCCTTTTTGAGCCTTATGACGACAATGATCACCACTCCGACGAGAGCCCAGGCCCCGACCGCGACGAGGTACCCCGCGCTCATCGAGGAAAGCATCCAGAGCATAATGCCGATGGCCAGGATCGGTATCGCCTTATCGATGAAAAAGGATTTCAGGCCCTTCCCTCCCCATCGATCCTTGATAGCGGCCGCGCAGACGAGAGCGTATGCGATGCAGGCGAAGGACGACATCAGGGAGAATAGTGTGTCGACGGAAAAGTAGGCGCCAAAGAGCG
>Ga0074195_1003421_pt1 | contig 14969 bp, 9 predicted proteins | sample EPASupsiteHSE623_FD_64525 | JGI IMG/M metagenome (GOLD analysis project Ga0074195, IMG submission 64525) | Bioremediated contaminated groundwater from EPA Superfund site, New Mexico - Sample HSE6-23 | ecosystem: Environmental > Aquatic > Deep subsurface > Groundwater > Contaminated ...
TTCCAAAATGGGTTCAAACAAAAAGTTCATCGTTTGCTCCCCGGATGATTGCTGAAACCTGATCTGAAGGAAGTCCATTGTTTTTGTTGAATGTTGTTATCTTTCCATTGCTGAATTTGAAAAGTCCCATCCCATCCGCAGCAATCCAAATGTTGCCGGCATGATCTTCACAGATGGCCTGGATGGATTTTCCATGAAAGGTCTCCTTTTTTTCCAACACGGTAAATTCGTTGTTTTTATACTGCAGGACCAATCCATTATTCATACCACAATACATGGTGCTGTCTTTTGAAAGGTAAAGAACCATGCAAAGATCTTCGGTCATAACCGCGGAGTTTTCGCGGTTATAAAAAGAGACATTCATCCCGTCGAACCTGGTAATCCCAAATTCATTGCCGAGCCAAATGAATCCGTCCGGTGTTTGACATATGGCGGAAATATTGGAAGGTAAATCCTCCGTGGAATTCCATTTGCGGATATTGTACTCTTGGGCAGTGGTAAGGCCCGTGCTTGTTTGTGCAATCGAATCAATGGGGATTAAATATCCGATCAGGAGCGCAATTATGAAAACAATGCTATGTTTCATTGAAATACATTTTGACCCTATCAAATATATAAATTTTTTTATTAAATGATTTTATTTTAATTTAGTTGCATTAATGTAAAACTGGAGTTTATTATTAATGGTTCATTAAATTCAGGTAACATGGTAACGCTTAAATTAAGATGTGTAGCAAGTGGACTTGATTCAGCAGTCAATAATGTTGATTTAGCCAATCATATCCCACTTGATGTTATAATTAAGTATGTTGAACAGGACGCTTCTCGAAAACCACCAAAGGGTTCAATTTGGTTAATGAAAATGCCGGCAGGTGCTCCGGGATGGCATGAGATTGATCACTTTGCAACTTTTGAGAAAAACGGGCTTGATGAAAATATGAAATACGATTTGATCGAATGTCTCTGCCCTTTGCTGGAAGGTAAGTAAATCGGACATTCATTTTTCCCCTGGTATTGAACCATAATTAATTTTTATGGTTTAGATTTGCATTTACTGTTGCGTATTGCCAGATCCCATTGATTTAGCCCATCAAATCAATCAATTAAATTTCATTTCATGCAAAAACTGCTCACTTTACTGACTTTCTTTCTACCCTTTTGCCTGATAGCCCAACCCGGTGAATGGCCCGGTTCCTATTTCCAAGGATACAACCGCTCCATCAAGGGTGGTGGTTTTCAGTACCATTCGCCTCAACCGGATGTCAACTCTTCACTGCTTCTCCGTTCCATCGATTCGGTTCAATATATAGCATGGGAAACAGCAATTGTCCCGGCAGGTTATACCGGCCAGTCAGTTAACTTCATTTGGATGTTCGGCATCGATGCCAATACCGACAGTCACGCATTCAGGGTATATGTGAACGGGAAGTACTGTCTCACTTTTTCCAATCCGCTGGTGTCGGAGATCAATCCATGGAGGGTGCAGGGAATAAATGACTGTTCGCTGCTCTTCAGGACCAATATGCTCGATAAATATGGCGACCAGATGGGTTACGCTGTCCTTACAATACCCATTGCAATGATTGAAAAAGGAAAGCCACAGCAGATCAGGATCGTAGGCGAATCAAAAGAGAGCCGCTCGTGGTATATGACCTTTGAGGCCTGGGTGGAGGAAAAGCTGACAATAAAGCAAGTCCCCGCGCTCATCCGTGGAAAGCAGAAGAACAGCATGCCTGTTTTGTTCCAGTTTGTTCACCTGGGTGAGCCTGTAAAAGGAACCCTTGCCGTGGATGGTGGTGCTGAAACACAGTTCACACTCGAAACCGGCTTTAACGAAGTAAAGCTCCTTCTGCCGGAAGATACCCCTGAAGGTGACCACCTGGCTGCAATCAACATTGCTGGCTCACCAGCCTATAACAAGAAATTCACCATCGCTCCGATTCGCCATTTTACCATTTACCTGGTCCAGCATACCCATACCGATATTGGATACACCCGCCCCCAAACCGAGATACTGCCCGATCACCTGCGATATATCGATTATGCCCTTGATTTCTGTGATCAAACGGATTCACTGCCCGACGATGCCAGGTTCCGTTGGACCTGTGAGACATCCTGGGCAGTGCGGGAATACCTGAGAACCCGTCCGGCGGAGCAAGTTGAACGTCTCCGTCGCCGGGCCAGGGAAGGCCGTATTGAAATTACCGGATTGTTCCTCAATGGTTCGGACCTGGCCGATGAAACGATGATTGCAGCCACACTTCAACCTGTCAAAGAATTTCGTGACCAGGGATTCCCGGTGAAAGCGGCCATGCAGAGCGACATCAATGGTGTTCCCTGGTGTCTGACGGATTACCTGCCAGGCGCAGGCATACAATATCTCAACATGGCGCAGAATACCCACCGGGCTGATAAACCCTTCGAAAGGCCTACCACCTTCTGGTGGGAGTCCCCTTCAGGGAACCGGCTGCTCGTTAACCGGCCCGAACATTACATGTGGGCCAACAGCCTTGGGATACTGACCGGCATCGAAACCTTTGGCAAGGGATTGTTTCAGCATCTCCGGGATATAACCGGCAAAGGATTTCCATTTGATCATTATGCCATCCAGTTCAGCGGATATCTCACCGATAATTCTCCGCCTTCAACCAAGGCATGCAGTGTAGTCGAAGAATGGAATAATATCTACGTTTGGCCTAAATTGCGTTTGGCGACCATCTCTGAATATATGGATCATATGAAGCAAAACCACACTGCTGAATTGCCGGTAATCCGGGGTGCATGGCCCGACTGGTGGATGGATGGTTTTGGATCGGCCGCATTGCAAACCGCCTATGCCCGAACATCCCATGCCGATTACATCGCCAACCTGGGGCTCATGTCAATGGCAGCCATCATGGGCGCCCCGCAAAATAGAGCTATCAGGGAGCTTAATGATCAGATCACGGATGACATTGCATTTTATGATGAACATACTTTTGGGGCCGCCGAAAGCATTACTGATCCGTTTTGTGAGAACAGCGTGGTCCAGCTTGGCCAGAAAGAGGCTTACGTCTGGAGCGCTGTAAAGAAAAACCGCATCCTCCGCGAGCAGGTGATGGGGCAGATACAGCCCTACATTCCGAAATCAGATCTGCCAACGGTTGCGATTTTCAATTCGTTGAACTGGATGCGTTCCGGAAATACAATGGTCTATATCGACCATCAGTTGCTTCCAAAAGATAAAAAATTCAGCATCCTGGATGAAGGAGGCAGGTTGGTGCCGGTTCAACTGGTTTCAACCCGTGAAGAGGGAACCTGGTGGATGTTGCACGTAAATGACATGCCTCCGCTGGGTTTCCGTAATTATCGCATCGTCGTTGATCAGCAGCCGAGGAGCATGCAGGATGTACTGCCTTTCGGTGGCGTACTCGAAAATAGCTACTACCGCATTACCTTTGACATGAAAACCGGGAAAATAACCGGGTTTTTTGACAAAGAATGGAACCGGGAACTGGTCGACAATACGGCCGCATGCACCACCGGAGAATTCATTTATGAACGACTGGGGAAAAACCGCGGGCAGTTGGAACAGCGCAAACTCGAAGAATTTACCCGGACAAGCTGGGAGGAGATCCGGGTGTCCGGCATTCGCCAGGGAGCTGTATGGCAAAGCGTTACGCTCCAGGGCCGGATGGATGAATGTGCCGGCGCATCAGGTATCCGTTGCGAAATCAGGTTATTTAACCTGGAAAAAAAAGTGGAGTTCAGTTATGCAATGAAAAAACTTCCGGTCACTGATCCGGAAGGGGTCTATGTCGCATTCCCTTTCGAACTGGATCAAAGCGAACATTTTGTCGAAGTTGCAGGAGGAACTATGATTCCCGGGAAGGAGCAGATCGAGGGTTCTGCAACTGATTGGATCGGATTCCAGAATTTCTTATCCCTGAGAAGCGCACAAGGACAGATTGTGTTCGTATCCCCCGAAATTCCTTTGGTTCAATTGGGGGATTTCAATCTGGGAAAGTTTTACAGGTCGCCGAATCCCGGATTCGAATCAGTTGATACCAGTGAAGTAAAAAGCCAGGTGAATTATCCGGCTTCCGGAAATATCTATTCCTGGGTACTCAATAATTATTGGACCACCAATTTTCTGGCCAGTCAGGAGGGCGAACTAAAATGGACATACCAGATCACTTCAGGTGCCGATCCATCCAACAGCCTGGCATCACGATTTGGCATGGAAAACCGGATCCCCATGCTGCACCGGATCTTTCCGGCTTCCGTCAGGCCTGATTCGGTGATCATCCCGCGGTCATTTTTATCCAGGTCCCAGGATAACCTTGCCCTGATATCAGTGCGTCCTGACTTCACTGGAAAAGGAATCGTGCTTCAAATGCGGGAGACTGAGGGGAGGGCAGACTCCATCCCGGTCGAAAACCACATCCTCTCATCGATTACACTTGCCATGGCAACCAGGGCAAAATCGGTATCGGAAGTGAATGTGCTCGAAGAGCCAATCAGATTGTTATGGGAGAGGATCCCTGCCCCTGCTGAGGCGTACCATCCTGTTTATATTACTTTTAAACCCTTTGAAACGAAGTTCATATATATCGAATTATAAATGCCACAACTGATTCTGGATGATGGAACCCGGTTTACAGGCCAGTCCTTTGGCGCACAGGTAGCCGCTGCGGGTGAAGTGGTTTTTAATACCGCTATGACGGGTTACCCTGAAAGCCTGACTGATCCATCGTATAAAGGCCAGATCCTCGTGCTGACCTACCCGCTAATCGGGAATTACGGCGTTCCGGGCAAGGTGATCAGGGAACAGCTTTCACAGTACTTCGAATCCGACCATGTGTACATCTCCGGGCTTGTAGTGGCAAGCTATTCAGGCGAATACAGTCACTGGAATGCCCTGGAAAGTCTTTCAGACTGGTTAAAGGAGCACAATGTACCAGGTATCTGCGGCATCGATACCCGTGCGGTGACAAAGCTTTTGCGCGAACGGGGAACGATGCTCGGGAAACTGGTGCAGCAGGATCCCTCTGAAATTGAGATGTTTGATCCCAATAAGGAAAACCTGGTCGACCTTGTCAGTTGTAAGGAACCCGTAATCTATTCCGGGAAAAAAATATCGACAGGAAGTTACCACGACATGTCTTTGGGAGTTAGCACTGCTGCAACGGAACTGAGGATCATGCTCGTCGATTGCGGCGTGAAAAACAACATTATCCGCTGTTTGCTTGATCTTGGCGCAACGGTGATCAGGGTGCCATGGGATTATGATTTTACCGGTGATGATTATGACGGCCTTGTGATATCAAACGGACCGGGTGATCCGCAGCAATGTTCGGTGACGATCGGGAACCTGAAAAAAGCGATTCATCAAAACCGGCCCATATTCGGCATTTGTCTTGGGAACCAATTGCTTTCACTGGCCGGCGGCGCAGAAACCTATAAATTGAAATATGGTCACCGGGGATATAATCAACCTGTCCTTCTGGTGGGTACAAACCGGGCGTTCATCACATCACAGAATCATGGTTTTGCAGTAAACGACAGTACCCTTGGCGAAGATTGGGAGCCCTTCTTCATCAACCTGAATGATAAAACAAACGAAGGGATCCGTCACAGGACAAAGCCGTTTTTTTCAACGCAGTTTCACCCCGAAGCCTCTGGCGGCCCGACCGACACCCGGTTCCTTTTCGATGATTTCATACAGATGGTCAGGCAATATAAATCCGGAATTTGACATGATCCATAAAGTAAACAAGGTACTCGTGCTGGGTTCCGGCGCGCTCAAAATCGGGGAGGCCGGCGAGTTTGACTATTCTGGTTCCCAGGCTTTAAAAGCGTTGAAGGAAGAGGGTATCATCACCGTCCTGATCAACCCGAACATTGCGACCATTCAAACTTCCGAGGAGATAGCCGATAAAGTGTATTTTCTCCCGGTAACCCCGCAGTTTGTTGAAAAGGTTATTGAAAAGGAGCGCCCCGATGGGATATTGCTGGCATTTGGCGGACAAACGGCGCTCAATTGTGGTGTCGCCCTGTACACCTCCGGGGTTTTGGAAAAACATCATGTTCAGGTGCTCGGAACCCCTGTCGAAACGATCATTCAGACCGAAGATCGGGACCTTTTCTCAAAAATGCTTCATCATATCGAGGTGCGGACCCCGAAAAGTTTTGCAGTGACCGACCTTCAAGCGGCCAAATCTGCAGCCAGGACAATCGGTTACCCTGTGATCATCCGCGCAGCCTATACCCTGGGTGGTCAGGGGAGTGGATTCTGTTCCAATGAGACAGAACTGGATGCGCTGGCAGCCAATGCATTTTCCTACTCCGGCCAGATTCTGGTGGAGGAATCACTCAAGGGGTGGAAAGAGATCGAATACGAAGTGGTGCGTGACCGCTACGACAATTGTATCACAGTGTGCAACATGGAGAATTTTGATCCCCTTGGAATCCACACGGGTGAAAGCATTGTGGTTGCACCGTCGCAAACGCTTACCAATATTGAGTATTATAAACTGCGCGAGCTTTCCATCAAGGTCATCCGGCATCTTGGAATTATCGGCGAATGCAATATCCAATATGCATTGAATCCCGAATCTGAAGATTACCGGGTGATCGAAGTGAATGCCCGTATGTCGCGGTCATCTGCCCTGGCATCCAAGGCGACCGGTTATCCGCTTGCCTTCGTGGCTGCCAAGCTCGGCCTGGGATATGGCCTCCATGAATTGAAAAATTCAGTGACCAGGGTAACTACAGCCTGTTTTGAGCCTTCCCTTGATTATATAGTTTGCAAAATCCCGCGGTGGGACCTGAGTAAATTCACCGGTGTGTCCAAACAGATCGGGTCAAGCATGAAGAGCGTGGGCGAGATCATGTCGATCGGCCGAACGTTTGAAGAGGCCATCCAGAAGGGTTTGCGGATGATCGGACAGGGAATGCACGGTTTTATCGGGAACAAGGAATTGCGGGTTCAAAACCTGGAAATGGAGCTAGCCAATCCAACCGACACCCGTATTTTTGTCATTGCCCAGGCATTTGCCGAAGGTTTTTCAGTCGACCGGATATGGGGGCTGACCCGCATCGACAAATGGTTCCTTTACCGGCTGAAAAATATTTATGACACCGGTCTGGGGTTGTCTGCCATCAATGAACTTACATCAATTCCGCCGGATATACTCCGTTATGCAAAAAGCCAGGGGTTCTCCGATTTTCAGCTGGCCAGGCTGGTCGGGAAGCACGAAAAAGGAGAAATTGAACAGGATATGCTGATGGTTCGTGCTTATCGTAAGGGTCTCGGGATCCTCCCATACGTGAAAAACATCGATACCCTTGCTGCAGAATATCCTGCACAAACCAACTACCTCTACCTCACCTACAACGGGATTGAACATGATGTAACATTCCCCGGTGACCGGTTGTCGGTGATCGTCCTTGGATCTGGCGCTTACCGGATCGGCAGTTCCGTTGAATTTGACTGGTGCAGCGTGAATACATTGAATACGGTCAAATCGGCAGGATTCAGATCGGTGATGATCAACTACAATCCAGAAACGGTCAGTACGGACTATGATATCTGCGACCGGCTCTATTTTGATGAACTCTCCTTTGAACGTGTGATGGATATCGTTGAACTTGAAAATCCAAAGGGAGTGATTGTTTCCATGGGCGGACAGATCCCAAATAACCTGGCCATGCGGTTGCACAAACAGCAGGTAGTGATCCTGGGAACATCGCCGGTTGATATTGACAATGCCGAGGACCGGCACAAGTTCTCCTCCATGCTCGATCAGCACGAGATAGATCAGCCCAGGTGGAAGGAGATGAATAACCTGGAAGAAATTTATGATTTTGCGTCCCAGGTGGGTTTTCCATTGCTGATCCGCCCATCATACGTACTTTCCGGCGCGGCCATGAACGTGGTGTCAAATAAAAGCGAACTTGAATACTTCCTCACCCTGGCTGCCAATGTTTCAAAGGAACATCCCGTGGTGGTTTCGGAATTCATCCAGGAGGCCAAGGAAATTGAAATTGATGCCGTTGCGCGGGATGGTGAGATTGTTGCTTACGCCATTTCAGAGCATGTTGAGTTTGCCGGGGTCCATTCCGGCGATGCCACCATTGTTTTTCCACCCCAGAAAATTTATGTCGAAACGATCCGGAAAATCAAGCGGGTGGCCAGGGAAATCTCCGGTTCACTGAACATTTCCGGGCCATTCAATATTCAGTTCCTTGCCAAGGATAATGATATCAAAGTGATCGAATGCAATCTGCGTGCATCCAGGAGCTTTCCTTTTGTGTCAAAGGTGTTGAAAATCAACTTTATCGACATTGCGACACGTGTGATGCTGGGTATTCCCTTTACAAAACCTGATAAATCGATGTTTGATATCGATTACATTGGGATCAAAGCCCCGCAGTTTTCTTTTTCACGGCTGCAAAAAGCTGATCCGGTGCTGGGTGTCGACATGGCATCAACGGGTGAAGTGGGTTGCATTGGAGATTCCTTTTACGAGGCCATATTAAAGGCCATGCTTTCGGTTGGATACAAGATACCCGGAAAAAATATATTGATCTCATCCGGCCCGACCAAATCGAAAACGGTTTTACTCGAATGCTGCCACCAGCTTCATCTGAAAAGCTATGCCATTTTTGCGACTCCTGGAACCGCCAACTTTCTGGCATCAAACGGGATCCCGTCAACCATCCTCCACTGGCCCGATGAAAAAGCCAGCCCCAATGTGCTGGAATATCTGCAGAACAGGCTGATCGACCTGGTAGTGAACATTCCGAAAAATCTTTCAAAACACGAACTTGACAATGATTATTCCATCCGGAGGTCCGCGGTGGATTACAACATTCCGCTGATTACCAATCCTAACCTTGCGGCTGCATTCATCATGGCGTTTTGTAAGATCAGGCCCGGTGAAATAGAGATTAAAAGCTGGGATGAATATTAATTTGGTTTTTTCCCGGGGGTAATATTTTTCAGGAACTTTTTGCCGATAAAATTCCATTCCGGGTTTTCCGACATGGTACGTTTACTCATGCACTCCATGATCTGTTTGACCTTGTCGGGGTGATTTTTTGCGATGTTTTGCCTTTCACCCGTATCCGACTTCAGGTTATACAACTCAACACGGCGGTATGGCTCCGAAGTCACATTTTTCCAAACGCCTTTCCACTCGCCCATGCGCACTGCCATGGCCCCGCCTCTGCCCGGATATTCCCAGTAAAGGTAATCATGCTTTTTTTGTCCCTTGATACCAATGATTTCAGGGATCAGCGAAATACCGTCATGGTTGTGCGAAAGCTTGCTTCCTGACAGATCTGCAAAAGTGGGCATGAAATCCCAGGAGGCACAAATCAGGGAGGAAACCCCTTTTGGTTTAATGTGCCCTGGCCAACGGGCGATCAAGGGTACACGGATGCCTCCTTCATACAAGGTCCCTTTGCCGGCCCTAAGTTTCCCGTTACTTTGAAAAAAATAGGAATCGGCTCCGCCAACATCGAAGGTGGCTCCATTATCACTGGTAAAAAGGATCAGGGTGTTTGAATCGAGCCCCGCCTCCACCACGCGGGCCATGATTTGCCCGGTATAGTCATCCAGGGCTGCGATCATGGCGGCATAGGTTGCACGGGGATACTGGCACGGAAGGTATCCGTTCTGCCCCAAATAGGGTTTGTCGTCCAGTTTTCCCTGGTAATGCGCAAGATACCTCTCCGGGACCTGTAACGCCAGGTGTGGCAAAGTATATGCGAGATAGAGAAAAAATGAGGTGTCGCGGTTCTCTGAAATATACCTCAAGGCCTCCTTAGTAATTAAATCCTGTGAATATTCATTCCCATGGTATTTTTGATAGGCGGCCGGATCAGCCGGGTTGCCCTGGAGTTTCTGATGCGGGTGAATTGGCGGATTATCCAATGTTTTTTTTACATCATTTTGCCAAAGATAATCCGGATAATAATTGTGCGCGTGCCGCTGACAAAGGTATCCGAAGAAATAGTCGAATCCCTGATTTAAAGGAATCCCTGAAGATCCGGGGCCGCCCAGTCCCCATTTTCCCATGCAGGCAGTTTTATAACCTGCCGTTTTCATGAGGCTCCCCAGGGTAAATGTGCTGTCTTTCAATGGCATTTGTCCCATGTAGGAATCCCATGCACCAACCTCAACATTATCCCTGATGTAGCCATTGCCTGAATGCCTGCCTGTGAGCATGCCACATCGCGATGGGGCGCAAACAGGACTGGCTGCATAAAAATCAGTGAACCTTATGCCTTCACTGGCAAGGCGGTCGATATTCGGGGTTTTTATGATTTTTTGACCGTAACAACCTGTCTCCCCATGGCCGAGATCATCCGCAACAATCAGGATGATATTGGGCCTTGATGTAGTTTTCCCTCCTCTCCTTCCTGTTTGTGCATTTGTTGAAATAACAATCGAGATGAGGGAAATATAGCAAACAGCAGATGTAACGATCAACCACTTTTTCATACGGACTAAAATTACCTATTTTTGCAATCCAATTTTATCATTGTGACTTATCTTAAAAAGTTATTCATTCCTTTACTCTTTGCCGGGTTGCTTTTATTGCCTTTTTCCGGCTGTGAGGTTACACGACAGGCTAAGCTTGCTTCCAATCTTGCCAATTGTGAATTTCGGATCCTCTCTGTCGAGAATGTGAATATGGGCGGCGTGTCACTGCAGAACATAAAATCCGTCAAGGATTTGTCTTTCAGTGATATGGCGTTACTTTTAGCCGGCTTGACCAGTCCGGTATTTCCATTATCACTTCAGCTGAACCTTGAGGGGCGGAATCCCAATACCAGCGAGGCCGGATTAAATCACCTCGACTGGATTCTCTTCATTGATGATAACCAAATGGCCTCAGGGATGCTTGATAAACCCTTTTCAATCCCCCCAAAAGGGACAACCCTTGTTCCGGTGCAGATCGGACTTGATCTCAAACCGTTTCTGTCGGGAAAATCAGCAGAGACAATCCTTAATTTCGGGATGAACCTGGCCGGTATGGGCAACGCGCCAACCAGGCTCAAGATCAAATTAAAACCTACGATAATTGTAGGCGGAACGGCCCTCCGGTACCCGGGTTATATCACTGTTAATACGACCTATATTTCACGCTAAAATTATACATTTTCTGATCTCTTTCGGGTTGGTTCCCCGCCGCTTGCGGCGAATGATAGTCATTCCCGAGGATATCCCGTTGCCCTTTGGCAGGGAGTTACATCTAGCCCAGGATAACCGTCCTGGATTTCCTGTGTTTCGTCCTATGCTTCACGGGATTATATTCGCAAATGTACACAACTTCAAGCGCACTGTCTGAAGCATCTAATTAGGATTGCTTGTGTAATGCAGGCAGGATGCAGTTTTAGCCATGAAAAATCAGCAAACTCATTGCCCAGAAGGTGATGGCTCCGGCAAAATATCCAATCAATGCCCAGATCGAAATCTTCTTGAAATACCAGATAAAATCGATCTTTTCCATTCCCATTACAGCAACGCCTGCAGCCGATCCGATGATAAGGATACTGCCACCAGTCCCCGCACAATAGGCAAGCATTTCCCAGAAATAATGGTCGGGTGGGAAGGTGTTCTGATACATCCCCATGGCACCAGCGACTAATGGCACATTGTCCACGATCGAGGATAACAGTCCAATGATCACATTGATCACATATAGGTTTCCAACATGCTTGTCCAGGGAATTTGCAAGTAGTTCAAGATGACCGGCTGTTTGCAATGATGCCACTGCAAGCAGTATCCCTAAAAAGAAAAGAACGCTTGGCGTATCAACCCGTCGTAATACCCCGGCTACCGTTACCATCGGACGATAGGCATCATTCTTGGCCTTGTGCATGATTTCTGTGACAATCCATAAAACGGACAAGCCAAGCAGGATTCCCATATAGGGTGGCAGATGCGTAATAGTTTTAAAAATCGGTACGAAGAGCAGGGATCCGATTCCCAGGGCGAAAACGATGTTCCTCTCCAGGGGAGTTGTCGTGTTATTATGATCTGCGGCCACCTTGGCAGGTTTTTGCACCTGCCCCTTCATGGTCATGGAAAGCAAGGCCAACGGTATCACCATGGAAACAACACTCGGAATAAAGGTTTTCAAAATGATATTCACTGTGGTCACATGCCCCCCGATCCATAACATGATCGTGGTAACATCGCCGATCGGACTGAAGGCGCCGCCGCTGTTGGCTGCAATGATGACCATGCCTGCATAAAACCATCTTTCCTTTCTGTCCCCAATGAGTTTTCTTAACAGGGCCACCATTACGATCGCGGTGGTAAGGTTGTCAAGGACTGAAGAAAGGAAGAAGGTTATAATGCTTGTCACCCAAAGCAATTTCACCTTATTGGTCGTTTTGATTTTATCGGTAATGATCCGGAATCCCTCATGGGAATCGATCAGTTCAACAATGGTCATGGCCCCAAGCAGGAAAAACACGATCTCGGAGATCTCTCCTAAATGCTCAAGAAGGGCATGATGCGACAGCCATTCAGCAAAACTACCCGTAGGAATTTTTACCAGGAATTCCTGGAAATTTATAGGATTTACAAGTAAGGAGGCTCCTCCCAACATGAGAAGCACCCACATTAGTACTGCAAGCAGTAAGGCAGAAGCAGATTTATTGACCTTGAGCGGATGTTCAAGGGCAATCGCAGCGTAGCCTAAAATAAACACGATAATCATTAATACAAACACGGCTATAAAGTTTTAAGATTATTTCGGTAATTCCTGGATAATACCGACTACTCCATTGATCTCATTATTAATTTTCGTTGTAATTGCAGACCAGGTCACCGGACAAACCATCCCGGCCTTGTGCCGGATTTTAAGATTGAGCTTTAACCTGGGCATATCCGATGAAATACATCTTTCGAACTCCTGTATGCCCAGTTGACGGGCATCCACAGCGAGAAAATCAACAAACGAAGCTCCCTCAACGTCCGCCTGTGACCAACCAAATCTGGAAGCCATGGAGGGGGAAGCCATCCGTATTATTCCCTGTAAATCTGTGAAAATTAACACATCATCAGTCAAGGCAATAATTCCCGATAAATAACTTTCACTTTCCAACAATTTATCTGTCGCCACTTTTCTCGCAAGTTCCGCCGATGCCCGTTTGGCAAAATACTGAAGCGCATGTTCCACCATGGATTTGTTCTCAATGGGTTGCCGGTACATGGCAACCAGGAAACCGGTAACTCTGCCGTTACCATTCATTAGAGGTACACCTGCACAAGCATCGATCGACAGGTCAGCCAACAAATAATCCTCTGGATAAAGTTGCTGGACCTGCGATGAAATCATCACATTTTTTCCATTCAGCATGGATGCAAAAGGGGACCCGACCACGCTGAATTCAAAGTTTTCTGCGATCGCTCCGTCATTGAACACAGCCACCGTCCTGGCCTGCTTGTCGGTGTTATTGATTTCACTGATCAACACTACATCAGCCACGACAAGTTGCGACAATTCGCCCATGAGAGATACAAAATACTCCTTACCTGTCAGATTTGCTAACCCGGTGGCGACTTTCGCGTTGATCATTGTATTCATTGTTCGATGTATTTATACTAAGTGTCAGAGTTTATTTTTTTCGCAAACTCAAACTGCCAAAGTATAACTTGGTGGTATTTTGAGAGGCCAAAAGTACAAAATGAAATATTTCATGCCCATTTTTTTTTGAAATAGATGTCCACAGACTTGCATTTGTTATTATAATAACTAATTTTAGCTGCTCATAACCAGTACGTTAAATTAGAAACATTCTAAATAAATCTGATATGAAATTACCAAAATCAATTTCGAACTGGATAAGCATCACCGGCTTTATTTTTGCTGTGAACAGCTTCATTCTCATCTTAGTGCTTTTTGTCCAGGCATTGCTTTCTGAACATCAAAATCCCTACAATGGAATTTTCACTTACATTATATTACCGACAATACTGGTGATCGGGTTGTTGATGATTCCGATCGGGATGTTGATTAATCGTAAAAAAACACATGATCCTGCCAACCGCTGGCCCATCCTGGATATGAATGTGCCACGGCAGCGTCAGAAACTGGTTTTGGTCTCGGTTTTCACCTTTTTATTTTTAATTGTCTCGGCCATGGGCAGTTATGAGGCATTCAATTACACCGAATCAGTCGATTTTTGCGGTAAGCTTTGTCACCAGGTGATGGAGCCCGAATATGTAACTTACCTTCATTCCCCTCATGCGCGTGTTGCCTGTGTTGAATGTCATGTTGGTGAAGGCGCCGGATGGTATGTTAAATCAAAACTTTCGGGATTGTACCAGGTATATTCAGTTCTCTTTCATAAATATCCGCAACCTATTGCGACACCCATTGAAAATCTGCGACCAGCCAGGGAAACATGCGAACGATGCCACTGGCCGCAAAAATTTTATGCACGCAAACTGCGCAGCCAGCGGGTTTACGTCACTGATTCCCTGAATACCGAATTCAATTATTCCCTTTTAATGCGCATCGGACCCAATTACAGTGCCATGGGTCTGGTTGAAGGAATTCACTGGCATATCAACAAAGACATGCGGATCGAATATGTGGCATCGGCCAAAGACCGGGAAACTATTCCATGGGTGAAGTTCACCAATCTTAAAACCGGGGAGGTTCAGATTTTTCAGGACGAGGAAAATATGCTGGATCAGAAGGCGCTTGATACGCTCGAACACCGTACCATGGACTGTATGGATTGCCACAACCGGCCATCCCACAGTTATAAGTCGCCCATGGTTTATGTTAACAATGGTATGATTTCGGGTGATATTCCGAAGGATCTTCCATTTATTAAAAAGGTTGCGATGAATGTTTTGAAAGGTCCCTTTACAAACAAGGATTCTGCCATTACATATATTCGTGACAGTATTACTAATTTCTACAAATCCGGCTATCCTGCAATTTTTCAATCCC
>Ga0074195_1003423_pt1 | contig 14957 bp, 13 predicted proteins | sample EPASupsiteHSE623_FD_64525 | JGI IMG/M metagenome (GOLD analysis project Ga0074195, IMG submission 64525) | Bioremediated contaminated groundwater from EPA Superfund site, New Mexico - Sample HSE6-23 | ecosystem: Environmental > Aquatic > Deep subsurface > Groundwater > Contaminated ...
CTCCGCCAATTCCAGCGCCATCACTTTTGTCAGCGCGATGAGGGCCGCTTTCACTGCGGAATGCCCCGCATGTCCTTTTTCCGGTTTTATGCCGCCAATCGAGGCGATATTGATGATTTTGCCCGAGCGCCCTTCCGCCATGATTCGAGCTATCTCTTGGGATACCATATAGACAATCCTAAAGTTCGCCTGCCATTGCTTATCCATTTCTTCAATCGGGTAGTCAAGAAATGGAGCCCTCGATATATACGCTGGCGCGTTCAGAAGGATATCGGCTCTGCCATACTTTGATCGCACGAAATCCCCAAGTTTTTTTGCCTTTTCCTGCGAATCTATCTCCAGGCTCAGGATTTCGCACTTCCCTGGATAGATAGGAATAAATTCCCGGAAGATGGCGTTCAACTTCTGCTCAATCTTATCCACTAAAAGAACTGAAGCCCCTTTTGACAGGAAGGCTTCCGCCGCCGCTTTCCCGATACGGCCAGCGCCTCCGAATACTACGGCTATCTTTCCTTCTAAACAGGGTTTGTCGCTCATGAATGGCTCCTATATCGATAGATTACCCGGTGATACCTGTCCCACTGATGCCTTTTATGAAATATTTCTGCAGGAAAAAGAAAAGGATCACCGGCGGCGCGCTTCCGGCGATCGCTGAGCTGAATAAGTTCGCCCAGCTCGTATCCTCGGTCACCCTATTGGTGGCTATCGCCACCTGTACCACTTCGAAAGCGCTCGAGTGTGTCGCCACCAATGGCCAGAACAGCGAATTCCACTGAAACATGAAGGTCATGACGACGACGGTGGCTATGGCGGGCATGCACACGGGCAGTAGTATTTGCGCGTAAATCCTCAACCAGGATGCGGCGTCCATTCTGGCAGCCTCGAGCAGTTCGTTTGGCACTTCCTCAAAGAACTGCTTGAAGAGGAAGATGGCAAGGCCATTGCCCACGCCGGGCACTATAAGGGCGGCAAAGCTGTTGTCCAATCGCATCGATCGAACGAGAACATAGAGGGGAATGACTATCGATTCGAAGGGTACCATGAACGTGATCAATACGATCGCGAAAACTATATTCTTGCCGCGAAACTTGAACTTGGCAAGGGCGAAACCCGCCATTGAGCTGACGAGAACGCTCAGGATCACCGTTGCGAAGGAAACGATCAAACTATTCGCTAGCGCCCTTCCAAACAACAGGTCCACGAATATTTTTCTATAATTCTCCAAGGTGATCGCCGAGGGGAAAAATGTCCGCCATGTCAGGGGGTTGGCATATTGATAGAGCGATCCCGCGGGCCTTAAGGACGATGAAAGTATCCACGCCAAAGGGATGATGAAAAAGGCGCTGATCGCGGATAGAACAACGAATAGTGTGCCATTTTTCACGCCCTTCGATTTTTTCATCCTTGGCTCCATCAATATTCGAATTTTGCTTTGGTTAGCCGCAGTTCAAGAAAACTGAAGGTCATGATCACGATCAATAGAATGGACGTTATGGTGGAAGCTCTTCCCATATCCGCAATGACGAAGGCGCTTGTATACGATTCGTACATGAGCAGGTTCGTGGATCCCCGGGGCCCTCCCTGGGTAATTATGTATACCGGCGCGAACATCAAGAAATTGAAGGCGGTGTTGGAGACGAGCACGAAGGACGTCGTTCTCGTCAACAGAGGAAGGGTGAGCCTGAACAACTTATGCAAGCCATTGGCTCCATCCATTTCGGCCGCCTCGTAAATAGTCTGCGGTATGCCCTGCAGCCCGGCCAGGAAGTACATCATCCAATACCCAGCGCTTCGCCAGACACATAGCAGGATAACACACCACAATGATTGATTGGCGGAGCCAAAGAAGGGCTGGCTATTCATGCCCGCTAGTTTTAAAAAACTATTCGCGAGGCCATTATAGGGATCAAGCACCACCGCAAATATCACAGCGACTACAGAAAAGGAGATCGCGGTGGGAAGAAAGAATACCGTACGAAAAAACTTTGTGAAAAAATGCTTTTCGTTCAGTAGCAAGGCCATAGTGAGAGATACGAAAAGAGTGATCGGATTGACCAACAAAGAGAAGACGAACGTCACCTTGACCGAATTCCAGAACGTCGGATCATGCAAAAAAAGATAGGAGTAGTTCTCCATCCCCACAAAGCTTCTTTTGCCGGAAAAACTCGTTTGCATGAAGCTCTCAAAGAAAGATACGCCTATCGGCCATATTTTGAATATCAGCAAAAACGCCAAGGCGGGAGAGACAAACAACCACGCTGTCTTATTGCTTTTAAACATAGTATTTGTCTCTCCTCCTCTGCATCAAAAAACGTCGCGTCTTTATTTGTATTTTTTAAGCTCCCGATCTATTCTCGCGGACGCGTCTTCCAAGGTTTTTTTCGGGTCAGCCCCATAACTGATGGAAGCGAAGGCTTCGCGCAAGATGAGCTCGTATTGCGAATAGCCCGGAGTGTCCGGTCTCGTCACCGCGGTGCTGTTCATTTCGCTGATAAAGAGCTGCCACATCGGGTTGGAAAAATCTCCGGGAAGGGCCGCGTAGACATCGGGTCTCGCGGGCGCGATGCCATTGAGCTTATACCATTTTATCACTTCTTCCTTGCCCGTAATGAACTTCACAAATTGGACGGCGGCCTTCTTGTTGGCGGATTTTGGATTTACTCCTACATGCCAGCTTCCTGTCGGAGTAACCGGAACGCCTCCGGCAAAATACGGGAATGGGGCAAGCCCGTACTTTAGGTTGGTGAATTTTGCGAGACGAGCGATGTTCCATTCGTTGCCGAGCATCATCGCGAATTTGCCGGTACCGAAGTATTCCCTCGCGATCGCCGAATCGTTGAGGCCGGTAGGGCTGACCTTCCATTCGTTAAATAGCTTCCCATAGAAGGTAGTCGCCTTCACGAATTTATCGGAAGTGATATACCCCTTGGTTTCAAACCCGCTGGGGGAAATCGCTTCGGCGCCCAAAGACTGCATGAGCGGCAATAGAAGATAAGGCCTATCGATCTGTTCGATTCCCAATCCCCAAATATCCGGCTTGCCGTCTTTATCGGTGTCGATCGTGAGCTTTTTAGCGAGTTCGGCGACTTGTTCCCAGGTAAGGCGGTCTTCCAGCTTTTCCGAAGGCAGTGGCACCCCATACTTTTCGAAGATTTCTTTGTTGAAGAAAAGCCCGGCGGACGAAGTGCCATAGGGCACCGACACAAATTTGCCTTCATAGGTTCCTGCCCTGATCGAAGACTTGAAAAAGGCGTTCTTTTCCGCGGCCGTGAAATACTCGTCGAGTGGAAGGAGATAATTTCTTGCCGCGTAGGAAGCCGTGTTGGGGCCATCGACTATGTACACATCGGGAGTCCCGCCGCCCGCGGCCAGCCTGACTTCTATCGTTTGAAAGAGTTGGCCGAAGGGAATGAGCTGGATATCGATCTTGATTCCAGGATTCTGCGCCTGGAAATCATTGACCAGCTGCATGACCTGATCTTTGGGCCATCCCATCCAAAGTACTTCCAATGTCTGCGCCGTGACGATACCAGCGGCCATCATGGCGAATAAGAACACCAGCGCGCACCGTTTCATGTCGGACCTCCTTTTCTCATGACATATTTTATCGTTTCCTTATAAGCTTGAAAGTGAATTTGTCGGCCGGGAAATAGCTCTTTGAGCAGAAGATTTTCCTGTTTTTATCGTCGTAATGGATCTGTTCGAGCAGCAATATGGGGCTGCCGACTTCCACCTTCAGCTTCGCGGCGAGGATGGTATCCGATAAAGCCGGAATTATGGTGCATTCGGCGAAGCAGATGTTGATCCCTTGGTTTTTCTGCAAATACTCGAATATCGACTCTTTGATGGAGTTTGTATCCACTGGCCCTTTGAAGTATTTCCCGGGGATTATGTCCATACAGCTGGCTACCGGTTTCCCCGAAGCGGTTTTGATGGTCTCTAGGACGATGACTTTTTCGCCAATTTCCAGCATCAGACTTTCCGCCGTCGGTAGATCACAATCGATCGAATCGAATCGCACCAGGATGCTGCCGGGCAGGTAGCCTTTTTCTTTTATAAATTCCGCGACTCCCTTGAGCCGCTCTATCCCGCCCTTAATGATCGGGTCGCTATGGGTTATAAAAGTGCCGACTCCTTTTTGCCTGAACAGATACCCTTCATTCACGAGAAGGCCGATCGCTTCCCGCAAAGAATTTCGACTAATCCCCAGCAAATCAGCGAGTTCGGGTTCTGAGGGCAATTTCTCGCCAGGCTGGAATTTGCCGTCGACTATCCTCTTATGAAGATCCATCTTGATACGCTCGATCAATGATGGGTTTTTATAGCTTTTAAAACCGGCTCCATCCACGGAGATTCTCCTGCTGGAAAATAGTCGCCCTTGCTGTTGGACATCCAACATGATTGTAATGCCGATATTTTGCCTGGTCAATGAAATTTGAATAGGCGAATGAGCGGGGTTCATGCGATTCCTTTGGAATGCCCTCCCGGGATGCCTCCCGCTTCGCCTAGGTACGCATATTGGGATTATCCGGTTTTTTGGCTTTCAAATCGGAAGGTTTTGAATATACTTGAAATTAAAGTGCTCAGTTTGGGGAAACAACCCCGGCTCTAAAGTTGGCAAAGTGTGGCCGTCAGTCCGCAACAAAGAGGTGTACGAATGAAAAAAAAAGTATCCAATATTGAAGAAATAAGCTTTCGGACCCAAAGACCCTTAGTAACGGAAGAAGTAAGCAATTTCTTCCTCGATCAGATCACCGACGGAATCTATGCCGTCGATAATAGCGGCATCATCCGCTACGCAAACCCGGCTCTCGCGCGTTTTTTAGGCTATGAGTCCGTTGAAAGTATTCTTGGGCGTTTGTTTTTTGATTTTATCCATAAAGATGCCTTTTCGCAAATCCAGAATTTATTCGAAAACGCGATGTCAACAGGCAAAGAAACCAATATCATCAACCCTAAAATTACTCTGCCCAATGGAGATTCAGCTTGGATCTCCGTCATGCCAAGGGGCAGGCATGAGTATAACGGCCAAGTCTTGAACTTTGGAATAATCAAAGACCTCACCCTGCTCAAGAGAACTACTCTGGCATTGAATAAAACAGAGCATTTTTATCATTCAATTGTTGATCTGTCTCCCGATGTGATCGCCGTGATAGATACTGAAGGCCAGATCCTCGAGATAAACCAAAAAGCGATCGAATTATTCGGAACAAAAAAAAACGGGGAAAAAGAAAGTGCCACTATTTTTGAGGTTATAATACCGGAGTTTCATGAAAAAACGAGAAAAGATATTCAGAAAATAATGCAGTCAGGGGTTTTAGAGGATGCTGAATACCAAATAAGCGGCACGAATGGCGCGATCTTCTGGGGATCCGTGAGCGCGAGATTAATTCCTTCATCAGAGGATGAGACGGTAAAATATATTCTGATCCTGATCCGAAATATCGCCAAGAGGAAAGCCAAAGAAGAACAGTTGTCCAATCTGGCGGCCTTGGACGATCTGACAGGCTTATTGAATCGAAGGGGATTTAACCTTGCGGCGGAACAAGAGATAAAGCACGCCTTCCGAAAACAAGAGGGTATGGTTCTTCTTTTCTTCGATATCGATGATTTTAAAGCGATCAATGATAAATTTGGCCACGCTGAAGGCGATCGCGCTATAAAAGAAGCTACCCGAGCCCTTCGGTCGATTTTTCGTGAATCGGATATCGTGGCGCGATGGGGCGGGGACGAATTCGTCGTTCTCGCGCTCGATATTCCCGAAGGGAGGGTCTCATCCCTGATGCTGAGGCTTGACCGTCTTTTGCAGACTAAGTACTCCAGCCAGAATACCCAAAAGTATAAAATCTCGTTTAGCCTTGGAACCGCGTATTACAATCCCAAAGCTCCTGTCAGCCTTGGCGAGTTGGAGACAAAAGCGGACGCAATGATGTACAAAAACAAGCAGCTCAAGAAGCTGTAGAATATCGAATAGCCATTATTTTGAAAACTAATGGCAAAAACCGCCTATGCGATAATCCCTGATACTGACCGCGTTGAGCGCCGCATCCTCGCGAAGGTTGTGCGTCGAGAAAGCCTTGGATGTGCTCGATCCGGAGGAACGCATGCTCATTTCTTTGGCTATTTGGGCAGATCGGAAGCGTTTGTATGGGATACGGGCGCGATGAGCTTGAGCAAGCGATCCCTGCTGCCGGCCAGATGGATGAAGAGCGCGGCGCGCGCGCTGTCGGAGTCCCGCGATTCTATGGCGTGGAAAATCTTGGCGTGTTCGCCGGCGGTTCGACGCATGTATTCCTCGGCCGATCCGCCGCCGAACTTGATCGCGCGCATATGGCTGCGGGAGAGCATGTATTCGCTGAGATAGTTATAGAGACGGAGGAAGTGCACGTTCCCGGTCGCCTCGGATATGGCGCGATGAAAGGCTATGTCGGCGGCTGCGCATTTTTCCCCCGACTCAACGCTGAAATCGCCCTTTTCAAGACAGCCTTCGAAAACGCGCAGGGACGCGCGCATGATGCCGAGCTGTTCTTCCGTTCTCCGCCTCGAGGCCAGGGATACGGATTCGACCTCCAGGCCGATTCGCAATTCCATGATGCCCACCAGCTCCTGGGCCGCGCTGAGGTTCACGCCCTCCTCGATCTCGAAGGCCGCCGGCCGTTCGGGCCGGGTGACATAGGCCCCTGAGCCTTGCACCGTTTTCACCATGCCGCTCGCCTTGAGATTGGCGATCGCTTCCCTGATCACGGTTCGGCTGACGTTGAATTCGGTGATCATCTCGGATTCGCTCGGCAAGCGGCTTCCGATTGGATACCTGCCGGCCGCGATGCGATCGGAGAGGATTCGCTTCACTTCCCCGCTCAGCGATTCCCTTCGGCGCACTAGGGGATGGTCGGCTCTATGTTCTTCGCTCATGTCATCCTCGTTGGCGGAGGTGTGGGTCGCGTTCCATGGAAGGCATTATATCCTGCGCCCTTTTATTGTCAAACGCGATCAAGTTATAAGATAACTTATAAGCAATTGTCTCATTAAGCAGGCGTTTTGTCAACGTTTCTTTCATATTTAAGTTTATAATTATATGTAATAAAATAGATTATAAAATAGTATCTCCTTTTGAAAATAGTGTTGGACAAAAACCAGAAACCGTTATATAAGAGAATATGTTGTATGATAACTTGCGATAGCGAGGAATGTGATGATTATTACCAGTGTATCGGTGAACGTTTTTTCCTATCCGTCTCTCCGCTCCTCCGACAGCGCCGGCCATAGTCATCCAGGTCCCGCCAAGCCCGCCTCGCTCGCCCTTCTGCGCGTGAAAACGGAGGATGGAACGGAAGGCTACGCTTTGGGCCCGACCGAGGTGATTCGGCCTTTTATCCTGGATTCATTCGTACGCAAAGTCCTAATTGGAAGGAACGCCTTCGATAGGGAAGCACTTTGGCATGATCTTGCCCACTGGCAGCGGGGTAGCGCCGGACAGTTGACCGACAGGGCGCTCGCCCTGGTCGAGCAGGCGTTGTGGGATTGGGCGGGCAGGTGTTTGGGGCTGCCGGCGCGGAAGCTGGCCGGCGCGTACAGGGACTCCGTGCCCGCGTACGGCAGCACGATGTGCGGCGACGATATTCCCGGGGGACTTTCCACGCCGGAGGAATATGCCCGATTCGCGGAAACGCTCGTGAAGCGGGGCTACAAGGCGATCAAGCTCCACACCTGGATGCCCCCCGTCCCCTTCGCCCCCGATCCGGCGATGGACGCGAAGGCCTGCGCGGCGGTGCGCGAGGCGGTAGGCCCCGATATCAAGCTCATGATCGATGGATACCATTGGTATTCCCGGACCGAGGCGCTCACGCTGGGAAGGGCCTTGGAAAAACTGAATTTTACCTGGTTCGAGGAACCGATGGAGGAAGATTCCATCGAATCTTACGCTTGGCTTTCCGATCAGCTCAGCATACCGATCCTGGGGCCTGAATCCTTGGCGGGAAAGCACCTGAGCCGGGCCAGTTGGGCCAAGAACGGGGCCTGCGATATTTTGCGGGCGGGCGTGCAGGGAGTGGGCGGCATAGGGCCTTGCCTCAAGGTGGCGCATTTAGCCGAATCCTTTGGCATGAACTGTGAAATCCATGGAAACGGGGCGCCGAACCTGGTTGTCGTCGGGGCGATCAGAAACTGCGATTGGTATGAACGCGGGCTCCTGCATCCCCTGCTGGACTACGATGTGGTGCCTCCCTATTTAAAGAAAATTGTGGATCCCATGGATGAGAACGGCCTGGTTCATCTGCCTGAGGGACCTGGGCTCGGCGAGGACATCGACTTCGACTATATCGAGGATCACTCGACAAGCACTTATTGAGAGATTTTGGGCTATTCGAGAGAATCAGGGGATGATATCCGCCGATTCCTCATCATTTGATATCGCCGATCACAAGGAGGAAAAAATGAAGAGAAGATTTTCCATCGGGGCGCTGGCGCTTATCGTGGCGTTTGCCGTCCTTCCCGTTACGGGGTTGTTCGCGGCTACCCCCGCGGATCAGCTTATTATCGGGATGAGCATGAACAATCTGCTGTCTTTGGATCCCGCTTCCGCCACCGGCCTCGATGTCGCCATGGTGAACGCCAACCTCTACGACATGCTTCTGGAGCTCGATCCAACTTCCCCCAGCACCATGCTGCCGGCGGTCGCCGAAAGCTGGAAAGTGGCGCCCGATGGCCAAACGATCACCTTCGTCATCCGCAAGGGGATAAAATTCCAGTCGGGCAATCCTCTCACGGCGGATGACGTCGCCTGGTCCTTACGGCGAGTGCTCAAGCTCAACATGTCCCTCGCTTCGGCGTGGAAAGTGTATGGCTTTTCCAAGGATACCGCCGACGAATCCTTCAAGGCGGTCGACCCCTACACCTTCGTCGTCAAAATGCCCAAGCCCACCGACCCGAAGCTGATATTGTTCAACCTGGGATCGTCGCCGAGCGCTTTCATCCTCGACAGCAAAAAAGTGCTCGAGAACCAGAAGAACAACGATATGGGCAACGCCTGGCTCACGACGAACGCCGCCGGTTCGGGCCCCTTCAAGCTCGATGACTGGAGGGCGAAAGACGCTCTCATCATGAGCCGATTCGATGGATATTGGAGGGCGCCCTCCAAGCTCAGGCGAGTCATTCTCAGGCACATGACCGAATCCCAGTCGATGCGCCTCATGATCGAGAAGGGCGATATCGATGTCGCCTATGGCATGACGGTAGCCGACATCAACGCGCTCAAGGACAACAAGGATATTTCCGTCGAAGCCATCAAAAAAGGAACGCTCTATTATGTAGCCGTCAGCATGAGGGATCCGAAATACTCGAATATAAAAGTGCGGCAGGCCATACGGCTCCTCATCGACTATGAAGGCATCAATAAAACGATCATGCCCAACTACGGATTCTTTCACCAGCGCCCGATCCAGGCCGGTCTTCCCGCGACCCTTCCCGATCAGGGGTACAAGCTCGACGTCGCGGCCGCCAAGAAGCTGCTCGCCGAGGCAGGCTATCCGAATGGGTTCAAGACAGTCATCAATGTGCTTTCCGATCTTCCTTATATCAATATAGCCACGAGCCTTCAGGCTACCCTTGCTCAGGGCGGGATCCAGGCGGAAGTTATCTCCGGCACCGGAAACCAGGTCTACGGTTATATGAGGGAAAGAAAGTTCGAAATCATTGTGGGACGCGGCGGCGGCGGATCGATTCCCCACCCCGATTCCAATCTTCGCTCGATGGTGTACAATCCCGACAACAGCGACGCAGCGAAACTTGACAACCTCCAGGGCTGGCGCACGTCCTTCTACAATGAAGAGATCAACACGCTCATCGACAAGGCCCTGCTGGAAAAGGACGAAAAAGCGCAGCTGGCCATGTATCGCCGGGTGCAGGAGCTCTACGAGCAGGAAGCCGCTCCCATATTCACGGTTTCCCAGATGATCGACACCTCGGTGCTGAGAGGGGATATAGAGAATTTCGCGACAAGCCCTTCTTCGACGACCAGGTTCCGCGAAGTCTTCAAAAAACGCTGAGTCTTGAAGGCCGGAGCGCATAACGCGCCCCGGCTTTTTCTCGCTCGATGATCCAGGGGAGAATCATGAAATCAAAATCGATCAACCTTGCCGCGCTCGCGATCCACGTGGCGCGAAGGTTGGGAGTGATCGCTCTCACCATTTTCGGCCTGTTGCTTCTCACCTTCCTCATCGGGCGCGTCATGCCGATAGACCCGGTGCTCTCGGTGGTCGGGCCCGATGCCGACCGCTCGACCTACGATCAGGTATACAAGCAGATGGGGCTGGACAGGCCCCTCTATGTCCAATTCGGCATTTATGTCAATGATTTGCTGCATGGCAATCTGGGGAAGGCGCTTCTCACGGGGCACCCGATAACCGAGGACATCAAGCGGGTATTCCCGGCGACCATGGAACTCGCGACCGTCGCCATACTGCTGGGTATTCTCGTGGGCGTGCCCTTGGGCGTGTTCGCGGCCACTCGGCACGGCAGGCTTGGCGATCATGTCGTCCGCGTCCTGAGTCTTTTTGGATATTCGACGCCGATTTTCTGGTTCGGCCTGATGGGGCTTCTCATATTCTACGCGAAGTTGGGATGGGTTGGCGGGGCAGGCCGCATGGATATCGCGTTCGATGGCCTCATGAAGAGCAAAACGGGATTTGTCCTGATCGACGCGATAGCGGCGGGCGAGTGGGAGATTTTCTTTAGCGCCCTAAGGCATATCGTGCTTCCCGCCTGCATCCTTGGACTGCACTCGACCGCGTATATCAGCCGCATGACGCGATCGTTCATGCTGGCGCAACTTTCTCAGGAATATATCTTGACCGCGCGCGTGAAAGGGCTTTCCGAGCGCAGGGTCATTTGGGGCCATGCTTTCAAGAATATTCTCGTCCAGCTGCTGACGATCATCGCGCTCATCTACGGGAATCTTCTCGAGGGAGCCGTTCTCATAGAAACCGTGTTCGCATGGCCGGGCTTCGGATCATACCTGACGGGCGGGCTGCTCCTCGGGGACATGAACGCGGTGATGGGATGCGTGCTCGTCATCGGCCTCATATTCGTGGCGCTCAACCTTCTGGCCGACGCGCTGTATCAAGTATTCGATCCAAGGACGAAGTCATGACAAACGAGATTCGCGACGCTCCCGCCGAAGGGAAAAAGGCCGCCTCCAAAGGACGCTCGGAAGCCAGGAAGGCGGAATGGGGAAAAACAGCGGCGTCCATCCTGAAAAATCCCCTCACGGTGGCCGGGCTGGCGGTGATTGGGTTTCTTCTCGTCGTCGCGGCCTTCGCGCCTCTGCTCGCGACGCACAGCCCCAATATCCAGAACCTCTCTGAAGCGCTCAGGGCGCCGAGCAAGGCGCATTTTTTCGGGACCGATGAATTCGGAAGGGATGTCTACAGTCGAATCGTATATGGATCGCGCATAACGTTGTATATCATCTGCCTGGTTACGGTCATCGTTGGACCCATAGGGCTCCTCGTGGGGACGGTGTCGGGCTATCTGGGCGGGATCGTCGACACGATAATGATGAGGATCACCGATATTTTCATCTCCTTTCCGAGCTTGGTGCTGGCGCTCGCCTTTGTCGCGGCGCTTGGCCCCGGCCTCGAACACGCGGTGCTGGCGATCGCGCTTACCTCCTGGCCCTCGATAGCGCGGCTTGCGCGAGCCGAGACGCTTTCGCTGCGAAAGGCCGACTATATCGTGGCCGTGGAACTTCAGGGCGCCTCGAAGGCGCGGGTCATTTTCCGCCACATCATGCCGATGTGCATGTCGTCGGTCATCGTGCGGCTGACGATGAACATGGCGGGCATCATTCTCACCGCGGCCGGCTTGGGCTTCCTCGGTTTGGGCGCCCTTCCGCCGGCGCCGGAATGGGGCGCGATGATCTCCTCGGGACGGCGATACATGCTGGAGAGCTGGTGGCTGGTGGCCGTGCCGGGCGTCGCGATACTGCTTGTCAGTCTCGCGTTCAATCTTTTCGGGGACGGGCTTCGCGACGCGCTCGATCCGCGGCTGGAATAGGATGGAACAATGGACGATATAAAGCTGCGAGTAGAGTCGCTCAACGTCAGCTTTCCCAACGGAAAGGAGATGACGCGCGCGGTGCGGGGCGTGTCCTTCGCGTTGGGAAAGGAGAAGCTCGCTATCGTTGGCGAATCGGGGTCGGGGAAATCGACCATCGGCAGAAGTCTGCTGAGGCTTTTGCCGCGCAAGGCCATCGTGAGCGCCGATCGCCTCGAGTTCGACGGCTCCGACATTCTCAAGGCATCGGAGCTTGAGATGCGCTCGATCCGAGGCAAGCGCATTTCCATGATCCTTCAGGATCCTAAATTTTCCCTCAACCCCGTCATGAGGATTGGCGACCAGATCGCCGAGGCTTACAGAGCCCACGCGAGGGTGGGAAGGAAAATCGCGGAGGAAAAGGCGCTCGATATGCTCGAAAAAGTGCAGATCAGGGAACCGGGCAAGGCGTATCGGTTGTTCCCGCACGAAGTGTCGGGCGGCATGGGCCAGAGGGCGATGATAGCGATGATGATGATCGCCGAACCGGAAATAATCATCGCCGACGAGCCAACCTCGGCGCTCGACGTCTCGGTCCGCGAACAGGTTTTGGAAGTCCTGCGGGAGCTCGTCGATCGATCGGGCATGGGGCTGATCTTCATAAGCCACGACCTGAATCTGGTGCGGCATTTCTGCGATCGCGTCCTCGTGATGTATTCGGGCAAAATTCTCGAGGAGATTGAGGCCAAGCGGCTCGACGAGGCGAAGCATCCTTATACGCGGGGCCTTTTAGATTCCCTGCCGAGCCTGACGCATAGGCGTTCCTCGCTGCCGACCCTGGTGCGGGACCCGGCGTGGCTCGCGTGAGCAAGGAGATCGAGATGAATAACCCGAAGATAGTCGTCGAGGATTTGACCCTCGATTTCGGCAAAGGGGTCGACGCGACGCGAGTATTGCATGGCATTGATTTTTCCGTCGCCGACGGCGAGAGTTTCGGCCTTGTCGGTGAATCGGGATCGGGAAAGACGACGGTGCTGCGCTGCATCGCGGGGCAATACGGGCATTGGATGGGTTCGATCCGGATGGACGGGAAGGCCCTGGAAAAGAAGCTCACGAAAGAGCGATGCAGGCTCACCCAGATGGTCTTCCAGGATCCCTACGGATCCCTGCATCCCAAACAGACGATTTATACCGCGCTGATGGAACCCTTGGAGATCCACAAGATCCCAGGCGACAGGGAAGCGAAGATCGTCGACGCTCTGGAGAACGTCGGGCTCGACAAAAGCTATCGATGGCGGTATCCGCACCAGCTTTCGGGTGGGCAGCGGCAGCGCGTCGCCATCGCGCGGGCCCTCATCCTGGAGCCTCGCGTCCTTCTCTTGGACGAGCCTACTTCGGCCCTGGACGTTTCGATACAGGCGGAAATCCTGAACCTGCTCGCGGAATTGAGGAGCAGGAAGGGGCTGACGTATATTCTCGTCTCCCATGATCTCGGCGTGGTGGCTCATCTCTGCGATCGCATGGCCGTGATGCAGGCGGGAAAGATCCTGGAGACCCTGGAGGCAGAGAGCCTCGCCGACGCGGAGCCGAAGGAAGCCTACACGAAAACCCTTTTGGACGCGAGCAGGGAATACGGAAGGAAAAAAGCCTAAATCTATAGCGTTATGCGCTTTAATTAATATTTGGCGTTGTGCGCTCGAAGTACTTCTATAAATGTTCTTTCAGGAAAGCCAATGCCTGAGCGCGCATCGACGCGGTTTCGAAATGGGCTCCGGGCGCGGTCCGCAGCGACCAGCGTTCGGGATGGCCCAGGGTTTCGTAAGCGGCCCGCACCGGCTCGTCGATGAGCCTGAAGCCCTCGGCGGGCGTCAGCGCGTCGGAATTCCCGCACAGGCTCAGATGCCAGCGCGGGGCGATGAGCGATACTATGTCGGCTGTCGAGAATTCATCGAGCAATCCGGGCACATAATAGTAGACTCCATGGCGGTCGTGCGATCCCAACCTGTCGAGGGTGTGGTAATCGGTCATCGCGCAGAGGTCGACGCAGGCGGCGATCCGCGGGTCGAGGGCGGCCGTCCACCAGGACAGGGTCCCGCCCATGGACATCCCGAGAACGGCGATGCGTCCAGGGTCGACCTCGGGTCGCGTAGCGAGATAATCGACCGCGCGCAGGGCGTCCCCGACCATTTTCCCCCAGAGCACCTCGCCGTGCCATAGCATGCGCTTGAAGGTCTCGGATTCGGTTTTTGCCCTCCGGTCGCCGAAGCACCAGGCATCGAAACACAGAACATTAAAGCCGAGCTTGGCCAAGACAGCGCCATACGGCTCCGCCTGCAGGTAGTCGGCCCCATACAGAACCTCGTCCTTTCCCCTCCTATAATTCCCACCGTGCGAATGGTTGTAGAGAATGGTGGGACCGCTGGGCGCGCCGGCTTTTGGCTTGAGGAAATACGCGGGTACAGGCTCTCTGTCATTCAATTCCAGCGACAGCGTCTCGAGGACGAAATCGCCTTTATCGGAAACATCGATGCCTGTGGCGCGCGGGGGCGGAAGGCCTGATTCCTGGGGAATTGAGAGAAGAGTCCGCAATCGCTTTCTTGTTGTAGTGTCAGGCATTCGCTATCCCCCAAATCCGATGAATAGATTGAATTCCGCCGATCGAAAGTCAGGGTCAATGATAGTGCCCCGTCGAAATTAAAGCTACTCGATTTCGCGGCCGATCCCTTCGCCTCGCGCGGCTTCGCGAAGCGTTTTTCATTTGACAGCTTCCTGACGCGCCGATGTATAGTGAGGGGAATGTCTGCGTGGCGGTAGGTACAAGCATGAAAGAAGGTTACCTGGATCGAAAAGTAGGGAAACTCTGGTATTCAGCCTATGGGGAGGAGAGTTCCGGAACGCCCATCCTCGCCTTGCATGGCGGCCCGGGT
>Ga0074195_1003424_pt1 | contig 14954 bp, 11 predicted proteins | sample EPASupsiteHSE623_FD_64525 | JGI IMG/M metagenome (GOLD analysis project Ga0074195, IMG submission 64525) | Bioremediated contaminated groundwater from EPA Superfund site, New Mexico - Sample HSE6-23 | ecosystem: Environmental > Aquatic > Deep subsurface > Groundwater > Contaminated ...
AACCCTGGGCGAACATCAGCAGAAGGCTAATGCCAAAACAAACAGCCCCGATGATCTGGGCCCTGAGGAAGTTGTTTCTCCGGCCCAGCCAGACCAGAATCATACTTTCAGCCAGCCATATCACCGCATGTGTCAGAGCGGTGGCTTCTGTGACGCGGAACCCGGCTCCGAACAGCTGCCAACCCCACATTTCGTTAAAGTAGATTGCCTCGAGGCTCAGGTAGAGTCCCACCAGACCGGTTCCTCCTATCAGGAGCCAGATCCACAGGGATTCTTCCTTCGCCCTGACCTTATCCCTGCTGCGGCGGTAAAGATAAGACATCACATATAATGCGAATATACACGCCGCAAAAGGAATCATATTCAGGTTAAGAACCGGCCGGAACAGTTTTTCGGAGTAACTGTAAAGGAATGGGCCGGCATCATCCAGCAGCCTGATTATCGCAATACCCATGACAACCAGGGCGGCGCTGCGGGTTTCATAACTCCCGGCCCGGCACCCGAGCCACAGGAGAACCACGGCTTCCGCCGCCCAAGCTAGAGTAATCCATCTGCCGTCCAGTTGAAGGGGCATGGTAATTGTCAGGAATACCACCGAAATCCCCCACAGGCTTAAGACCAGGAACCGGTCCTCCCTGTTTCTCATCCAGGCCAGGTATCCCATGATAAAGTAAATGAGGGCCATGGTAAATGAGAGGAAACCTATATAACGGCCATATAGATGGTCAAGGTTGATGAAGCTCAGGATAAAGAAGGCTGCGGCATTTGCCGTTATCAGGATGAGGTCGTCAGGTTTGGTGCGCTCCCGGTGGACCATATTATAAAAGATCGCCAGGCAGGCAAATATCGCCAAGAACAAGATATAAAAGACCTGGTTGGTCCATACAGGGCCGGAGGAGTACGGCGATGCCGCCCAAAGGCCGAGTATGACAAGGGTAAATACAAAGCTGATAATATTGATAGACCGCCATTTTTTGAAATAGGCGAGGGCCAGAATACCGCAGTTAAGGATGGCGATATAGCTGAAGAGCCCGATCTGGTTGGGCGTTCCGGTATCAAGCAGGAACGGTGTAAGAAAACCTCCGATTATGCCCAGGACGGCTATTGTATAAGCATTGTATCGTACCGACAGAAGTACCGCCGTCGCGGTGATTACGGCCATGACAGCAAAGGCCGGCAGCTGCCCGATCAGGTGGTAGAAGGCAAAAGCGGCAAAAATGGAGAAATACAGCGAAGCGATACCTCCGCCCGTCAACCCCTGGGCAAAGATCCTGTAGCCTTTGCGCTGGCCCAGTTCTCCGACCGCCAGGAGGCATAAACCGGCCAGAATACCGATGATTATGCGGCCGGTGGGGCCTATCCAGTTATTATCAAATGAATACTTAAGGAAAAAACCGAGGCCAAAGACAAAAGCCACTATCCCGATGCGGTTCAGCCAGGTACCTCCGATCAGGGCTTCCATGGATTCCGTACTCTTAAGGCCTTTATCTTTGTTTTTGCCTGCATTAAAACCGGGAACCGATATGTATGGGTGCTTTTTACGGGATGAAGCTGCGGGTTTTGCGGCAGCAGGTTGTGGCACCGGTTTAAACTCAGGTGCTGCCGGAGGAACTTTCCCTGCCCGGCTTTCCAAAAGCGCCATCCGTTCCAGCAGCCGTTTGTTTTCCCGCTCGAGAATCTTAAGCCTCATCTCAAGTTCGGTTATTTTGCGGTCGACATCAGACAAAGTCTCAACCCCCTTTCTATAATATATTCGCTTGACGGGAACAAATTTTGACCATTGAGCGGGCCACCTCTACAATAAAGTAGGCTGCCATAATTATGGCCAGTTGCACTACGGGATAGGCATACCTGGGCGCGGCCAGGTATAACTGGTGCAGAACCGTAAAGTAACCGCTTACCAGAAGAACCAGCAGCGCCGGCGGTTTACGGCGCAATAGGCCCATAATGACTCCGGCTAGCCCGGACCATATTAGTATCCCGTGGTTGATTCTGACCACCCTGGCGGGAAGATAAGATAGTTCCTTGTAATAGTATGGCCCGTCCCAGAAGCTGCGGAACTTACCCACCGTATACCAGTGCAAGTACCGGCGGGGGGTTTCGGCAACCCCTTCCTTAAGGCGCTTCCTGCCATACTCCATCTGGACCCGGTCGGACAGACTCCTGTCCCCTTTGACCCAGGGAAACCCTTCATCAATCTTGTTATCGATATAGGTGCCCCGCAGAAAAGGGTTGCCGCCCGACACCGTAAAGGGGATAAATTCGTTATAAATCATGTAGTTCCTAATTATCCAGGGCGTCAGGCACAAAAAAAGAACCGTGCCCGTCACTCCGGCAGCATATATAATCCTTTTCAGGGGTTGGCGCCGCAGCAGGAGATACCCGCCAAACACAACCGGTAAAAGTCCGGCGGTAGGCCTGAAGTAAGTGGCCAGTCCCAGCATGACTCCGGCCAGAATATACCACCCGGTACCCCGTCTTTCTTCACCCTGCAGAAAAAACAGCAGACTGGCCAGAAACATGGAGGTAAAGAGGGTCTCCGTGAGCAGAAAATCCGGCGCTGTCAGGTTTGGCGGGTATACCGCCAGCAGCAGGCCTGCAGCGGTACCGACCGCCCGCCCGCCGATGCGCGTGCCAAACCTCATGCCAAACCATACTCCGGCAAGACTGATAAACACCTGGACAATTCTTACCGCCAGCCAGCTGGTAGAGCCAACAGCGGCAAACACCCCGGCCAAAAAAACCGGATAACCCGGCATGATGAAAACCGTCGGTTCCCCCCAACCGGCATATGTAAGCACTCCTTGGTTCAGCAGTATCTCCGCGCTTTCCCTGTAATTATCGTCATCGGTCCCCAGAAACATCCGGTCCCCCTCGGTAAATAGGACCAATAGCCGCAGGGCCAGGGCGAAGGCCAGTATCATCAGCTCCCGGCCATTTTCTTGCCGGAAACGTGCTAACGAAGGCTGGTTTTGAAATTTTGGACAAATTTTCACCGTATATCCCCTCGGCTATATATTAACTCATTGTATCCCCCGATTATCCATTAAAAAGGCAGGTAATATTTCACCTGCCTAGATTTCGATAAGTCCCAGGGATATCTCAATAGCCTGGGCCACCTTTTCCATTAATTCGTCATTTAGTGACGTTACTTTGTCTTTTAGACGGCTTTTGTCAATGGTCCGGATTTGCTCCAGGAGAATCACAGAGTCCTTTTCCAGGCCGCTGTTTTTGGCGGCAACCTCAACATGGGTCGGCAGCTTCGCTTTGCTAATTTGGGAGGTGACTGCTGCTATAATAGTAGTCGGGCTGTATTGGTTACCGATATCGTTCTGCAGAACGAGAACAGGTCTTGTCCCACCCTGTTCCGAGCCGATTACAGGACTCAGATCAGCGAAATAGATATCACCGCGTCGAATCATCATTATTTATTCATCCCCCGTCAGCCGCCCATCAAAAAGCTCGCTGACTTCATGCTCAAGGGCGAAATTTTCCCCTGCCAGGGCTAAATTAATTTTGGCCATTTCCATATAACCCTTTTTCATCTGCTCTCTGATCGTTCTCCTTTTTCTTTCCCGAATATAAAGCTTCATAGCTTCGCGGATAAACTCGCTTCTGTTGAGCTTTTCCGCAGCGACTATACCGTCCACTTCGCGCAGCAGATTATCCGGGAGGCTGATCATTATCCTCTTGACTTCGGCCACTAAAGGGCACCTCCTTAGCGAACTTAGCAAAGCGTATAGCTGCGTATATATTAAATTATATACTGCTATATATATCGCTGTCAATAAAACTAGTTCCGCTGCTCTATTCATTCGGACCTGTATTTTACTACAGTGGCCAGTTACCAGGCCGCATACAGGTTTCCGTATGGCCGGTGGGAAACCGGAACAAGTTTGACAAACTTTTCTTTTCTTACCTCTTCATAGTCTATACCCAAATCATCACAATATTCACGCAGGAGCGGATCAAGTTTTTTATTGTCTGTATCATCGAGTTCAAAAACCGAGACTTCCTTGCCCAGCCTGGTTTTATCCACTTCGCCCCTGATATAGATAACACCGCCTTTTTGTTTCTGCCAAGGAGAAAAAATAGGCCGACTATACAAGAACTAGCCGACCTGTCATTTTCTAAACGTACCGGATTATGCACACTCTCTAGGAGACGGGTTGGCCGGTGTTTTTGCGGCGAGAACATCTGTTTTAACCGGCTGTACTTTCCGATAAACATCTGTATATTTACGCTTGATGCCTTTGACCGTAAGCAAGTCGTCTATCTTGATACCAAACAGCCGTTCGTTTTCTTGCAGATAAGGAAGAATTAACTCCCAATCGTCCTCACTAATATTAACCAACTCACCGCCGTTCAGCTGTTCACTGACGATCTCTTTATCCGGGTCCCGGATGAAAATGGCGCCTCCGGAGGCCAGAGAGAAAAGGTTGGACCCGGGGTAAGGGGTTTCTTGGGGGACAACATTGCCGTCATTGTCGACAGCTATACCGTTCACTATGACGAAGCCGCCGCCATTTGCCGGGTCGCCGGCCATAAATGATTCTGCCAGGTAATCCAGACAGGTGCCGTTAATCACCACACGCGGTCTACCGACGGCATTGATGAGCGGGCGGCCGGCGGCATTACCCATGATGTAAACTTCGCCACCCTTGGCGCCGTACATGAACGTTTGCCCGACATCTCCGTAGATAACCAGTTTACCGCTCTTCAGAATCTGTCCCAGCTGGTCCTGGGCATTGCCGTGGACGTAAATTTCCATTCCGTCGATACCCGAAGCCAAATAATCGCCCGAACTGTCATAAACATCAATGCGCACACCTTTGGAGTTCGCGGAGAAACCACAGCCGCAAAAACGCTGTCCCTTATAACCATAAGCAATGAATTGCTTCCAGCCTAATTCATAGGCCGACACGAGAAGGCGCGCATCGCAATTTTCACCTTCCGGCGGAAATTCTCTGGCGTTTACCACAAGAATTGTTTCGTTTCCGCGCGGAGCGCGCACTGTATTGCGGGTTTGCCAATCGATATACTTGTACCGGCTGTTGGAATTACTGTCCAATTTGGGAATAGCACTGAAAATCTCGCTCAAACTGTCTCTGATGATTTGCAGTGTTAAACTGCGTTTCTTTTCACCGACCGGCATCCGGATATCATTGAGGTAGGTCAATACAGCGATAGCTTTGTCCTTCGCTTCATCGTCGTCATTGGCTAGTAGAATCAGCTTCCGGCAGAAATCCTGTAGTGTCTTGTATGACCAATCAGAAATATTCTTACTGCAATACCGCTTTAATTCTTCTGTGCCTGTTTCCGCCAAGTCCAGCTCAATCTTTTGCACCGGCTGCCCATCCGGGATGATACCCGGTTTCGTGCTGTCGGGGATTTTGATTGTCTCGCCGAATTTATTGGTGCAGGTGAGCGTCTTTACGCCATCACCAAGACCTGCATCTTTAACTGTAAAGATAAAGGTACCGCCGTCAGTGGAACTGCCGCCCCGGGCATTCCAGTACCTGTCGGCCACCGTACAGAACCGTTTGTCTTCTGAGGCCAGGCTTTGCAGTGTGGCATCAATTGCCTGTTTCTCAGAACAAATCAGACCAATCTGCACTTCACCATTCTGCATGGCAAAAACCTGCGGTCGGAGCATTGCAGTATCGGTAATGCCTAACAGCTGGAATTGCTTATTGGCCACATCGTTGCGGGCAATAATGAAAAACCACGGGCCATCAGGTGAACAATGCGTATGGGCTTGTTGAATGCGCCGATAAATCTGCTGTTTGTCTAAAGGCAGACGGTCGAAATCATGCTCGGTGGTGGGAGCTATCGCTTCGATAATATATTCCAGCGGATAATTAAAATTCCGCCGCAATAAATCAAAGAGCTGGATGGATACTTCGGTATCTGTCAAAAACTGCGGGAAGATATTAAACTGTTTTAAATACTCACACACGGACGAGTAATTGGCAAAATCGCCGTTATGCACCAGAGCTTCATCCAAACCGCTAAACGGATGCGCACCCCCGGGATGCCAGACCCGGCCTTTGGTGGGGAACCGCTGGTGAGCAATCCAACCATGGGCTCTTAAATTGTCCAGCAGGTAATATTTGGCCACCAGCTCGGCATAACCGACGATTTTAAGAATCATGATATTACGGCCATGTGATAAAACAAAGGCCTGCTTCTCGCCGAGTGAGGCATAAAACTTCTGGTTAAGACGGAAGGAATTCTGGTAAATAAATTCATCTTCCGCCTGATGCGGGGCAATCCCTTGCAGGTTGTTTTCGGTTATGAAGCGGTCAAGGACATTCGGCTTGACCCGCACGAAATAACGATAAACATCCGGGGGCCGGACATCCAGTCCGTCCACTTCCCGGTAATCGTCCACGGTGGGAATACGGCTGCCCTGGCAAACATCCAAAAACGGTTCAATAAATTCTTTTTCAACCTGATGGACCACCCCGGGGTCGAGCAGAGCTACCTGCAGCATGTAGTGGGTGTCAAGCACATCCTGGGTTACACCGACATCCTCAGGCACCAAGCCGACGGCAGCAATACCGCCGCCCTTGCCGTTACCACGGTTATGCATCTGAAACGACGGCTCAAAAATATGGCGCCCGCCGACAGGAATGGAGGCAATAAAACCGGTGACACCGCAGCCCCCCTCCTCCGCCGCCTTTCGATTTTCAAAAGTGGCCTGCGGTAATTTACCGCGTGAGTCGATTATTTCTTCTAGCATCTGATTGATTTTACGCATAAATTTACCTCTGAATTCGCTTTTTATAGAACCAGTTTCTTTTTGGGGGCCGGTTGATATTTCCGGCGTTCCGCTTCATCCAAATAATCCAGATGGACCAACAAATCGGAGCGCCCGACCAATTCTTTAATACTCCTCATCCCATACTGGCGCAGAAGTTCACACCACTGTTTCCGCCAGGCCATGTACATGTTCACCAGCCGCTGCTCTGCCCATTCCTCGGAAATTTCATGACCGAGTTCCGGGTCGGTGGTAGCGATACTGCGCGGACAGCCGCGTCCGCTTGAACAATGAGTGCAGCGCACACATTCCATGGCAATCATATCAGCCGTACCGATAACCGCGCCATTGGCGCCCATGGCAATCGCTTTGGCCACATCCAGCGCATTCCGAATCCCGCCGCTGGCTATAAAGCAGAGTTCATCCCGGACACCTTCAGCGATCAGGAACCGGTGTACTTTGGAGATAGCATAGTCGATGGGCATGGCGATATTCTTTTTGGCAATGTCGGGAGCCGCACCGGTACCGCCGTAGCTGCCATCGAGATGGATAATATGGGCGCCGGCGTAATACGAACCTACAGCAACCATGTCAGCATCAGTAGGTGTAGAAACTTTAACCGAAACGAGGGCCTGTGGATTGACTTCTTTAATCCAGTCAAGGTGTTTCTGATGGTCCTCCACCGAATAAACGCTGTGAAACGGGAATGGGGAGAATAGGGAATTACCCATCACAGTCTCCCGTATTTTCGCCACTTCCGGTGTTACCTTATCACCCAGTAAGTGCCCCCCCAGACCGGGTTTTGCTCCCTGAGCATATTTAAACTCTACCACTGGAGCAAAAAGGATTGTTTCTTCTCTGACCCCAAAAAGTCCGGTCGCAACCTGAGTAATCATATTATCACTGTATGGCTCAAATTCCTTGGGATAGCCGCCTTCTCCGGTACAGGTTAACGAATTTAACCGTTTGGCGGCGCGTGCCCTGCCTACCAATACCGGCAGAGCCATCGAACCGAAAGACATACCTCCGCCGTAGCAGGGAAGAGACAATACTCTCTCCGGCCGGCCGTCGCGACGTTTATTTAAGACTATGCTGGTATCGATTTCCTCGTCCGGAATATTGAGGTAATCATTGGGGTCAGGAGCCTTGAAACGAATTTTATCAAAACCACCTCCGGAAAACCCCAGATTATATTCCAGGTCTACCTGAGGCAAATTCCCTGTCTCTGCCATATACCAGTGCGCGAAAATCATTTCCGCCGGCCAGCGATAATCCCCGATGGTTTCGGCAGTAGGATTCAGCTTGACGGATAAGGCCTGCTGGGGACAGTTTCGCACACAGAAATATTCGTTGGCCTCACACTTCGGACCAATGCAGCGGTAATCAAGCGGGCGGATCGGCTCGCGGAAATTCTCGTACCGCTGATGGACGTCGTAAGGACACAGCTTAGCACATAAACCGCAGGAAATACATTTGGCATTTCTGCGCACCATATACTTGCCGATGGGATTACGAAAGCGTGAAGGAGCCAAAGCTATCTGTGGCAGTCCGTTTTGTTTAATTTTGTTCTCAATATTTTTCATATGTTATCCAATCCCATTTACTTTTCTTGTTCCAAACAACGGAGCAAAACACTCTTTTTCCAAATCATCGAACCACATGGACCGGCCCACTTCCCCGCGCATCCGCCTGGCTTCACGGATACCGGAAGCGCCCATTACTTCAAGCAGTTGATTATGCCAGGCCCCGATCAGATTAACAATCCGCTGGCTGCCCCATTTCGGGTCGACTGCCGCCAATTTCACCGGACAGGATTTACCGTCTTTGCACCGGTAGCACAGCCGGCATTCCAGCGCAATCAGCAATGGGAGATCGATGGCCACAGCATCGGCGCCGCAAATCAATGATTTTGAAATATGCTCGGCCATGGCGACACCGCCGCCGAAAACCAGGTTGACTTTGCTTCGTATTTTATTCTCCACCAGTTTTAGGTGGACTTCCCTGATCATATCCTTCAAATAACGCGGGTTATCCGTATTCAGCTCCCGGCCGTTATCACTGCCATACAAATGGACGGTGTCAACTTCACTCTTCGCCGCCATCAATGCAAGTTCCGCCGCTTTGGCATCCAGCGGAATCCCGACAGCGATAAGTAAATCCGGCTTGATTTTACGCAGCTGGGTAAATTCCGTTTCGATGCCCGGTTCGTAAGCCAATTCGACCATCCGGCTTTTCTCGATTAACTTTGCATATCGCTGATAATTAGCCCTGTTCAGACAAGGCACAATTGATGGCGCATACTCTGCCACTGCATCCGAATAGTTTTCCGGACCTATAAACAGCAATGTTCCTATTTCGTCGGCGGCTTCCGCCATAGCCAGTAAAACACTCTCACTGAGCACGCCGAATTTCGGCTCCTGAAAGGTTACCGGCAGAGGTATCTCCAGAATTGCCGGCAGCTCACCGGCAAGTGACATGTCCTGTTTGAACTCAAGCCTGATTGGACGGCGCGAAAGCTCGACCATGGTACTGATATATTCACGTCCATGAATGCCGTCTCTGGTGGGGCGGACGATTTCCGACATGTCGGCCCAGATCGAATCAAACCCTTCGCCGGCGAAAGGACCGCGGTAACCGGCTCCGGATACAGGAATATTACCCGTATGCGCCTGCGCCCAGGTAGAGCTGATAATGCCGGGAGTCCAATAATCATCCCCAAGGGACAGATATTCGGGGTTAACGGCCATCGAAAAGATGCCTTTGGTGCATTCCTGTACGCAGCGGTAACAGCTTTTACAGATATAAAGATATTCCGGCTCGGTCATGTTGCTCCATTGCAGGAAATTATCTTTATGCACATTGTAGATGCACCTCTTCTTGACACAAAGACGGCAGCTTCCGGCGCAATCTTCCCGAAATTCCACTGTTGCATATTTACCGACCGGCGGGAACCGCGGATCGGCTTTTTTGGTATGAATATGATATTTCTTAGGCACAATAACCTCCAGAATTAATAATTAGGGTCGCGGATACAGACCGGCCGATTGCACAATCTCAGGGACTGTGCCTTCCGCTTCGATGGCCATAATATGCACGCCATGGACACCTTTGACTTCACGGAGTTCCTGAATTGTCTCCAGACAAATCTTGATCCCCTCGGCAATCGCTTTCTCTTTGGGAACAGCTGCCATCCGTTTGATAATCGCTTCGGGAATAGTCATACCCGCTACTTTGCTGGCCATATATTTGGCCATTCCGACCGACTTCAGAGGCGTTACGCCACCCATGATATGCACCTGCTCGGTCAACCCCTGCTCATAAGCGATATGCATCCATTCTTTGAACCGGGCCAGGTCAAAAATACATTGAGTCTGGATAAAATTCGTGCCTGCAGAGGCTTTTTTAGCCAACCGGAGGACACGGAACTCAAACGGGTCGGCGAAGGGGTTTTCCGCCGCACCGATAAACATTTTGGGCGGTTCATCAAGCGCATATCCGCTCAAGTCTTTACCGGTATCGCGCATATCTTTGACCGTGTGTATCAGGTGCATACTATCAATATCCCAGACATTCAGCGCTTCCGGATGACTGCCGAAAGTCTGATGGTCGCCGGAAAGACACAAAATGTTGCGGATACCCAGGGAATAAGCCCCCATGATATCGGATTGCAGCGCAATCCGGTTGCGGTCGCGGGTGACCATTTGCATCACCGGCTCGATGCCCATTTGAATGAGATGGGCGCAGGCCGCAATACTGGACATTCTGACAATGGCTGTCTGATTATCGGTGACATTGACAGCATCAACATAGCCCTTGAGCAGAGCGCCCTTTTTCCTGATAATCTCTGCATTTGCGCCGCGGGGCGGACCACATTCCGATGTAACAGCAAACTTTCCTTGCGATAAGATTTCCTGTAATTTACTGCCGCTCATATTATATGGTCCTCTCTCACTAATTTTCTGGGTCCGCCGGCATTGCTGGTCCGCCAATCTTTGGGAGGAACATAGGTGGAAAGTCTCCCCAACTGGCCGAAGTCTTTAGAACGATCGATGATCAGTTGCCAGGCACAATCGGTATCAGGATTAACCTCACACTTGCCGCCGTGTGAACCACCGCAAGGGCCGTTCATCAGCTTCTTAGAGCAGCGGCTGACAGGGCAGATGCCAGCAAATACATCTAAGACACAATCACCGCATCCCAGACATTTTTCCGTGAAAAGCCCTTGTTTTTCCAAAATGCCGATGAAGGTGGTGTTCACCCCGGGCAGTACAGGGCTTTTTGCGTATCTATTGGCTACCATTTGCACACCTGCTCCGCAGGCTAACGACAGGACAGCATCATTACGGGCGATTGCTGCCGCTGCTTCCTTGATGAATTCATCTTCACATTGCCGTTCGACAGTAAGCTCCTCAATTGTAATTTGCCCGCCGTCTTTTTTGAACGCAAGGCGCAATGATGATGCCAGGGTGGCAACTTCATCCTCGCCACCGGCAAAGCAAGTCTTGACGCAAGTGCCGCAACCAAGAATCAGCAACTTGGAAAACGGAGCTACTTCAGCTTTGATTTCTGTTAGGGGTTTCTGTTGACCAACAATCATAGCAATTTACTCCTATACTCTAATTTAAGATGCCGGATTTGGCCCCAATCCGGCCAAATCGGATACCGTCTGTTTAATAATGCGGTCAATCGTGTTAGGGTCCTTTTCGGGAACTGGATAGATATTTAATCTCTTTCCGTCCAGACCGATTTCATCCAGGATTTTCTTGACGCGGGCAACTCTTTTACCGGCGCGGATATTGCCTTCCATGTATCTGCAGTCGCCTTCCGGGCAAACCATAACAACCACCGCATCGGCACCAGCTTCGAAAGCCCTCAGCAGAAAGACCTCGCGGGTCATACTGGAGCATGGCATCCTCACCGCGGAAATATCATATTCATTACTGTCTGCGCCAGCAGTGCTGGAAAGGGCATTAAAACAATGAAATACAGTAATTTTCGGTTTAAATCCTGCCTTATTGTCTGTCTCTACCACCTCCTTCATGGAATTATCAAAAGGCATCCCGTCGTCTAAAGTCTCCTTTAAAACTTTGCCGGTAATATTTGGAGGTTGTTCCCTCATCACTGCGTCGTTAATAAGTTGGTTCATTATTCTCACCTACCGTCTGATGTTCAAACTTAGAATCCACACTAAGTTTTGGGTTAGCCGGTCCACCAGTTCAGTGTGATACTCTAAAAGACTGCCAGGTACTCGTCAATCTCCCATGGATGAACCTGCACCCTGAACCTGTCCCATTCAATAATCTTGGCTTCAAGGAACCGGTTATAGGTATGGTCACCAAGAGCAGACATGATTACTTCATCTTTGGATAATTCCTGGATTGCTTCATAAAGGTCGGAAGGCAGGTTGTCTATCCCTTCTGCCTTTCGTTCCTCGGCAGTCATTTCGTAAATGTTCTTGTCTGTTGGCGGCGGCGGCTGTATTTTGTTTTTAATCCCGTCAAGCCCCGCTTTAAGGGCGGCAGCAATTGCCAAGTACGGGTTGCAGGCGGGATCCGGGTTTCTTAGTTCAATCCTGGTGCTGGCGCCTCTTTTTGCCGGAATCCGGATTAAGGGACTCCTGTTGCGGGCTGACCAGGCGATATAAACAGGGGCTTCATAACCGGGGACCAGCCGTTTGTAAGAGTTTACAGTCGGGTTGGTGATGGCTGTAAGGGCCTTGGCATGTTTTATCAACCCGCCGACATAGTATTTGGCTATATCGCTAAGCTGGTCGGGAGAATCAGGGGCAAAGAAGGCGTTCTGACCGTCCTTATACAAAGACTGGTTCATATGCATCCCGGAACCGGCAATACCAAATACCGGTTTAGGCATAAAAGTGGCATGGAGGCCATGCCTCTGGGCAATGGTCCTGACGACAAACTTAAATGTCATCACCTTATCGGCGATGTTTAAGGCGTCATCATATTTAAAATCTATCTCATGCTGTCCCGGAGCCACTTCGTGGTGGGAAGCCTCGATTTCAAATCCAAGTTCTTCGAGGGTAAGAACCATATCCCGGCGGGCATTTTCGCCCAAATCAACGGGAGTCAGATCAAAGTAACCGGCCTTATCATGGGTGACAGTCGTAGGCTTCCCTTCAGAGTCGGTATGAAAAAGGAAAAACTCAGCTTCCGGCCCCACATTCAGGGCAAAGCCCAACTCAGCCGCTTCACGCAGAACCCTCTTTAAGGTATTGCGGGGACATCCTGTAAAAGGAGTTCCGTCATGATTGTAAACATCACAGATTAACCGGGCCACCGCCCCCTCCCTGGGTCTCCAGGGAAATACGGCAAAAGTGCCGGGGTCAGGGATCAGGTACATATCTGATTCCTCGATGCGGACAAATCCCTCTATTGACGAACCGTCGAACATCATTTCTCCGTTAAGGGCCTTATCCAGTTGTTCCACTGTAATAGCTACATTCTTTAAAACTCCGAAAATATCTGTAAATTGCAGTCGAATAAACTTAACGTCTGCCTCCTTGGCTTTGGTTAGTACATCTCGTTTGGTTAACGCCATTGTTAACACAACCTTTCTTTTTGTAATCTCATGTACTGTAATAACCGCATTTAAGTAACTGAGGCTAAATGACCTTCCTAAGTATAAATACCTCCTCCCTGATAAATTAACCAGAGCTAAGCAATTCTTCCTTAAGAGGGTACAAAATTAAAACGCTCACCAAGGACAGGGCGTATAATAACCCCCGTCTTCCGCAAGCGCCGTTGCTCTGGATATTCAAAAGATACCCCATTGTATCTTTCGCCTCTGGTTACCGTAAAACCTTTCGGTCAGAAATAATTATAGCATAGGTAGCATTAAATGCAATACTTTTTTTATAGATTATTGTATACTTTGTCAAAATAGACTAGGTTTTGAAAAATGAAAGGAGTTTATATAGAACTCTCAGGTTTTTACATTAACCGATAATCCTTGCAGCCTCTTGAGCGTCATGGTCCATCACATACTTGATACCGGTAATTTCAGCGGCCTCTTTGGTAAGCGCAAAGATATCATCTCTGGTAATAAATTCCAGCCCGAACTTGCGGGCGCCGCACATCATCTGCCGCAAGCCCTGAGCGAGACGCTCAAAGTAAGTATAAACACCGATAGCGCCTATAGGCAGTTTGGCAAAGTCCTTACCAAGCCGGTTTTTCAGTTCGGAAGCATTGTATTTGGCCACATGCTGGATGGGCTTACACTTATTCATGCTGATATCCTGTATATATTTATAAGCCTCCTGTTCTGTAAACCCCTTTAATTCAATCAAGAGTCCCTTGGCTCTTTCGACAATTTTACGCGTTTCAAGATTTAATTTTCATCTCTTTGATATTTTTTCTTGATCCCGGGTCGCCGTCCGCCACCAGAACTCTGATACCGTACATTTTGCACCTCAACTGCTATCCCCTTTGACCTAAGAAATATATACTTGGCTATATACCTAGCTATACAACATTTAACATATTTCGGCGCAAATTTTCTTTCTCCTGCCATAAAATTAAAACGGTTGAGTTCTAAAGCAAGAAGTTTGCCGTAAAGCATCTTCGGTCAGCCATCGGATAAATTGGCATAAATTTCAAGAAGGTATTTTGCACATAGGGGTTGAAATTGTTTAAAACATGAGTTATCATATTAACTCGTAACACCGTTATCGCTGAATTCCCAAAGAAGCGGGGGAACCAAGTCTTTGGGGTGAAGCCACATTTGTGGCCGGGCTACTCTTCGGTCCGAACCCGACAGCTAACCTCGTAAGCGTCGAAAGGGAGGTGACTTTTTGCTTTCTGCAGGTGGACATGCCCTTACGGCATGGCCGGAGATTTATGCAAATTTCCAAAACTACTTTTTTGAAGGGAGATAGATATGAAGAGATTTAAAAAGTCAGTTTCAATCATTGTAGTAACTATGCTTCTTACAGCTACCATGATTTCACCGGCCCAGGCCGCAACCTTCGGCACCCAATCAACCAACTTCCAGTCAATCTGGGATAGGGTACAAAACATGATTGAGAGCCAGCAAACTGCACCGGCTCCTGCTCCTGCTCCTGCTCCCGCTCCGGCACCTGCTCCTGCTCCTGCTCCTGCTCCCGCTCCGGCACCTGCACCTGCTCCCGCGCCGGCTCCCGCACCGGCTCCGGCTCCAGCACCGGCTCCGGCTC
>Ga0074195_1003425_pt1 | contig 14950 bp, 14 predicted proteins | sample EPASupsiteHSE623_FD_64525 | JGI IMG/M metagenome (GOLD analysis project Ga0074195, IMG submission 64525) | Bioremediated contaminated groundwater from EPA Superfund site, New Mexico - Sample HSE6-23 | ecosystem: Environmental > Aquatic > Deep subsurface > Groundwater > Contaminated ...
CTCTGTGAACTCTGTGCCTCTGTGGTGGAAACGTCGTAAGCCGCTGGTTTATAGCCTATGGATTGCGGACGGCCACCACAGAGCACACGGAGGACTCACAGAGGTTACCCACACAAGACAGCGAGGAACCAAAAAGATACTCAGGTGGTGGCCTCCTTCATCTTCGAGCCGCCTGGCGGCAGAAATTGGACAATCTGGTCTACCGATGCCACGGCCTTCAGGTAAGCTCTGTCATCCACTTTTTCAGCGAACTGCCTGTAGATTCTCTTGGCAAGGTCGTCGGCATTCATCTCTCCAGGCTCGATCTCCACCACGGGATCGGATTTAGGCTTTATGGCCGAGACCGGCCCGCCGATCAAAATGCCTTCTGATATCCCGACGGCCAGGCCGAGAAGCGTATCTTTGAAGTAAGTGCGCTCTCCTCGAATGACAAAGGCACCTTTCTTTAAAAACTCGCCGGGCTCCGGGGTCTTGCTGACCTGATCGCCCCGGATCATGTAGCAATCTGCTGCCGCCAGACCGCCCTTCCAGATGGATGAGTAGCTGACTGCAAACTGGGCTGCCTCCAACAGAGTGCTCTCGGAAACGGCCTCGCCCCCTGTCTTGATCACTGTGAGTGGCGCTCCAGGAGCGTCGGTATGAAGAGCTAAATCGCGCCGTTCGAGGTACTTGGTATAGACCTCCTCGTTGCTCTCTGCGTCCCGTCCCCCCAGCACCAGAAATCCGTCCGAAGATGTGAACCATCTGAACCTCTCATACCACTTGGGCTTTCGGCGACGATGCACCGTTGCCTGCCTGGTCTTCTTCGGTGCGGCTTTGCCCGACCGGAGCTGTTCGGTGATGGCTAAAGCCTCTTTGGCCCCGTTCGCCTTCCTGGACAGCTCCTTTGCTTTCTCATAATACCTCTGGGCGTTTTGGGGAACTGTGAGCCCTGCATTCAGCTCGAACTCAGTCCCCTCAATAGCGACCTTCATCTCCCCCTGCCCGTCCATCGAGAGAATGGCTTTGGCCTGTGGCAGACCTGAAGAGCTGATCCTCTCCCAGATCTGGTTGTAGGAGAAGCCTTTGGAGTGAGCCCCGCCTACAACCCTCAAGATCTGCTCGACATTGCCGTAGATCTGGTAGATCTGCTCGCCCTTGGCGACCAGTGACCTCTCCTGAGCCAAAAAATCCTCTAATGCCTTTTTCTGCAGCTCAATTCTTCTGTCCAGAGGGTTCTTCTTCTCCTCAGCATCTGCCTCCTTCTCGACGAAGAATGCGTCTATCGCCTCGCTGAAGGTGACATAGCGTTTGATTTCCAGCCCCTGGTAGACCTGAAGAGGCCTGGATAGAACATCCACGGGCTCGCCGTCTTTGTCGATTACGATATGCGGATCAAGCGTTTGATCCAAGAAGACCTTTCTTAGGGCAGAATGAACTCTCTCAAGCTCCGAGACATCCAGCTCCAAAGCAGGCTTGTTCTTGTCCACCCCAGCGACCAGGCAGACCTCCTCACCGTAGGTTCCGCCCATGTTCAGCCCCCTCACGAGAGATCGAACGAGGTCCTGTCCGGCCCTGGAGAGCCACGCAGATAGATCGGACAGAGTGATCGTCCGGGGATCGAGCTGACCGGGATGGTAGAGGTACTTCTCTCCTGCGGCCATCTTAGATCCACGGTAGACCATCTTCTTGAGCATTGAGAGAATCACACGATTCTCATCAAGCAGCACCATGCTGCCCTTGGGAAACAGCTCGATCACCAGGTAATGGATAGAGCCGCTCCTCTCTACAGCAATCTCTAAAACTCGGTCGAAGTCGTGCTGCCTGATATCGACAATCCTGCCCCCGGACAGGCGATTTCTGAGCATTGTCGGAAATTGAGGGGGCGTCTTGGAGGCAGGCCTCTCTCCTTTGGTGATATTGACCCTCTTGCCGGCCACAAGAAGAAGATCCAGCCTGCCCTCGGCAGGAGACTGAACCGAGAGCCATATCTTGTCCGAGGACTGCTGGTAGGCCTTACCCATGAAGCCGCCCAGAATTCTGTCGGAGAGCTCCGAGGCCATGGCTGCCACATCCACATTGCTCATCGCCTTTTTCATGAGAGAGATGTCCGAGATCAATCGATAAATAGTTGCGGATGGCAAACAAAGAATAGAGGGAGGTCTGGCGTGTGAAAGACGAGGCTGACAGGCGCTTTCTTGTCGATTGGATGCTCCTGAGGCTAGGAAGATGGCTTAGGCTTTTGGGGCAGGATGTCGCCCTTCCGCATGAGAAAAGCGATGAGCATCTGATGATCCAGGCAAAAGAAGAGGGCCGGACGATCATCACCAGGGACAGAGGGCTCTCTTTGGCCGCTGGCCGAGGGGGCATACCCATTCTCCTCATCCGCGCCACCAAGATCATCGAGCAGCTCGCAGAGATGGCAGACGCTGGCGTGCTGCTGCGGCTTGATCCACAAAAGTGCACCGTATGCAACGGTCCCCTGCAGGAAATGGAAGGCTCAGAAGGAGAAACGATCAGATGGCAGTGCAAAAGCTGCAAAAAGATCTACTGGGAGGGCAGCCACTGGAAGAGGATGGAAAGGATGTTGGAGGAAGCTCGTAGCCAGAGAGGCTCGCCCTAAGAGATCATCTTTTTGGAGACCTTTTGCCTCTGCACGCGGCCCCTCGTCTTCAGGTAGTCGGTCACCTGCTGATTGGTCGCCCCAATTGACCAGAGATGAGACGCATTGATACAGAACAGGGGCTGGTACTGATATTGATTGCCTGATTTGACAAATGGATCGGCAGCAGCAAGTTCAGTGGGAGCTGAATCGATGGTGGACTCCAGGAGACACCATCGTCCGGACTCGTTCTGGTAGACCACCCAGGCATGGCCGTAGGCCCCGTCCGGAGTGGATATCCTACCCAGAACCACTCGCACGCAGTGTTCAGATATGCCGCTTGCGAGCAGCATTGTGGCCAGCAGAAAGGACGAGTCCTCGCAGTCGCCCTTTTTTAAAACAAGCGTCTCCTCAGGAAAGAGCCAGAAGTCCTCAAGTCCAAAGGCGCTCTTGTCTGTGATGTACTGGACCTCTTTTGCCACGTAGTCCCAGATCTTTATGGCACGCAGATCGAAGGTTCCCTTCTCGCGAGCGGAAGGAAGATCTATTTCATTTAATGCACACAGGATGACCTCGCTCTTCGCGGAGCTGAGCCAGGCCCGAATGTCGGTTGGAATGGGCAGCCTCAAATTGCCGATGACAGCTCTCTTATCGTACATGACCGTATCCATGAGGATCACATCCCCAGCCCAGTTACATCCGGCAACCATTTCGAACCCACGCCCCATCTACAATAATAATTTTAACTAGTTATATTTAAGATTTTGGACGGATAAGCGAAGCATCTGCTCCCAATGCAATAAAGGATACTCATAGTAATCTGATGTTAGCCATTGAAAATAGCGAAGAGCCAAAAAAAATAATGGGATAGACAGCCTGGAAAGACTGTCACGGCCCAAAGGTTCAATCGTTAGCGACGGTCATTACCACCTTCTCCAGGCTTCCGTTGAACGTGAACGGGCTTAGGTATTCGTCGCTCACCGGTGTCTGTGGATCTCTTCCAACCTCCAATCCCTCATCGAATGAATATCGAGCTGGAACAGTGTAGGGCATATACATGCGGCCTTGCTCTATTCCGTTGATGAAGAGCGTTCCTTCACCCTTCCATCGGCCCGTCTTCTTGAAGTCGAAGCCAAGAGTGGCATTTCCTTCAGGAATTTCATCCTTCGAAGTGATGATGTAATGCTTCACTGCAAAGAGGTTGTAGTCGAAGTTCAGGTGCTTATCCTTGACGTAGAGCGACAGCCCGGCGAACCGGCCTCCTATGGAGAAGAGAACACCTTCGCTATTGTTCGTGTAGTTGCTCACGTATGCAGTCAAGGTGTATGAGCTGTTGCGCGTATCTGGAATAGCTGGCTCCATGATCTTTTCTACTCCAGGCAGGTATGTGAATGTCGATATTCCTCTGGCCTGGAGAGCAGAGTACCTGGCTTGGGCGCGGTCATCCAGGGGCAGCACATTGTACTTGCTGGCCTCGGCCCACCAGCGATCTTCCATCTCTTTTATCTTGGCTGGGTATTGGGCAGCTAAGTTGTGAGACTCAGAAGCATCGTTGGTGAGGTTGTAGAGCTCCCAGGTATCGTTCTCGAAGTCGGGGCCTGAATCAAGGTGGTGGAATGCAACAGCCTTCCAGCCATCATACCACAAGGCACGGGTTCCCATCATCTCGAAGTACTGGACTGTCTTACGTGTGGGCTCCATGGGATTGGCGAAGGTGTAGACCAGACTGGTTCCTTCGATGGGCTTCTGTGTGACGCCGTTATAAACCTCAGGAGCCTCTGAGTTCAGGACCTCAAGAACGGTTGGGACTATATCGATAACGTGACAGAACTGTGATCTGATGCCGCCTGCGTCCTTGATGCCATCAGGCCAGTATACGATCATGGGATCATGTGTTCCGCCTTCGTGGCTGGTCCACTTGTATAGCTTGTTGGGCGTGTTATCAGCCATTGCCCATCCCAGAGGATAGGTAGGATAGGATAATGGACCGCCGATCTCATCGATCTTAGAGAGCATCGTGCTGATGTTGGTTATGTTAAGAATGGGCAGGAAATCAGCCTGGAACCCAGAAGTGTCTCCTCCTTCGGAAACTGAATTTGCCCACATGATCATGTTGGTGAAACCATTTGCATCGCCCTCTGGAGATGCACCGTTATCCGAAATCAACACTATCATGGTGCTATTAAGCTGCCCGCTGTCTTCCAGATACTTCAAGAATCTTCCAATCTGCTCATCGGTGTAATCGATATATGCTGCGTGAACCTCAGCAAACCTTGCATATAGCTTCTTCTCGTCTGCTGTCAGGCTGTCCCATGACTTGACCCACTGGTCACGCAACGCCAGATCGGTATTCTCAGGTACAACTCCCAAATCCTTCTCTTTAGCCAGTGTAGTGTTTCTCATGGCGTCCCAGCCCATATCGAATTTGCCCTTGTACTTGTCAATGTAAGCCTGAGGAACATGGTGCGGCCAGTGCCCTGCGCCAAAAGCAAGGTACAGGAAGAAGGGCTTATCCGGTTGCAGAGATTTGCCATCGCTTATGTACTGAATAGACTGGTTCACCAGGTCTTTGGACAGATGGTAGCCCTGCTCAGGGGTGGCGGGAGGGCTTATACGTGTGGTGCCGGAAACCAGGTCGGGATACCACTGGCTTGTGTGCGACTCCAGGAACCCATAGAACCTCTCGAATCCTCTGCCCATAGGCCACTGGTCATAGGGCCCTGCAGCGTTGATAGTGCCTGAAGGTGCCAGGTGCCACTTGCCTACGCAATAGGTATCATATCCTTGCTTAACCAGCATCTCTGGCATGGTAGCTGCCTCTTTGGACAGGTAGGTCGTGTACCCGGGATAGCCTGATGCAAACTCCATGAGGGAACCGACACCAACAGAATGAAGGTTTCTGCCAGTGAGCATACAGGCACGAGTTGGAGAACAGATGCCGGTGGTGTGGAAGTTAGTGTACCTAAGCCCTCCTTGAGCCAATCGATCTATATTCGGAGTGCTGATCGGGCCGCCAAAGCATCCCAGGCTGCCATATCCGATATCATCGAGCACAAGGAACACTACATTGGGTGATCCCTTTGGAGCTTTTACGGTCTCAATAGGGCATGGAGTTGAGTCTGCATAAGTCAGGCCGATCTGAGGTACGCATTTCTTGTCAGCCTCGCCTGCGCTCTGAGAAGAAGCCGACGCAGATTCGCTGCTTGCAGACTTAATGACAAGAACGGTCTCTTTCTGGGGTGATGCAACATCCTCGTTGGCCAGATCTGACAGAGACGAACTCTCAGATAAGACCTTTTTCCTATTCGTAAGCATTTCTACGCCAGAATTCTCTAGAGGGACGATACCAGAACCGTCCTTTGCATCGGCTGCCAATGTCTGGCTGACCGATTGGCTCTCTGAAATCGCTAAGGCGTCTGATACTGCCGCAGAATTGCCGCGATCTGCGGAAAAGCTATCAGAGGAGACAAATGCAAATAAAAAAAACATAAAAACCATTATTATAGTAGTTTTTTTAAAAATTTTTATTCCTCCTAATTATTAATTATCTACAATCACATATCTATTTTATCCTTGATAATCACATGGGTTGTACAGCAGAGAGTCATCCAGAAGATCAAATCGAAAGAGCCTCAGGCGTCAATATCCAAAAAACCAATGCTGAAGATTTTGTTCGCTCCGGCGACAACAGCACCCCATCTTCGCACGAGATATGCCTTTCGCGAGCATGGGCTTCATTCTGTGGCCCTGCATCCCTCACCTTCAGCAGCTCATCCTACGCGCCATGCGCCGTTCCGAAGATCGGGATGAGGCAGCAGCCCATCATAGCCGCACATCTTGCAGCGGATCCTGATGGATACGCCGTCCTCTGTCCAGGCCTCGGCGACATTGCCACATCTGGGACAGTTGTTTGGATAGGAGATCGTCATGGTAGATTCCAGCTGTTTGACTGATTTTACGGGACGGATGTTATCCATATTGCTTCGTTCATTTATATAACTTGAGCCATCTCGAAAGACAAATGTCGCATGGATTGCCCGTTCAACGGGAAAGGTTAATAGCTTAAAAGCAGAGGAAGGTTAGATGATGGGCTCGTAGGGTAGTGGACATCCTAGCGGGCTTCGGTGGCTATGGTCGGAGATACCCGCTGACCTGGGTTCGAGTCCCAGCGTGCCCGTTAAGTTTTTTGTCAGGTTAAGTCCATGAAAACATGATAGTGCAGCGAGTGATTGGCGATGATGCAACAATTCAAAACAGAAGTAGTTGACACTGCAGAAATAACGCCGTCGTCCAGGTCGGTCAGTTTTCTCCGGCCACACGGATTTGACTACCTTCCTGGCCAGTTCGTGATCCTCGGCCTTGACGGCGAAAATGGAGAGGTAAAAAAGCCCCTCAGCCTCTCCAGCAGCCCTACAGAAGAGTTTTTGGCCGTTACCAAAAGGCTGACCGGCCATGAGTTCTCCAATGCATTCCTCTCCATAAAAAAGGCAGACACAATCAGGTTCACCGGGCCTTATGGCAATTTCACATTCAGAGGAGAGCATGCCAGGATCGCCATGCTCTCAGGTGGAATCGGCATAACGCCGCTTTTGAGCATGATCAAGTACTGCACAGACATGAACCTGCAAACTGAGATAATGCTATTCTATTCCAACCGCGACGAATCTGACATTCCCTTCAAAGATGAGCTTGTTGCGCTCAGAGAAAGGAACAGCAACCTCACAGTCGTAAACACTCTGACCCGTCCTGGTCCCCTCTGGAAGGGCCACACAGGCAGAATAAATGCCAAGCTGATCAAAGAGCACATTGCCGATGTCAACGAATGGTTCTTCTATTCCAGCGGTCCGGCAAAGATGGTCGATTCAATGCTTCTTGTGCTTAAGGAGATGAACGTTCCTGAAAATCGATCTCGCAGGGAGTACTTTCCCGGCTATGACTGAAAAGGGCAAATCGACGAAAATATGGCTCTTCGCAGAATAAAAAATAGTGAGATATGAACTATTCCTCGTCCGGTTGCCAGGCAACCTCCTGCCAGTACTTTCCCCTGACAGGTGCCTTGCTTAATGCATCTTCGATCTGTGCATTCTCAAGCCCATCCAGCCAGTCGTTGAGCTTCTTGCCAGGATTATGCCCTGTCCAGTATGATTGAAGACGAATATGCAAGTCGCACAGGTGATTGAGGCTTATGCCTCGCTGACAGATTGGGCCGCGGCACGGTCCGTGACCCTTGAGGTCGCACTCTGGGGATTTCATTATCAATCATCTCGCAAGATCAAGATTCTGCAGATTGAATGACTCAGCCAGCACATCCAGATTTACATTTCCGCTCACAAATGTACGCAAAGAACGCATCTCGTTCATGACTACCTTGGCCGGCGCAAAGACGTTGTGATCCACCTTGAAGAAGTCAAATCCAGCCGCCTTGAAGGTCTTATAAAAAGGTGCACCCCAATCGCGAGATGCCTGAGAGGGCATGCCTTTCAGATACTGTCCAAGCTCCTCCAGGTTCTCGTAATCCAGAGTGTAATAGGTCTCTCCTCCATAGATTATGGCGTCGTTTGAAGAGCCCATGCACATTGTAGCGTCGCCGGTGATGGGTGAGATGGGAGCACGCCCCCAGCCGCATTTAATTGTATTGATATCAAAGCCCATCGTAAAGAGCTTATGAAGACCCGTCTCAACCACCCGGGCTGAGACCTGGACCAGTCCGGCCACAGAGTCCGTTGGAGCACAGGCAATCCTCAGGTCAGCAGGATCGATGCTGCACTTTTCCGCAATGAGGGCTGCGACCTTCTCGTCCGGAAGCTTGTTGGACTCAAGTACTATAACCCCCACATCCGAGAATTCCTCAAAGCCGATCTTATCATACAGCTCGCGGGTCTTTCTAGCTAAAACTCGGGCCGGGCCGCTTCCCATAGCAAAGTACTTGTCAGCCTTGATCTGCCACATGGCACATTGGGATGCCATACAGGAGATGGCAGGATGGTCGGTAGCCACCTGGATGCCTGGCAGAAGAACGCCATTGATGTCGAAGGGCGTTAGCTGCACCTCTGCTAAGTCTGCCATGCAGATGCGAGAGAGATAGATGCCTGCACCATAGCCGCCCTTAGCCTTCACACCAGCATCGGCCACGATAGCGCCGTTTTCCAGTTCGCGGACCTCGATATTCAGCTCATCCCCATAATCGAGCATCTCCTCAAAGACCTCGAACCCCATCTCATTGATTCCCATCAAGCCGAATCACCTCAATTCATTCAAGCTCAGAAGACAAAAAAGATCTAATCGGATCATACGATATCGCAGACGAAGAACATCTTTCCAACATCTCGCATGGGCTTGGTGGCAATGCCAAGGCTCAGGGGCTGTACATCCACATGCGTCGGATTAAAGGGATCAATGCCACCGACGCTGGCGCCAATCTTGAATGAGCCTTCTGGCTCAGTGGCTACCTGGGCAGAGGATGCTGTTGCAGCCATAAGTGGATCAACGCCGGCCATCTTGCTGATGGGAGCAACGGTCGTGGTCTTGTCGTTGACAGTGCTCAAGTTTTCTACACCCTGGCTGGCAACATCGAGATTTTGTGCCTCCCCAATGGATGCTGTCGCAGGGGCTGATTGCTGCCCTGCAGAACTGTCAGTTGAATTGCCGATTACAGTCTCATTCAGGGCTGTGTTATTCATAGTGATATTATTCACAGAAACGTTGGCTTCCTGAGCGGATGCGACGGCCATTGCCGCAATTGCCAATACCAGAATGCTTGCCAAAGATATAAACCGGGTATTCATGTTCGTCCTCAGGCGGAAAAGATAGTTTAGTAGCTTATCAAATTTGCCGTACGTCAGAAATGGAAAAAAAATTGATGAGCTCAAATCTTATTCACATAGAACGGCAATGCGCTCAGGTCCATGATGGTCTCAGCAGGCAGGCCGACCTCGTAGGCCTCCTTGTGAAGGGGCTGATTTTCAATGGAGAAGGTGACAGGAGAACTGGCTAGTCTGCTGACTGCAAAAACCGAATTTTGAGAGGATCCCATCTGAATTGACCCGATGGCCAAGGGCGCAGATGACTGGCTGGAAACGCTGACAGGCTCGGTAGCCAGCAGAACGTTCTCAGACGCTGTTTCATTTGATGCCGACGCGGTCTCGTTTTGAACTGGCAGAGTCTCGTTCAACGCGGGCGCTGTTTCATTTGATGCCGGCAGGATCTCGTTTTGAACTGGAAGGGTCTCGTTCAACGCAGGCGCTGTGTCGTTTGATGCAGGCAGGGTCTCGTTTTGAACTGGCAGAGTCTCGTTCAACGCAGGCGCTGTGTCGTTTGATGCCAGCAGGGTCTCGTTTTGAACTGGAAGAGTCTCGTTCAACGCAGGCGCTGTGTCGTTTGATGCAGGCGCGGTCTCGTTCATCGAGGCATTTAATATCGTGTTATTCAATAGGGATACGTTGTTCATGGTGGAATTATCCAGGATTGTGCTGTTATCCTGAGCGGTGACAGCGGTTATGGCCACCATTGCGAACAATGCACATGTGAAATAAATAATCTGGTTGTTCATTTGATTCCTCGGCCCGACGATATATTCTGGTGGCTTATCAATTTTCCTGGTCTAGGTCGCGCGCCTCGCCCGGATCACAGATATCCGTTGAGACAAAGCCGTCACCATCGCGCCTCAGCTCGCAGACGATCTTGCCGTCCACTATTCTCAAAATGCGGTCAGTCTTCTCTGCGAGGGTCATGTCATGCGTCACCAGTATGAAGGTCTGATTGATCTTTCGGTTAAGCTCTCGCAGAAGGTTGTAGATCAGGTCAGAGGTCTTGGTGTCCAGGTTGCCTGTCAGCTCATCGCCAATCACAATCGATGGACCATTGGCCAGAGCTCGCGCCACTGCCACCCTCTGGTTCTGGCCGCCGGAAAGCTGATTGGGGCGATTGTCCCTGCGATCAGCGAGACCTACTGCCGTGAGCAGCTCGAGAGCCCTTGCTCCGGCAAAGGCTCGGTCCTTCTTGGCGATGAGCATGGGCATCATGACGTTCTCAAGGGCTGAAAACTCCGGGATGAGGTGATGATACTGAAAGACGAAACCCAGCTCTTGATTGCGCAGCCTCGCACGTTCCGAGGCGCTAGCCTGGCTCACATCGATCCCCTTGAGAAAGAGCCGGCCTGAACTCGGCGTGTCCAAGAGCCCGATCATGTTTAAGAGAGTGCTCTTTCCGCTGCCGCTGGGGCCCACGATGGCCACGAACTCTCCGGCCTTGATCCTGACGCTGACGTCGTCTAAAGCCCGAACTTCTACCCCGTTTCCATAGATCTTGCTGATGTTTTGGAGAACAATTATGTCGTCATTCAATTGCTATCGCCATTTCGTTAGTCCTGATTCCCAATGGGATATAAAACTACTCGCGAGGGTGCATCACAGGTTTCTGTCCAAGGTGGCGGGATACGCTTATGAAGGCCTAGCTGGAATACCGGGTGAGCCAAGAATCTAGGTTTGGGCTGATCTCATGTTCTTAGGAGTAGACCACGGAACCACTGCCATCAGATTTGCCACCCCGGAGGGGCACTGCTGGGACCTTGCCAGAAAGGAGGCGAGCCTTAGTTCTTCAGAAGAGATCCAAAAGCTGATCATTCGGAACATGGGCTCGGAAGATATCGACCTTGTGGCCCTCTCATACTCCATGGGAGACGGAATCAGCCGGATTATGAGGCTCGCGGACGCCCCCAATCGCGGATTAATCCGCAGGGATGGAGCCGGGCTTCATGTCGGCGGAGGCACAAAGGTCTTTGAGGCCATTGCCGCCTCCGGCTGGCCGGCCATACTCCTTCCCGGCATCCACCGCGATAGCGATATCGATCCGAGGCTGAAGGTCTTCTCGCACGGCATGAGCCCGGAGAAGGTGGGCCTGGCCTACGGAGTTTTTAAGAGCATCAGTGAGAGCTTCATCGTATGCGATGCCAGCTCCAATACAGTATCGTTTGTTGTCCTCGATGGAAGGATCATCGGTGCCATAGATGCTCCCATCTTTGCCCCAGGATTGATGCAGGGCCCTCTGGATGTGCAGGCCATCAGAGACGTTGACTGCGGAATGATGACGGCAAACGAACCATTCAACAGCGGTGGCATCCTCTCCAAGATGGGGGTATCAAGCCTTGAAGAATGCTCTCAGCAAGAGGAGGAGCACGCTTTGAGATCGCTCTCATTGTTCGCAGCCATGGAGATTGCCGCCCTTCTTGTCCTCTCTCGCGAACAAGGTCAGCCGAATCCAGATCTCTTCCTGGCTGGAAGCCCAGCGGCAAGGATATGCGACGAAGTATCCGGGCTTTTGGGCAGGAATGTCTTGCCACTTGATCGATATGCTGCAGCGCGGGGATGCGCAAGGATCGCTGAAGACGTATTCAAAGGCAAAAAGAGCATTTTAGGATTGGAAGTTGACGACCCATAATTATTTATCAGTTTCATTCCTTTTAAGCAATTTATGGAGATGGAGACGTGGCTAGCCATAACTGCGGTAATCGGCGCGATCCTGGTTCTGGCCAGCGTATGGTTGCGGTATGTGCATACCACAGACGCGAAGCCTGATAGCGAATTGGAGAAGATGGCAACAGACACAACCCTAAACTGGATAGCTTTAATGGGTGCAATCCTTCTTGTTCTTAGCTTAATTGCAAAGTATTTATATTCATAGATAGATATACTTACCAACATGACCGATCCATTTGTCAGCACTGAGGTCGATCGCACCAAATCCAGATGGGTGGCCAAGGTCTTTTTGGAATTTGCAAAGCCCAAGACCACTTTAAGAGCTCTATTCTACTATGCACTGAGCCGAAAGACACCGGATTATCCGATTTGCGGCGGCTTTGTAGGTGAGATCAGGGTCACGAGACTGTACCACGAAAACGATGGTGAGAAGCTCACCAAATGGTCCGGCAAGGCCCAGAAGCTGGGCATCCTTCCTGCCGATGCCATCCTGAAGGAAGATGAAGGAGAACATATTATTCTGCCGGAAACTGAACATTGCCAGACGCAAAGGATGGAGCTGTGGCTGAACCGATCTGCCTTCAATCCTTTGCTAAAGCCCGTATGCAGCAGACACGGAGCAGTGCTGGTCTCCTCATCAGACTGCCCCTCAGAGAGATTACTGCAACAGCTTTTTGATCGCGCAACCTGTCAAACCACAGTCCTGTGCCTCTCAGATCTAAGCGCAGAAGGATTGTCTTTTTTCAACAATCTGGTCGAAGCAATAGCCAATGGCAGGCCTTCAGGTGCCCCGGAAATACGGGTTGTGCAGGGAGGACTCACCCCAGAACAGGTTTTACTCTTGAAGATCCCAATGGTCTCACAGAAAAAAAGCACAGGTGAAGCAGAAAAGAAGTACAAGAAATGCCTGAAGGCCTACGGATTAAATCACCACAAGATGGCTGAGCTGGACGCGCTGGAGGTTTATTGCTCCCGAGGAATAGCCGGATTTTGTGACGATCTACTTGCCAGATATAAATTGCCTGGATTTTGATCTTGCCAAAAAAAAGAGGCGATAGGATTTGCTCTCGCCCTCAGAAATGAAACTCTACATGGAAGGGTATGTAGAAGATCCACACGAAGTATACTGCCATCAGGATGAGTCCCAGTGGGAGGCCAAGCTTTGCCCATTCCTTGCTTGAGATGCCGAGCTTGCCTGCAGAGATGATGTTGGGGATGTTTCCAGGGATCAGCATGCCACCAGAGATGAGCAGGCCCATGAGGACAGCTTTGATCTGAGTGATGTTCATGGCCGGGCTAATCTCAGCAGCTGTCAGCGTCGCATTATCGAGGATCGCAGAGACCATGTTGACCCAGTAGAGGATCTCTGGGGAGATGCCAAGGATGTACTTATCAATTACAACCTTCATCCCAGCGCCCAGGAGCAGAAGAGCCATGACGAAGACGTAGACCTTGATGGCCCTCATGACCACATCTTTCAGGCCGCCGTCATCTTCCTCACTTGCTTTGCATTCTATGGCCTTGGCCTTGCCGGTAAAGAACATGGCCAGAAGTCCCATAGCCAGACAGCCTGGGATAATGTAAATGGCGAGCTGGTTGAAGAGGAAGAAGAATGCAGCATTGAAAGGCTCTCCCTGCAGCTTGGTGATTGCAATGGTTGAAAGCGGCTCGCCCACAGGCGTCAAGACTGCACCAAGGCCAATGGAGAAGCATGCGATGATGACCAGATTGATCTTGGTCTGCCTGTCAAACGGCATGCAGTTCATGAGCTCCACCAAAAGCAAAGAGGCGATGATGGCGGTGATAACGCTTGAAACCAAGCCCAAGATAGCAACAATCAAGAATACGATAATCTTTACGGGAACCGTTTTGGTGATGGAATTCATTGCACTCTGGACGTAAGATTTTCCATAGTGGAAGATAAGACCTGCAAACAGAACCGCGGGTACTATTCCCTTCACTACCGGCTCTTTAATGGCCTCCATCACAATTTCCATGTTCCAGCCGATGAGCTCCACCTGATGTTCGGTGTAGCCCAGAGCTTCAACCAAAGCCTCTTTGTTGTAGAAGCTGGATATCGTTACAGCCAATACTCCCATGACAAACAGAAATACCTCAAGGTTGTGCTCGATCTTCTTGACCATAAACGGTCCAACGAGCACAATAAGGACTACAGCTAATAAACCAAGGTCTAACGGGTCAAACTGCACAATTATTCCCTCCAGTATCTAATGATCGTTATATGCTCTCCCAACCCACGGTCGCATCTCTGCCACATGTCTTGAGCCTTGCATGCAGATGCCCCATGCGGTCACATGCTCATTTCCAGGAACCTATTTTGTCCCTTTGCTGTGACACTCATCCTTCTGAGATGCAATTAGAGCGGCTTCGCAGCATAACTATTGACGGAACCCTCCGGTACAGACCGATTCGATCTGGGAATCCTGAGTGCGAATCACAGAGCCATACGATACTCATGGCCAGTCTACCATTTTTTCGAATTGGCTAAATGGTAGTTAACCTTTTCGGATGAAATACCATAATATTGAGCCATTCAAAATTTCTGGAAGTCTTTTTAAGAGCCAGAATCGACCTATTGACATCGATCTAGCCATCAAATAAAAACAGGTTCAATCAACTCTCCTTTCCCCGCAATGCAACCCAAAAAATGATTGGTAAACCCGATGATGGTTGAATGCATAGGTCATAGTTTTAGATGGACATGCTGCCCTGATTTAATAGGTCTCCCGAAAAGAAGCGCAAAAATCCCAAGAAGGTTATCCTATCCTAGATAAGCTGGGCAGACCGGAACCGGATGGCATAATCAATATGTACCGTCTCGATCTTCGTTGGAGGTGGTCTAGGCCCCTGTAAAGTGAATTCCTGTACAGACTGC
>Ga0074195_1003426_pt1 | contig 14947 bp, 23 predicted proteins | sample EPASupsiteHSE623_FD_64525 | JGI IMG/M metagenome (GOLD analysis project Ga0074195, IMG submission 64525) | Bioremediated contaminated groundwater from EPA Superfund site, New Mexico - Sample HSE6-23 | ecosystem: Environmental > Aquatic > Deep subsurface > Groundwater > Contaminated ...
CCGAGGGCCAACATGTGATTAGCCGGCAGATAAAGCTGAGCGAGACTCAGGACTTGGTCCTAAGGCTACTTGGGCAGGACTGCAAAAAATATTATGGATTGGAGTGTTAATGCGAAATGTGGGATAATCATCTAATGCTTCGAGTATTCCTACCCAGCCAGAAGCATGCGGACGCTCCCTCGTCTAACTCCCTTGCTTGCTGCATCCCTGCCCTCTCCAAGACAGCTGGCATGCCCCCAGCCCTCAAGCGGCCACCCGGCGATTCCCGCCCAACCGCACGAGAGCCGCCGAGCGGGCATCCGGCATCCCCCAAAAGCTGCAGCCAGGTGGGGCCGGCCATCTTGCTTCTATCACGGGTGATTCACGCTCGACCGGATTCACGGCAGGCATCCATGCTGCCCAGCTAGCGAAGATTGCGGCGCAAGACTGCCAAAATGCTTTTCTTCTAAACATCTTATCTCAGGTATGTAGGTGTTGGTGGGATGACTTGCGGCCTGGGAGTTGATGAGTTGTTTATCCTCAATGTGCTTTATGGAGATCGATGCCTGAGGAAAAACCGGAGCTATAATTTGGGTCAAATAGGCTGCAATTTTAGGGCCAAGTTCAGAAAAAATCCAGAGGATACCGCAAGAGAACTCGTGGGTAAAGGATACCTCACACCAGTGCCTAAGAGGGATACTAAATACTTCATATCCGATATAGCAATGGCTTGCTTTGCGTTGAATCAGCATGGATATAGCGCAACTCCTGGCCGAATACTTCCTGGCAGAGTGCATAAGCTGTAAAGTTAGCTTGACAGCACTGCCATAATCACTATATAGTATAACGTCAAGAGGTAATCTCATTGGAGGACACATGACGGCACCGTTTGAAGGGGCGTTTGGAGATACAAGCGAACTCAGGGTAATTCAATTTCTTCTGCCTTTAAAAGGTCTGGAATTCAATATGAGTGAGCTTGCTCGCGGCACTGGCATCTCTCGCCAAACCATCGTATCAGTAATGAGAAAACTTTTAAAATGGAACGTGCTGAAGCTAACCAGTAAACATGGAAATGCCAATTACTATGCGATCAACGAAAATTCTGGATTTGTAGAAGCATTTGAGAATCTAAATAACTGCATTATTGAGCAGCTTCTCGGAGAAGATGAATTGGCAAGCATAGCGGATTATGCGCTTGAGCACGTTCAAATCTCCGTTCCAGAGGTTCCACAAAAAAGCTACGCGAAGGATTGGGCGAGTGACCCTCAAGAGTATCCTGGTTGGATGCATTTCAAGCTAATTGAATCTCCGGGCACAATGACATTTAAGACACCACAGGACGGTCCGAAGATATCTATTGGCACAGGAGTAGAGTATGTCAGAGCGTGAAGACTTTCTCAGAAAAGAGCTCGTGGGAGAGTTGAGGCATGTCGAAAATTTGGTTCGGCTGGAGCCGTCAATAGATAAAAAAATATATTATTTTTCTGCGGCCTATGGAATAACTGGCAGAACTTATAGGTATTCTTTCTCAAAAGACGTCCTCATGGCAGACCTGATCTTGCAAGGTGCTTATAATATGTTGACAGAGCGTATGCAGCTTCTCAGGACAGGCGATAAAAATGTTATCCCTGAACCAATCATATTCGACAAAATATGTGATGGCCTAAAGGATTTAGCCAATGCATTCGAATCTGGTAGCAGTGTTTTAGAACCTCTTGAGGTCATAATCACGACAGCGTTCGCAACAACTGGTCCTGGAAACTATCTAAGAGAGAAAGGTCAATTGAAATTATAGGCAGAGACCTCGTTCTCAAGCTCCGCGGATGCACGCGCTCATGGATATGTGCCCTACGAGATATGCAATCCGCCGTGATGGGTGGCAGAATTATCTTTTCTGCGCCGCCGAGCGGGCATTCGGCCTTCTCGGAGCTCAAACTAATGGCATCCACCGGCTATCATCCTAGCTCGATCACGGGTGATTCACGCTCGGGCGATTCCTGCAAACATCCCCGCCGCCGCCCAAGCTGCATCCTCTGCGCTCCCGGTCAGCCGGGCATCCAGGTCACGAGCAGGCATCCGGCCTCCCCGGAGATGCCAACCAAGGGCGTCCCGGCCATCTCCACACGCTCGATTCCAGCCATCTATCCGCGTGGCCGAGCTCCAATGTCGATCTGCTCTACAGGAATGCAGAACGATCATTGACAAACCGGCGAGCTCATCTTCTGCTTTGTTTCCAGATCGGGCCTATTCAGGAGCAGCCGCTCTACATCATGAAACAGGGATAAAAGGCTAAGAAACTGGTGCTAGAATCTCATTCCCACATCCGACCTGATGGCAAATAGAAGGCAAAAATAATCATAACTAGGCATCGGCATTGGCAAAGTATTTAGCGTATAACAGGCTAGAATAATTTATGAAGCACAAGACCCCTGGCGAATTCATAATTTTCGGAGCACTCCAGTTCGCCTTTCTCATGTTCATTGCAGAGTTTCTCTATCCTGGCTATAGCGTATCAAAGAATTACATCAGCGATCTTGGTGTTGGTCCAGAACCCTCCCGTGCCATCTTCACAATCAGCATTATAATTTTTGGAGCCAGCCTCCTAATAGCAACGTATCTGCTTTGGAAGGGAGGAAACGATAAGGTATTTCCTGTCTTATTAGCCCTAGCAGGAATTGGGTCAATTGGCGTAGGGCTCTTTAATGAAATTGATCATACTCCTTTGCATATCCTCTCCGCACTGTTGGCATTCGGATCCGGAGGCATTGCAGCAATCTCATCATCTAGACTATCTAAACCACCCTTTTCCTACGTGTCCATCTTCCTGGGCCTGATGACCTTAATTGCTCTGGTCCTCCTCCGAACTCATAATTATCTGGACTTGGGAGTAGGCGGCATGGAAAGGATGGTCGCCTATCCAATCATCTTCTGGGCCATTGGATTCAGTGCCTATCTGATGCACCCTACAGAGCAAGAGTCTGCGATATAATCCACATTTCAATCCGGCCAGCTCTGCTTGCTCGGATTCCTGGCAAACATCACGCCGCCCCAAGCTGCATCTGCTCCATGACCTGGCCAGCGGACGTCCCGGCCTACGAGAGGCCATCCGGCGATTCCCGCCCAACCGCACGAGAGCCGCCGAGCGGGCATCCGGCATCCCCGGAGCTAAAGCCAAGCGCGGCCCGGCCCTCTGCTCGCAATTTTCCTTTTAAGTCAATTCGTCCGCCGGCAAAACCAAAGTTTATCACAAAAGTACACATAATACTATTAATGGGCAGGGCGAAAGTGTTTTATTCGCCAAATTGAATGTAGTTATATTATGCATAGGCAAAACGTTATGATAGCGAGAACATCGGAAGAGGAACGCATGAAGGCGTTAAGCGTCCTTCCAACTGAAGTGAGGGATGCCTATTTAGACGTCACAAGACATCACCACCGGTTGCTAGAACGTTTGGCTCAAAGATAGTCATAGACACTCCTCTGACGAGCTTTGAACCAGATCCTACTCTTCTTCTTCAGCCATTTCTCGATTCTCTCGATATCGCAATCAATTTCCGCGTCCGAGATCTTATGCAGAGCCTCATAGATCTCATCTTCGTCTTGTCGCCCTAAGTAGTGGCTATTCATCCTGAGAATGGTAGCTGCCAGCACGAAGGAAGTTCGTTTGTTGCCATCGAAAAAAGGATGCTGCCTGGACATAAATAATGCCCAAGCTGCTTTAGAATAAACGCCTGGATGGGAGTTCAACTATGGAGAAGCAGGCAGATACCGCCGGGAAACAAACAGCGATTCAAGAGAGGCAAGCAGATATTGCCAAAGAGCAAGCCAATATCGCCAGTCAGCAGCTTAAAATCATCGAGTACCAGAGCAAGAACGATCAAAAGAGAAACGTAAAGCAAATCTTGTCGCTAGGATAGAAGGAAACTTTTTAGTGATTAAGAATGAAGGCCCGGCAGACGCTCGAAAGACCAGGATTCTTATCTTCTCTACCAGAAGTTGTGCAACAACTATCATCCGGCTCTAACATTAAACATCGCATGGTTTTAACGGTTGGAAGTTCAGGAGTATTGAATCTAGAGATGAGGTGGGAAGATGATTCAAATAAATCACGCCGTGTACAAACCACACTCAACGTTTACTGATTATATCAAGGCCAAGGGCAGCCCCCAGCCCTCTACCCACAATTGGCCTTCTGAGTTAACGTGCCTTGGGAAACCAACCAAGACTATAAGAACGTATTCACAAAAGGGGGCCGAAGCCTGATGAGTGCGAGACTGCCATCCGGCATCCCCGAGGCTTAAGCTCAAGGCGACCCCTGCTCGATCATAGGTGATTCACGCTCGACCGGATTCCTGGCAGGCATTCACGTCGCCCAAGATGAGCCAGGCCAGAGAGCATGCGTGCGTACCTTGCTCGATGCAAAAAAAGGATTATATTGTGATTCAGGCAATTCGAGCTCTGAGAAGACGAGCAACTCCAAGAATGCTGCCAGCTGCGAAAGCCACCTCGAAGCCCGGCACGCTTTTCTCTTTTTCGTCATTATCGCTGTCGGAGCCTTCATTTGCCTCGTTCTCCTTGGCTTCATTTCCTTCATCATCATCCGCATACACAGGTGCAGCGGACATCACGAGCATGGCAATAGCCGCAAGCAGAAATGCTATGATCTTCTTCAATCAGGTCACCTCGGACAACTGTTTGCGCATTCCTGTATTTACCTTTTTAGCCGTTGGCCACTTTTTTTAAATTGGTCATCAACTTCAGCCTCAGGATACTTCTTCCCCGCCCTGCTTCTCATGCTCATTCATCACCAGAGCTCCAAGCTAGCGGACGTCCGGCCAACGAGCGGCCACCCTCGGCGAGCACGCGCGACTACAAGGAGAGCCACATAGCGTCAATTCATCTAACTCGCTCCGACGGATAATGTCTACCTCGATCGATTTGTAGTCCACGCCGTGCATGCCGGCTGCCGTAAGGCTGTTGTTCTCACCCACAATTTCCCGCTCGATCAATATTTTAAAGAATTTTAGCCATACATATCATATAATATTAATTAAATATGAATGGCTCTATTATCAGAGTAAAATTCTCGGAATATCAGAATACATATTATAACAAAGCACAAGCCATGTCCCAAAAGCCAACCATACCCCAAGCCCAATAAGCCGAAATTTCGCATAAACACATAGCAAGAGATTATTACCAGGAAAGTTATCAATCCGCTCATGATAATCAATTCGATAATATTTTTTTGGATCATCTTTATAGCAAGATATATTGATGTAGATGCCACAAAAAAGCTTGAAATGATGAATATCCTCAATAAATCAAGACTATGAATATAGTTTTCGCCAAACTGGTCCCTACCAATAAGATCAAGCAGATGATAGCTGGCCAGATACAAAATAGCGGATAAAATGACCAAAGTTATCGTTACAATCTTTGTCGTTTTGATGATAATCTCTTTCAAATCTTTTTCGCCGGACCCTTCGATAAAAAGTGATTCAGCCATTGAAGCTGGTATTTTAAATAATAAGGTGCATGAACTGAACGCTATGGTAAAATAAGCTGCATCGGTTGCCCCCAGCAGGATCATCACAAGTATTGGAATAATTGAATAAATTGATAATGTTGAAAGAGTGGCCAAGTAATTCCCAATAGAGAATTTAACGGCATCTCTTAAAAAAACTGTATCAATCTCGAAGAAAAATCGGAATCCCAGTCTATTTGCGAGAAATATCGACATCAGCAGAACTAACAGTGAGGAAGCAAAAAAAGCTCCAATGATCCCATCAATTCCAAGAGTCAAGAAAGGCAGGAGGAACAGTATGCAGAGACTCCTTGATAAATTTAAGAATAAACTGAATTCGGCTTTGTGAATGGCCCGAAGAGAGGTTCCCAGCATCACGAGAAATGAGATAACAACAGGAGTTAATATATAAATAATATATTTTTCTATAGTTAATAATTCGACTCCCACCAAACCTGAGAAATACTTCATTTTTATGCAAATAATCGAGAGCATAAGGGCTAATAAGGGAGCGAGGACTATTGCCGTGCTAAAAACGCGACATTTATTTTTCTCAGGGAAGAAGCGTATTATGGAATTGTCCAAGCCCAGTCGTGAGATGAGTTCAATTAAAAAAAGCGAAGATAATACGGATGAAGCAATCCCTACTTGCTCCTTAGAATAAAGCTCCGCCGCGGCCATCCAAAAAAGAACCAAAATAAAGCTGTAAGATACAGAGGAAAGAACAATAAACAGTGTGTTTTTTAGAAAAGAAGAGCATTGCTTGACTGTTATCAACTCCTACCGTATATCTGACGTCATAGTTTTTAAAATTTTCTTGTATGTTTGAGATTAGGAACACCAGCCCCACAGGGCAGCCATTTGGCGAGTACGCCAGACCGCAGGGAGAGCCGCGAGGCGGGCACCGGCATCCCCTGGAAGCTATCAGCCCCGAGGGCGTCCCGGCCATCCCCTGCTCGATCATAGGCGATTCACGTTCGACCGGATTCCTGGCAAGCATCCACGCCGCCCAGGCTGCATCTACTCAGGACCAGGCCTGCGGACATCCCGGCTCACAAGCGGGTTGCCGGCCAATCGTGCGGATTTAAGGTTGTTAATGGAAGAAAGAATGATAATTCTCTCAACTATTAAATGGATCCTCGCTGATGGAGAACGAGTACTTGCCTGGCGCGTATCCATTTGGTTGAATTATCATAATTATCTCATTCAATTGCCCGTCATAGGTGATATCTATCGTTCCCTCCGCGGATTCCCATCCACCCGGACGGCATGGATCATCTCTACTACATGTCGATCTACTTCCTCCATAAGAAACGCTGCCCTCAGTACCGCTAAACTGGTAATCAACACCGTCTATGCACCATGTTCCATCTAGTGAATTGTGTATGATGGGAACACCACAACGAGCATCCCCATAAATAGATCCTTCTATATTATTCCCGTCGACAATTAATGTAGCACGAGCCCAATCGTTCTCTAGCTCGTACTTCTTGGCCTCTGCGGAAAATGCCAAACCAGCCAGCAAAGCCAAGATAATTAATAGTGATCCTACATTTTTTATATCCATGAAATGATATTTGCATTCAATGTATTAGTTTTTTCCCCCCATATGTCCACGATAAGAAGTACCATTCTAAACCGGACCGATACCCCAGGCATCGAAATTTTAGAGCCACTTCGATATAGACACCCTTTGGTGCTCAGCTTCCTTAACCCTAAAGAACGACACATGATGAAGTTGAGTCTGCCTCCGAGCGGCTGAATGCCAAGAGTGAATTGCAGCAACTCAAAATATTTTCTCATCTGCGAGCACGACATAAGGTGAAAGTCACAATCCTGGCAGGCTGCGGAGGATGTCCCGGCCACAAGCGGCCACCGACGAGCATGCGCGACCGCACGAGAGCCGCCGAGCGGGCATCCTGCATCCCGAAGCTCCAGCCCAAAGGCGGCCAGGCCCGCGAAAATCAAAGCTCGGGACTGCCAAAATGCTTTTCCCTCTCGACCCCCTGTTCTATCCAAAAGCTTTTTCGTTTGATCTTTCAGATAACTGAATGAGGAGGAATACGATGGGTTCAGACGTACCCGAGAGCATATCCAAACTTTTCAGCAGCGATGAAGTTGTGAGCATGGTGATAGAGCCCACCAGTCTCAAGCCGAAAATCCATTCACAAAAGCTCATCATCACCAATCGCCGAATCGTAATTTATAAACCTGGGTTCATAGGAGCCGAAACGGAAGAGTATCCCTTTGAATCAATAGACAAAATAGATCATAAAAAGGGCTTCATGCGCTCAGAAATCGAGATCCATGCAGGAGACAAAGAGATCGAGCTTGAGAATATATCCAATGATGATGCGGTCAAGGCCATCGGCATTATTCGCCAGAACATGCACGCTCAAAAATTGGCGCAGAAGACTGTCGTTTTGCAGCAACCCATGCACGCGGCCCCTATCCAAGAAGATCCTGTCACCAAGCTCAAGCAGCTAAAAGAAATGGTCGAAGCCGGCCTGATTACCCAGGACGAGTACGACAAGACCAAGGCCGCGATCCTTGCGAAGATGGCTGGTGAGTAATTACAAATGAGCTTTTTGGGTAGCTCTTTGGCAAGAAGTGAAATGGGGCCGAAAACCTAAAGCATGATAACCTATATCGGAATCTAGGCCATGCCCTATACTGCGATCTTCCTGCCAAAGACTGAAAAATATCTTGTTAAGCTGGATCAGGACACCTACGAACTGATAGAAGAGCATGTAGAGGAGCTGAAGAAGAATCCTTATAAGTGCCGCCCACTTGCAGATATCAAAAAGCTTGGTGGCTTCAAGTCGCCAGCGATGTATCGAATGAGGATCGGACGGCAGCGACTGGAATACTTCGTTGATGAATCCGAGAAGGTGATATACATCACCAAGGCCTTTCCTCGATCTGGAGATTCGGATTACCGATGAAGGTATATATTAAAAACAACTTAAATATGCCAGGTGGTTTGAGATGGCAGCCGTCGTGAAAGTAAAAGAAGAGAAGATAGATTATAGCGAGGCGGCATACGTTGATTCCCAATATGAGCATTTACAGAAGCATAAATCTGAGGGAATCACATTAGAGGAATTACGGCGCAGGCGTGCCGGCCAACGCTAACCAACTCTCTTTTATATGGCAGAGAAAATTAGTTCCACAATGCCTTTTGATCACGATATTTGTTCCATGACGATCTGGCCTATGATGACTTGAAGACAAGTGGGACGTCCAAGCCGAGCCCATTGATCTAAAGGATGGCCACCGAGCGGGCATTTGCCATCCCGGAACCCAAACTAATGGTATCCACCGGCCATCATCCTGGCTCGATCACATCAGATTCACGCTCGACCGGATTCCTGGCAAGCATCCGCGCCGCCCAGGCCGCATCCCTGCAACCACAGGCCTCCGGATGTCCCGGCCCACGAGCGGCCACCCGGCGATCCCGCACGACCGCAAACGCCGCCAGCTTAGCAGGCCTCCTGCCGAGATCGGAACCCTAGCCTGCGGCAGTACGGCCAGCGGTAGCCTTATCATATTATCCTTGAAGCCTCTCTAGTTGAAGATTTCTTATCCGGCATCGGAGTTGCAATTATATGACAATGAAAGCAGCATCTTCTCCCGGTCATTGATGTTCGGTCCCCAATGTATCGTTTATTTGGGCAAAAATACTACCGTATCGAGATGAGTGGATAGAGTCCGATAATTTGCGCCTTCTAGTGCCGTATTAATCATGCCTTCTTTATCCGCATCACTCCCGGCAATATCTCTGGATACGTCACATCTCTTGCATCTAAAGTTATATCCATCTCTCTTGCGGATCTCTATGAAACCACCTTCACATTCTTGATGGTACATCTTGAGGTCAAGAATATTGAAATGCTCATCGCAATTCTGTCTTTCTACTGCTATCGTCATTCCAACTTTGGCCTCCATACATGCTGCATCATCTTTGCCCACCTTCCTTGTATCTGCGTCGGCCTGAGACGTTTTTTTCCCAAAATTGGGCTTTACATTTTCTGCATTTTCATTCATCATTTTTAAAATCTCCTTATAGTTCTAATCTGACGTCCTTAAATTTAACTCTTTTTGCGATATCAAAATTTTTGTGCTTGTTTTGCTCGCTGCCCCTTGATCTCATTAAAGAATCTGATTTCGCATGCGACCCGCGAGCTACTTGTGCAGGCCGTTAGAAGTGGATAACCTTACCGAGAATGAAGTATGGATTATCTTATTCATCATACCACTATTGCATTTTGCTATCTTACTCATCCTTCTTGAATCAATTGATATTCGATTCGATATGACGATTAGCGGCCAGATTTTTGGGCACAGTTTATACCCGGAGCTTTATATGTGATCCTGTCCACTTTGATGATGTTAATCGCAATTAATTACTGATCTTGAGCTCGATGAGTTCAAGCCTGGCATCCTCGCCGCTAACTCTTTCCCGGCCTTCCTCGCAGCTCCGGGCCAGCGAGTCCTGCCAGGTCGGTGAAAGACGCGGCGATTTTGATTGACCTTGAGAGTATCCTTGGCCGTCTGCTGCTCGCTGCAGAGTGCGTTGTTTGGATTTAGGGATAAAAATATTTAAAATTAGAGTTAACTTTTTATAGTTTTCCGATGGATTCTCTGCCATATCTTTATCGAGGGAATAAAAATGAGACCTGAGGCGCAATCCATAACAGGTGCTTACCCAAAGCTGCATAACAAATTCAGATTCTTTGCGACCATATCTCTAATCTGCTTCTTTATGCTCTCAGCATCCATCGTTGAGGCAGGCGGGCATGGTCCGGCCGAAAGCTCAGCCTTGAGAGAAAAATATGCAGCTCATCAATTGGAGATATCGAGAAGCAATCCTGAGGATTTGAGAGCATTCTTTCTGGCCATGCCCAAAGGAGGAGACATTCATAATCATCTGACGGGAGGCAATTATGCCGAAAGCCTGATAGATCTGGCAAGCGATGAAGGTCTCTGCGTGAGCCTGGCGAACTATACAGTCTCAAGCAAATATTGCGGCTCGGCAAATTCAGAGCCGGTCCGCGATGCTTATTCGAATTCGAAATTATATGGCCAAATAGTTGATGCCTGGTCCATGAGGAACTCCGATCGGCTTGAGGAGAGCGATCATGATCACTTCTTCAACAGCTTTGGATTATTCGGCGGCGCGACAGGCAATACAAGCATGCTAGTGGCGAATCTTCGGTCGAGCGCGGCACAGGAAAATGTGCAGTACCTGGAACTTATGACGGGCGCAGGCTCGGCTGCTGCAAATCTCGGGAGCACCGTGGGGTGGGATGAAAATTTATCTCGGATGTATAATAAACTGGTTGATAGCGGACTGATTCCTGTATCCCAGAGCTTGAGCGACTACATAAATGACACCGATCGGGGTTCCCTGAGCATTCTGAGGAGCAGGAACGAACAGGGCTGCAATGTGACCGTACGCTACCTTTTGGCAGCTTCCAGAACCATGCCCAAAGAAAGGGTCTTCGGACAGCTTGCAGCTGCATTTTATGTCGCCAATAGATCAAGACTTGCAACAGGAATTACCATCCTGGGAGCTGAAGATAACTGGTACTCCCGGGAGAATTATACCCAGCAGATGAAAATGATCGAATTCTTTCACAGCATTTATCCGAATGTGAAGATGGCTCTGCATGCAGGGGAGCTGAATCTCGGAATTGCCCCCGCAGACGATCTCAGATTCCACGTTAAAGAAGCAGTTGAAATCGCTCATGCTTCCAGGATTGGACATGGAGTGGACATTATGTGGGAGCTAGGCTCAGATCAGACCCTGAAAGAAATGGCCAGGGACAAAGTAGCCATAGAGATCATGCCTGTGAGCAATAGAGAGATTCTCGGGGTGGAGGGAAATGAGCATCCTTTCCCCGTGTACTTCAGGTACTCTGTGCCTATTGTTCTGGCTTCGGATGATGCAGGAGTCCTCCGCACGGACTTGAGTGAGCAATTTGTAATCATTGCCAGTGATTATCCTCAGGTTAAATATCGCGATTTTAAGAAGTTTGTGCGCAGCAGCATTGAGTACAGTTTCCTTCAGGGAAGGAGCATTTGGGCATCCAAGGGCGACTATTCAAAGGTTGTACCGGAATGCTTCGGGTCCAGTCTCGGATCTGAGAATCCCAAACCCAAATGCAAGGCATTCCTGGACTGCAATGATAAGGCAAGGCTGCAGTGGAAGCTCGAAGGAGATCTGGCTGTCTTTGAGGAAAAGTACGTGAAACGGCCAGGATAGCCAGAGAAAGAATCTATGAATCCCGATTCGCACCGAACTATGAAAACGATTGCAGTGGATTGTAGTTTGATATGGGAGAGCGAAGGCTGCTAAATTCATTGTCCCTTCGGAGGTAATAATCTCTTTCCAGCAAGCCCAGACCGGATTGGCAAAGGGTGGCTATCATTTCGTCCGATCGGATTCCTTCGAGCCATCCACGCAGCCCGAGCAGCATCCTTGCAGGATCTGGCCTGGCTTGCGGATATCCCGGCCCACGAGCAGCCGCCCGGCGATCCCGTCCGACCGCAACGAGAGCCGCCGAGCGGGCCTCCGGCATCCCTGGATCTCCGGCCAAAGGAGGCCAGATTATTCTGCGCGATCTCAGTTGATTCATGCTCGACCGAATTCCTGGCAGGTATCCATGCCGAGCAAGCTGCATTACTGCGTGGTTCCAGAACTCCAGCTAAAAATCTCCATTGGAATAGCGATGACCTCAAAGAGATTTTGTCGCACAAAGCGATTCTGTTCTTAACCAAATGCGCATGAAATGCAGATGGCGGTAAATAGAAAACTGCAATCATTGACCACCATCTTTGCTGCAACAACCCTTACGCAATAGTATTGGATCACATCAGCTTATAAATCCTCATCCTCCCGTTGTCAAACGCTTTCGAGAATCCCTCTATATTATCGCCATTGACCATCCGGGTGAAGACGGTTTCCTTCTTTAAGCAGGGTCTGATATCGGAGCTATGGTTAGTCGGTATCCTCATATAATCGCTGAAGTCTCCTCCGGCAGCGATTATCATCGGGTAGTATTTGCCTAAGTCATCGGACATCACAAGTGCATAATCCGCCCCGAACTTTCTGGCTATTTCCTTAGCAGATGTTACATTCTCAGATATGAAGAAAGCTGCTACATCCCTGACCTTCTCATCAGACTCAAAGGGATACCACAGAGCGTATTCTATCTTATGCCAGGGCTTTCCGGAATCTGCATAGCCAGCAATAGTATTCCCAATTTTTCTGGATGCCTCGTTTATCACAACTCCGCGGTGACCAATCTTCTCAATCCCGTCAGCATAATCCCACCAAGCCAGGACTGTCGCATCTCTCTGTGTATTGTTCGCCAACCACTGGTAACCTTCTGCAGCTTTGGAGTCGCTCATGAACCAGTCCAGGGATTGCATGCTGTCGAACTCCAGTCGCATTCCCGCCAATGCTGCGACAATTACCAATATAATTGCCGCCATGCCTTTTGTTCTGCTGCTCATGCCTTTCTGTGTTTTCATGGTTGTTTCCTCCAAAAGAAAATCGGTCCCGGAAGCCTTCAGCACTTTATGTTTCCTTGGGCACCACCCGGTCCAGTGTTCGACAATTTCCGCAAACTGCACGGTCAAACCAACTCCTTCACCTTTGCGAATAGTTCTTCTGCCATTTTAGTGGGATCTGCCGTCCGAATGAGCGTGATATTGAGTTCGTCGGCATAATCCCAGAGCAGTTCGATGCACTCCGTGTACTCCTCGCACGCCCCGCAGTCGCCATCGTGTTCGTACCAGACCTGGACACCACGGCTCCCGGAGACAAAAATGATTGCATCTAAGCCTAGCGGAACCGAACGACCGAGAAGGACGCCCAGCTGTGGATTAATTTTCACAATTGCGATTTTGTTGGCTTTTGCCATCTCACGGAGAGTGGTCTCGATCTTCCTGTCTATTGTGAGAAGAGCTTTCGAGACCGCCTGTCGGGAGATCCCAAAGTTCGTAGCGATGGTTATATTGGGCGTCCGGCCGCGTCTCAGCTTCCAGAACTCGAACTGTTTTTCGTTGGTGAACAAATTCATATGTCAACCTTCGAAGGTTGACAATTTATAGTTTTCCCAAACCCCGCCATAGTGTCAGAACCTATGATCTGGCAATGGTAGTTGTAACACAGGGCGAAAAAAGGTCGCGGTGCAGGTTACCGAAAATCATTGCCAGAATCAAATGGCTGGTTTCATTCTGTTGTTAGAATTCATTGCGTCACTGCTAGCGTCTTTCAGTAGCTCATGCGCGACCCAAATCTAGAAAATGCTCAAAATCCTCTAGCGATTTCGATAATTATTTTTGTATGTTATAGCAGATCAATGATCCATTAGACGAGCATTTGGCTCCCGAGTTCCGAGCTGCATCCAAAGGGGCCAGACATTCCGATTAATCACAGGCGATCTGCGCTCGACCGGGTCCCTGCCGGACATCCAACGCCGCCGCACAGGCTGCATCCCTGCCATCTCTGCAGCTCGATGCCAGGCCCCTGGAAACTTGGCAAGATCCCGGTATCCAGCTTGAAGGATCTCGCGGACACCACTGAATCTATATGTTTTTTTGTCCCCAGGTATCATTGAACCCACTTTTATCTTGCCTGGGATCTTCCAGAGATTTCTGGGCGTGAGCCATCACATCGAAGTCCGTTGTGACGGGCTTTGCACCGACCAGGGCGAATATCATCTCACCAGGCAGCGATCCATTTCTCCGTGCCTTTGTAAGATCCTCCCAACTATACCATGCAGATATTATCTGCCACAGAGTCGGTTCTGCCCTGCTCTGGATGAGAAACACCTCCGCTATAGGAAAAAGCTTCAATGAGTCTATCCCTGACTTGAATGCCTTCATCAGAGCGTCCCACTTCTCGGAAGGCACTTGCGCTTCGATAATTACAATGGTCATGCTCTCATTTCGCCAGGCTGAGTTGCAGGACTTCTATCCTGCCTCTGCTGTAATATTTGATCCTCGAAAATCTGATCAGATTCCTCGGCGATGGTAGACATAACAGATGCCAGTTTTTGGCCATTTGTTATTTCAAGGATTTTATCTTTGAGACTCATACGCCTGCACACCTTAACCACTATTAATTCTTCAAGTAATTATACATGATCGATGTCATGGAGCAATTGCCTATTTCTCTTGCAGACCGTTCAACGTCCTCGCGCCACGTTTCTGGCGCCGGTGAATAATCGGAAGGCTTTTTAGAAAGTGATTTAAATTTGGTGCTCATAAGACATAGACATTAACAAGAATTCAGGCAGAGCGCCTTCGAAAAATTTGAATACTGCGAAGATATTATGATCATTCAAAAGAAGGAGCCTGTCAGGAAGCAAAATCACAGGAGTATGACTTCATGATAAAAGATGAATCGATAAGAAAGTTGTTTGCCGA
>Ga0074195_1003427_pt1 | contig 14947 bp, 11 predicted proteins | sample EPASupsiteHSE623_FD_64525 | JGI IMG/M metagenome (GOLD analysis project Ga0074195, IMG submission 64525) | Bioremediated contaminated groundwater from EPA Superfund site, New Mexico - Sample HSE6-23 | ecosystem: Environmental > Aquatic > Deep subsurface > Groundwater > Contaminated ...
CCCATAAGCACAATACCTGTTTTCACATAAAACTCAGTTCTGAGACCGGCCTGAAACCACGGTGGCAGCTTTACCACATTGCTAATAATCAAACCAGTCAGCAGCGCCAGCAGCGGAGTTTCCAACTGCCATTCTTTAAAAAACTTGTTTGAGCCGAGTACTGACACCAAAATTGATAACAAAAAAAGTGCTGAAAAACTTGTTAAATAATTACCTGTCTTGTAACCCAATACTTTGCCGGCACCGGTGAACACAACCGCAAAGAAGCCGAATAAAACTGCCACACCTGCTGCATTTTTAGATAAATAGTCAGCAATTTTGCCAAAGTCACCAGACCAGGCTGGAATGTTGATAGCCATAACCGACAGCCATTTTGCAGCCCCGCCCAAAAAGGCTATTGTCCCGGCTAATATTAGGCCTACAGCGATAATAATAGCCCAATAATCCTCTTTTTTGTACCACGCATCTAGATAATTTTTTGTTGCCATTTTTACTCCACTTCCTTTTTTATATAGTCAGCTAAAGATTCCTAGTGTCAGCAGTTCTTCGTCTCCCCTACCTCCTCAAGGAAAATAAAAAAAGGCCAAAGTCTTCTCCCTTTTAGGAGAAACTTTAGCCTTTGGTCTATCCAATCAGCTTATGCTATATTACTGTAGTTCAGATAATATCATGAGTTACAGTCATTGTCAACGATGATTACTGTTTTACGTCAAACAAAATTCTATAAGAAGCTCCGATCTCGCCATCATTATACAGCCAAACCAATGGCGAAACCCTCCTTTGCAGATATCCCCAATCTATCGTGGCTGCAACTATCCGTTCAAAATGACAACAGGAAGAATCCTTAAACCGGAGTGCCACCTGCAGTGAACGGCTGTTATCATCCTTTTTTAGTTCATACTGTTCTAGGATTCTTGTATCATCGTGTTCCTGCAGTTTACTGAAGACTTGTACCTGACGCCCAAGAGTGTTTTCCAAAATTTCCTGGAGGCTGGAGAATACGCCGTCAAACCGCTCGTTCATTAATACACCCGCTTTCAAAATGTTTCCCGGACAGGGTAAGAGGATGATACATCTTAGAAAGTAAACTTAAATTGGGTCAACCTATAAAAATATGTGTATGGAATAATTATATAAAAATTACTATAATTTAACAAGTTAAATATACTGAATGTTATAAAAATATATCTGTATTACCGAATAATGCTACCGAGTTGAAATATTACTAATTTTCATTGCACATTCTCTATAAGTACAATACTCATTATCTGAGCCGATTCCACCCTTGGCGTTAAATGTTGACAGGCATCTTGGGTCACAATATACTTAAAACCATAAAATACGTTTACATTACCTGGAATTTAATCCACCTAGCCCAACTTGGTTTTCATTGCAAAATTGTCCGATTAACAAGGAGGGAGCCTATGAAAACAGTATTTCTTAATGTAGCCAAACTGGACTTTGACAACAAACTCGATTTTTCAAAAATTGCAAATCTGACGGCGATCACAACCCATGCTGCCAGCAGCGACCAAGAGATTGTCGACAGGGTCAACGGCCAAAACATTGTAATCACCAAAGAACTGCCTGTAGGGGGCGAGGCAATTGCCCTGTTCCCAGCCTCTGTTAAGCTTATCTGCGAAGCCGGCACCGGTTACAACAATATTGACATTAAGGCTGCCAGAGAAAAGGGCATCACAGTCTGCAATGTTCCCGGCTACAGCACGGAAGCAGTGGCGCAGCTGGCAATTACCTTTATCTTAAGTCTCAGCGCGTCACTGACTAAACAACATGCTATGCTCCAACAGAAAAACTACGACAATTTTACCAAACATTTGTTAGTCCCCCACTTTGAACTGCAGGGAAAAACCCTGGGCATAATCGGCTCAGGCAGTATCGGGCAGCAGGTAATGAAAATTTCCCGCTCACTTGGCATGAATATTCTCGTCTATAACCGAACTCCCAAAACGTGGAGTGACCCGCAAATTACTTCGGTTTCACTGGAAGAATTATTTTCGCAAAGCGACTTTGTCTCACTTCACTGCCCACTGACCCCAGATACCAGACAGCTTGTAAGCAGAGCCCGACTAGCGCTCATGAAACCTTCGGCTTTTATTATCAACACCTCCCGGGGAGCGCTTATCAACGAACCCGATTTGATCGAAGCCTTGCAGCAAGGCAATCTTGCCGGAGCAGCCCTTGACGTCCAGGACCCCGAACCACCCGCACTTACAAATCCACTGTTTGCTATGGATAATGTGATCCTGACTCCACATATCGGCTGGAAGCCGCTTGAGGCAAGACAACGACTTATTAACCTCCTTGCTGGTAATATTGAAGCTTACCTCCAAGGAAAACCCGTTAATGTGGTGAGTTAGACACATCTTCGCGACAAACCAAAAGCAGCCGATAAGAGAAATCTTCCTCTCGCCGGCTGCTTCTTTGTTGTTATTTAGTTTTCAAGCATAACAACCACTTGACTCATACCCGGAAAATCAAGGAGTAATTGTCGGAGGGGTTTTGCCATACTCACAATAGTTTTTAATCTCGGTATTCATGCCAACCGGCTCTTTAGTACCCCACAACTTGATCCATTTGCTAGCGCAATCAACTAAGATAACAGCAGTTAAGATAATCAGAATAACGCTGGCTGAACCATTAATATTGCCAAGTGCAGTATTCATACCAAAGTACATCATGGTATTCTTGGCACCGGCGGTAATAACGGTAACCGCCAAGAAGGCACAAGGCACAAGAGTAACATAGGCATAGTTTTTAACAGGCGCAATTTTCAAGATAATAGTGGTGCCGATTGCCAGCGCAATGGTTGCCAGCAATTGATTGGCAACACCGAACATCGGCCAAATGCTGCTGATATCACCGCTATATACGAGATAACCCCAGCTAAATGATACAACAAAGCTGGCAAAGATTGAGCCAGGCATCCAAGTAGTTTCTTTCATCGGTGCATACAGGTAAGTACCGATAACATCTTGGAGAATGTAACGGGCAACACGAGTACCGGCATCAATGGTTGTCAGAATGAAGAGGGCTTCAAACATGATCGCGAATTGATACCAATAGTTCATCAAGTGACTCATGCCACCGATGCTGGAGAATATGTGCGCCATACCAACAGCCAGTGAAACTGCGCCGCCAGGACGGTGAGCAACATCCATGCCCACTAGCTCAGATAATCTAGCTAACTCTACTGTTGGGAATTCCTTCGCAATTTTAGCATATACAGGAGCCGCTGAGTTAATGGCGAAGTAATCGCCAGGCACAAGTACTACAGCAGCGATCAAAGCCATAACACCAACAAAGGCTTCAGTCAACATCGCACCATAGCCAATGAAACGTGCTTCGCTCTCTTTTTCAATCATCTTAGGCGTGGTACCTGAGCTGATCAGAGCATGGAAGCCGGAAATAGCGCCGCAAGCAATAGTGATAAACACATACGGCCACCACGGACCAGGAATAATAGGTCCGCCACCATCCACGAAACGGGTAACCATTGGGAAATGTACAGTCGGTTGTACAACCAGAATGCCGACTGCCAAAAGGCCAATTGTACCAATCTTCATGTAAGAACTTAGATAATCACGAGGTGCCAATAACAGCCATACAGGCAGAGTTGCTGCAAAGAAGCCGTATACAGGCAACATAACAGCTAGTTGTTTTTTGGTAAAGCTTAACGCGGGAGCAAGAGAGCCCCACATTTGTCCAGGCATTACCCAGTGGCCTGCAACAACAGCGCCCATAACCAGCAGGAAGCCGGCTATGGAAGCCGATCTGATGGATCCCGGAGCGATTTTGAACATCCAGAGACCAATCACAACAGCAATTGGGATTGTCATACCAATGGTAAAGACACCCCACGGATTTCCAAACAAGGCGTTAACAATAACAATAGATAAACCAGCCATGGCAAGAATAATGATGAACAAAATTGCAAGAGAAGTTGTCACGCCGGCAACAGGCCCAACCTCGCGCCGGGCAATAACCGCCAAGGATTGACCATTGTGTCTAACAGATGCAAATAAAATAACAAAATCATGAACAGCTCCGGCAAATACAGATCCCAAAAGTATCCACATAAAACCGGGGCCCCAACCCCACTGCGCCGCCAGGATCGGACCAACCAAAGGACCGGCTCCGGCAATAGCAGCAAAATGATGTCCGAACAATACCCATTTATTCATAGGAACAAATTCATTTCCGTCATTGCAACGGTATGCAGGTGTTTGGTATTCATTGTTCAGCATCAGAACTTTAGTCGCAATAAATGCTGAATAATAGCGATAAGCCAATACAAGCACACAAGCTGCAACAATAAGAAGCATTATAGAATTCATAATATTCCCCTTTCCCATTTAGTAAATCTAAATTACAAAAACCGCTATCCTCCTTTCTCCATACATTAGTGGCATTTTCTTAATATTAGCTTAATTTGGGACAATCGGCAATACTGTACAGTTAAAATGTCGAAATGTTACGTTGAAATGCACTCATGACGGAACAAAATGCACCATAGAAAAATCACTATATGATATTGTTCCTTTTACAAAGCGACTGATCAAAAAAAAAGCAGCAGTTAAGCAGAAGGCTCCCCCCCTTAACTGGCTGCTTTCTGATCATTATTAGTCCATGTCAGCCACTTGTTTTGACTGCGCAGGCAGCAATATCGCAGGATCGTTTAACAGCACATCCTTTATCTGCTTCTTTTTATCCATATGGCGTCCGCTCGATATATCAATCGAGGTAGCTCCGTTAGGCCGGAAATGAAAATCCACAAAAAAGTCTGCATCACCGGCTTTAATTTCTACCCTATGGCGGTGACCATCTACATGCAGCAGGTCGGTGACTGTAAACTGTTTATAGTTCTCCGAACAGTATTTCTTGATAGCGGGAACAATCAGTTCTCGATTTAACATCTTTTCTCTACTCATACTAACCTCTCAGTCTTAATCTATTGGGAAGCATAGCCATCCGAAACTATTGCTGATCAAAAGGTCAGCAATCAGTCACACTATTTCATTTCTCGGATTTTTTTTCGAAATTTTTATATCCACCAGACAAGTTAAACACTTGCTTAAATCCATGATTAAGCAAAATATTTTGAGTTGCGTTGCCGGTAACTCCTTTATTACAATATGTGACTACAGGTACTTCTTTATCGATAGCATCAAGTTCCTGCCTAATACAATCTTGTGGAATATTTTTAGCACCTGCTACATGTCCTGCTTGATATTGTTTGGCTACGCGTGCATCAATAATCTGCACTGCTTCGCCATTTTCAACTTTTTCTCTTAATTCGCCCGGAGTTATGAGGTTTCGGCCAAGCTTAAGGGCATTGTCCAAAATCATTCCAGTATACATGACTGGATCTTTTGTCGTAGAGAACGGTGGCGCATAGGCCAAGTCCAAATGGAATAAGTCTTCGGCTTTCGCGCCAAAGGTTATAGCGGTAACCAGTACATCAATCCGTTTATCCACTCCAGCTTTACCGACAATCTGGGCACCAAGAAGCTTGCCTGTCTTTTTGTCGGCTACTGCTTTAATAAGCATCTCCTGTCCCCCGAAATACTCGGCCTTGTCAGGTTTTATATTATGGCAGACAACAACGTCGTAACCCTCACGCTTGGCTTCTTTTTCAGTTAGACCTGTTTGTGCCACAGCCGTGTCAAACACCTTGAAAATACCAGTCCCCAGCCCGCCTCGAAACTCTAAGCTGCCGCCGGTAATTTGATCGCCTGCAATACGGCCCATTTTGTTAGCGGTCGATCCAAGCGGCCGATAAAATGGCTTACCAGTTATAAGTGAATAGCTTTCTACACAGTCACCACACGCATAGATATCGGGAAGGTTGGTTTGCATCTTTGAATTAACCGCAATGGCGCCGGTTGCCCCAATCTCGACACCAGCCGCTCTTGCCAGCTCTACATTTGGTTTAACCCCTGCTGCCATTATCACAAGCTCGGCAGCTAACTCCTGACCGCTTTTCAATATGACGGTATTGACTTTACTACTTCCTTCCATCCGAACAACAGCGTCATTAACGATAACGCTAATCCCTTTTTCCCGTAGGTGGTCTTGTACATATACCGCAACATCCGCATCCAGCACAGGCATAACGTGCGCCGCCAATTCGACAATCGTGACCTTGATTCCCCGTGCAGCTAAGTTCTCAGCCATCTCTAGGCCAATAAATCCCGAACCAATAATAACTGCCGCAGCCGGCTTTTCAGCCAGTATGTATTGACGGATACGATCAGCGCTGACAACATTACGCAGAGTAAACACATTAGATTTGCTACTTCCCTCAATAGGCAAGGCAACAGCTTGCGCACCTGTTGCGATAACCAACCGGTCATAACTCTCCATAAGTACTTGGCCAGTAATTAGATTTTTAACGGTAAGCATTTTGCTTTGAGGCTCAATTTCTAATACACGATGGCTTGTGTACACGTCAACATTGTATTTTTGTTTAAAAAAGGTCGCATTTCGCGGAACCAGCTGCTCTCTCTCTTCAATCTCCGGCCCAATATAATAGGGTAACCCACAGCTAGAATACGAAATATCTTCATCGGCATCAAATACTTTTATCTCTGCTTCTTCATTATTCCGTCTGGCCTTCGCCGCAGCCGAAGTGCCTGCGGCTACACTGCCGATTATTACTATTTTCATATTAGAAATCCCCCTCATTTACCGTATACCGAACTTGTTATACAAATCCGGGAGTATAGCTTTGTATTCCCAATATAAGAAGGATACAGAGACAGATACTTTATTCAAACAAATAGCTTGTCATTGATATAGAACCTAATGTGCAGGAATCATTAAAAATTGTCAGTTTATCCTCCGGCTTGGATGCACCTAACGTGTAAAGGAGCGGATAAAAATGTTCAGGCGTAACAAAGGCTAGATTAGCAGCTCCGCCTGCAGACTGGTAATCAATAACCTCCTGGAACTGCCTATAACTTATTTTTTCTTTGATATACTGATCAAATTCATTTGCCCAAGGCTGCCCGCCGTCCATCCCCCAGCTTATTCGTGAAAGGTTATGTACGATATTCCCGCTGCCAAAAAGGAGCACTCCTTTTTCCCGCAGCGAACTGATTTCCTGGCCTATCTGAAAATGAGTCTCTGCACTGGCGCTGCGGTCCACACTAAGCTGATAAACTGGAATATCTGTCGCCGGATACATCTTATGAAGCACCGACCAAGCACCATGATCAATCCCCCAGCTATTGTCAATTTGCACATCCCTGCTTATCAACTTCTTGGTCAAATGCGCCAGTTCCGGTGCGCCGGGAGCATTATAGGTTACCTGATAAAGTTCTTCCGGAAAACCATACATGTCATAAATGGTTTCAGGATTTGCCGCATCGCTAATCCGACTCCCCTTAGTGTACCAGTGCGCCGATATAGCCACAATAGCCTCGGGTTTAGGAATTTTCCGGGCTATTTCTTCCCACCCTTTTGTGTAAACATTTTCTTCAATGGCATTCATTGGTGATCCGTGACCGACAAACAAGACTGGCATTCTTCTCGCTTTGCCTGTCACCATCTCACTATTTCCCACCATTGCCACGCTTTAATTCCTGTTCAGTCAACGTATCGACAACCGCAGTCAGGAGCTGATCTTCTGCTTGGCAACTCTGTTTATAGTACCAATCGCGAACCATCTTCTCAATCTCTTCATCACTGCCTGTTACCTGAAACGGATAAATGGCAATTAGTTTTTTTGAAACCTTTTCCCGCAAACCAACTTTTCCTGCTTGTTCAAATTTGCCCATTTCAGCATCCCTCCCAAAATAGTATATATTTTTTAGCTTACAATAATTTTACCACGAAAGCCTTATTAAATAACAGTATTTGTTATTTAAATCTAATTAGCACCACACATTTCTCTCAATGTATATACTACCTATTAAAAAAGTAAGTAGTCTTGCTGCACAAACACAGACTACTTACTTTCCTTCTTTTAACTACTCCTTTACTAACTCCTGTCAAAAAACAATCTGCTGCAACTTATTTAAAACTCATGGTCACAATGAATTACTTGCGGCTGGTCACATTCCATACCCTCCTGCTGAATTGCAGCAAGTATTTCCAGAAAATGTTCGGCCTCCCGGCGGACATGATCGGCAAGCAGCGGTGGTATCAATGAAAGTGCCGCACATTGTTTAATCAATTCTTCAGCTGTTGCTTTAAAATCCCGGAGTTCCATCATGGAATCGGTTACCGTTTTTTCGAAACGCCAAAAATCATTTGTCGCCCGGAAATGCCAAAGCATGCTGTCAAAATCCCGGGCATGTAATTGAAGCTGGTCGAACTTATCACTCAAAGAGTGTGCTGTGTCAACAAGATCACGTTCTGAAGGATCAAGCAAACCGCGGATAAATTTTAAATGATCGCCCATAATTCTCAGCCAAAATACATTTTCACTAACAATAGAATCAGCAGGATACTGCATTTCACCATTTCTGGCTTTTTGCAAAAGTTTATGAAAATACATGGCTTCGCGGGATACATGGTCAATTAATAGCGGATAGTTGGCGCCACCACGAATCTTACACTCGATGAGCAAATGCAAAAGGTGTCTTTTGTAGCAAAATATATTTTTTACTGCGGTCATAACCAGATCGACAAAACACAGAAAATCATCTTCACACTTGACATGACAGGCCTTTTTTTCAAGATCGGCAAATACTGCATAAAACTGCTCGGCTTCCTGTATCAATTCTTTTTGATCACAAGGCAGTCCAAGCTTTATAAATAACGAATGTTCCTTCATAATACGCAGCCAAAAAACAATTTGCTGAATAGTAAGCGGTACAACCGGTTTTACTTCCTTACAAAATATATCCAAACCTATCCCTCCCCAATTATTGATATTACATAGTATGTTGCTACATTGGCTTTAGTGCCTGAGGGTTAGGTTAGCTTCTTGGCTGCAATTTATATGGAGACTTAATTCAGACGCTCTTTTAACACCGCCAGAATTCTCGTCATCGGGTAAAACACCACCCCAATAAACGTTGACGTTCATTGGGGTGGTGTTTTATCACAGCTCTATTTAACTTATAGACAATTGGTCAATTAATAAGTCCAATATAGTTCTTGTATTTCTTTGGGGTTATTGGTTTTAGTCAACGCCAGCATAAGCAAAATTCTGGCTTTCTGCGGACTGAGATTATCGGCTGCAACAAAAAGGTCTTCTGGAAAAGCACCATTTCGCGTAACCACTCCATTACCCGCCCGCGTACTGCGAACAACAACAACACCTTGATCCTGGATCTTCCGGAAAGTATTCTTCATGGCTTGTGACATATTCCCATTGCCAAGCCCAGCATAAATAAGGCCTTTGACTCCTGCCGCCACAGCGGCCTCGGCAAATATACCGGTATCGTTGACATGTCCGTAAATAATTTCCACCTGGGGAAATTCGGTGATTATGCTACTATCAAAATCACTCATGTACGTGTGTTTGCGGGTTGGCATGCGGTAAAAATGCGGATGATCATCAACAATGTAGCCCAGATAACCAAGTTCCGGTGCCTTAAAGGTATCTTGCAGCGCGGTGTTGGTTTTGGTTACTTCACGACTGCTGTTAATGGTATCGTTAAGGGATACTAACACGCCTTTTCCCCATGCATCAGGACTTACAGCCAAAATAACGGCATTATACAAATTCATTGGGCCGTCTGGGCTGATCGCCGTTGATGGTCGCATAGCCCCGACCAACACGACCGGTTTTTGACTTTTAACTACAAGATTTAAGAAATATGCGGTCTCTTCCAGAGTATCTGTTCCATGGGTTATCACCACTCCATCTACATCAGGCTGAGCTAACAAAGTATTAATCCGTTCAGCCAGGTAAAGCCAGATTTTATGATCCATATCCGCACTGTCAATCTGGGCAATTTGTTCTGTAGTAATATCGGCAATGGTCTTTAATGGTTCAATATTTTCTACGATTTCGTCTATGGGTACTATCCCTGCATAATAGCCTACCATGTCGGTAGGATCAGAAGATGCGCCGGCAATGGTCCCTCCGGTTGCAAGTATCACTATATTTTTCATATACTTAATCCTTCCGCAGATTTAACATTTCTATTTTACTATTTTTTGCATGGATATGTAATCTTATTTTCATAAAGAATTCTTGCCCCAGCCGAAGCAAAACACCACCTGTAGTCAGATGGTGTTCATTAGCTACTTTTCTAGATTTTAAAAATACTAATCGCCTGCGTTAATTCGGTTGCCATCTGGGCAAGTGCCTGACTAGAAGCAGCGATTTCTTCCATGGTGGCTGCCTGTTCCTCAGTAGCGGCCGATACAGTTTGTGCCTGTGCAGAGGCATCCTTGCTTATTGTATCGATTTCATTCACCGATTCTACGACTTGTTGGCTGTCACTTGCCATCTGCTGGATAGCTGCTGATATCTCACGCATTTGGACCGTTACATCATTGATTAACCCAAAAATCTCCTCGAAGGTTTGGCCGGCGGCGTTTACAACATCAGCCCCAATTCGGACTTCCTTGGTGCCATCATCCATCGCTATTACAGCACTATCCGTATCGTTTTGGATTTCCGTAATCAGCCCGGCAATTTGCTTAGCCGCATCTTGCGATTGTTCAGCTAATTTGCGTACCTCATCGGCGACAACGGCAAACCCGCGTCCCTGTTCACCCGCACGTGCGGCCTCAATGGCCGCATTAAGGGCCAACAAGTTAGTCTGCCCCGCAATACCTGAAATGGTGTCCACAATTTGACCGATTTCTTTTGAGCGTTCTCCTAATTTTGTTACAACCTGAGCAGACCTAGTCACTGTTTTTTCAATATTATTCATTTGAGCAATTGCTTTTTCTATTGCCTGACTTCCTTTTTGTGCCGAACCTGCTGTTTTTTCTGAAGTCCCCGAAACTGTATTGGCGTTAACCACAATCTGCTGAATCCCTTCAGACATTTGGTTTATTACTGAAGCAGTATCATCAACTGCTTTCATTTGTTTTTCTGCTCCATTCGCCATCCCTACAATGACCTGGGCAACCTGATCAGATGCCTGAGCTGACTGCTCGGAGCTGGCAGTGAGTTCCTCAGAAGCAGCGGCTACTTGATCACTTGAGTGAGCTACTTTTTGGACAACTGCCCTGAGGTTCACTACGGTTGTGTTAATGGCCGTCCCAATTTCGCCAATCTCATCATTGCTTTTAACAGGTATCGGGGCGATGGCCAAATTTCCGGCTGCAATTTGTTTCAATGCTTCAACATCACTATGTAACCGATTAGCAATGTTTTTGGCTAGCATAACTGCTATCACAATACCTGATATTAGACTGATAATAAAAATTCCGATAGTTATTAGTCTGGCCTGGTTTGCAGCGCTATCAGCAGTCGCTTTGTCTCGTTTTACGATAACGTCAATATCAGATTTAATTTTCTCATTTGCTTCACGGTATTTGGCGAAAAGAGCTTTACCGCCCCCTAGGTTTGCCCGAGCTTGCTCCAGTTTTCCTTCACGAACTAATTTGACCTGGCCTTCAAAGTAAGCATGGATGTCATTAATAGCAGGAGTCGCTTCCTCCAGGATAATTTTGGACATTCCGGGATGCTGTACAAGAAAAGGCTCTAACTCCTTCAGAGTTTTCTCGATGTCTTTGCGCCCATTGTTATAGGCCCCCAACATGTTCTCATCTCCACCCGAAGCAATAAATGCCCTGACACCGGTTTCTTCGTTGAGAAGGTTCATAAATAAATTTTGGGTGATGCGCTGCATCGGTATAGCATCCTCGACAATATAGTTAGTAGCCGTGTTCATCTGACTCAAGCTAAAGAAGGTACTCCCTAAACTAATCAGCATGAACACTAATAACATAGCAAACGCCAGTAAAATTTTAGTACGAACTTTCGTGTTGTAAAACATAATCGATATCCCTCCGTATAGTAATTCAAACTTTCTTTTTTAACATAAGCATCTGATACAAATGCATAAATCGTGCCAACAGCAAGCCGAATTATATTTATCTCCCTGTTATCCCCAGAAATCAGGGGATTTTCCTAGTTCAGCACCACATAACTCCAACTGCACAATATGCAATTTTTGTCATACTATAGTTTTGCTACTTATGCAATTTTTGTATAACTCAACAGCATAATGCACTACCTAACTAAAAAAATGCACACCCTCTGCCAAATCCAAATAGAGTTAGCAGAGGGTGATTTATTACCCAAGACAGGCTTGGCTGAACCAATTGTATCTTCGCTATTTTAACTTGCGTAAGCTCAATCCACTGCCTTTGCATTTACTTTGACATCATATGGACAAACCGAGCGCAAACTTTGCATACTATCTTCCTCCTTAGAAATTACACTGACAGCTTGTTTTACTATTTTTTATATTGATCTGGGTAGTTTTTCTTGCTTTTACCACCCTCACAATACCAGTCTACCCCCTTCCAGGCAGACATTGCCAAGTAGTATATTATCCCGGTTGCAGCTAGCCTCAATCTATTTTTAAAATATTATCTGAGTCATCGTCAGATCATAGAGGAATTTGTAGAATTGCAGTGAATTATTTATATGCTGTTATGCAAAGCCGACCACAAAGAAAGTATGTTGAAGGGGAGTTTTTAGAATTAAAGCAGTACTTTTCAAAGAAACATGTTGCCAATTCCTGAGTAAATACAAATATAAGCTCATGGGAATAGTTGCGATTTGTTGTATAGAACTTTTCCTTTCATTTCAGTTCTACAGAAGCGAACCCGAGTTTCCGACAGGGCTGTTCCAGATTGATGCCGCCAATGCTATTTTTCGCGATTTGTTATTAGCAAATATCTTTATATTTTTGCACAAACACAGTACGCGGGTTAAACAGATTGCAAAAGCGTATTCACCAATAACAATTGTAGCCTTACTTTGGGTAGGCATCTCGCTGCTTATTATCCATTCACTAAACTTAATTTTTAATGTAGCAACTATTATATCGGTTTTTACCGGTGTGATTAATAATATCTTTTTCGTATTATTAGCTGGCTGGCTCTATACGAAATGGAACAATTCACTGTCGAAGACAATTTATTTCCTTACTTATTTTTTTACCATTTTATTTTTCTTCAGTGACACCATCTATTTTTTTGTAACATCAGCCCATATTGAAAAGATGGTATTTGACAATTTAAATAGCCAGTCAATAACAAGTGTAATCTACACATCAGATAAACTTATTTTACTGGGCATATTAATGAGTTTTTCCTTTCTTATGTTATTATTTCGCACGCCGGGAAGCTCACATCATTTACACAGAAAAAATGCCGGCGTTGTTATCCTTATCCTGATCTGCGTTGCCGCTAATCTTGTTAATATGGCAACAGTCGCCGCCTATCCCCAAGCACTGATAGAGAACGGATTTGATGAGGAAAGCGCAATCGAAAAATCCCGCAATGTATCGCGGGACATGCTCTCAGGTTCTGTGACTGTTAATTTAGTACGCGAATTCTTGCGAAATACCGAAAAACATGCAGCTGCCAGCCAGCTCCTGCGGTATCCATTTACCGAAAAAGAAGCCCGGCTGCTCAGCGAATTGGATATTGCTGTTGACGAAAAACCTGCTGTGTCTGAAAAACCTTTTCCCTATGAAAAAGTCATCGTAATTGTCGCCGAATCCTTTCACCGTGATTACTTGCATTTCTACAATGCCAAGATTCCAGCAGAGGCAACCCAATTTTTAGATGGTTTATTGACCAAATACCCTCACTCCAATTATTATTACACCGCCAATAAACCCACAACGCAGGGACTTAATTCCATGTTTCTCTCCCAATCAATTTATTCTGAAGATCAAAGTTTTGAAAATAACGCCACGTTATTCAAAAGTCTTGAGAAAAACGGTTATAATACTATGTTTCTGGAGGCTACCAGCCAATACTATAATGATGAATTCCGAGCCTATAAAAAACGCTTCGGCATGCAAACCTACAGAGCCAAAGAGGATCTGGAAAAGGAAGGGTATGTCGGCAGCAGCGGCTGGGGCTTTCATAATGACGTAATGTACGAAGAAACCATCAGATTACTGGAGGAAAACCGCAATAACAAAGTTTTCATCGTGACAAAGACTATTGATTCTCATCAGCCTTATCCGTATTGCGGCTTTTTGCCAGAAGACATTCCTGCATCTATAAGAGATCAACAGGATAATCTCTATCTGAAGGCAATTTATTGGGAGAATATTACCCTGCAGAAGTTTTTCCGTGACCTTGAGGAACGTAAATTGCTGGATGATAAGACGCTTGTTATTGTTACCAGCGATCATAATCCTCACCCCAGCCAAAATGAGAATTATAAACGTCTGACAACAGAAGATATGCGTATAAGCGTAGCACCCATCCCGCTTATCTTTGTCAGCGCCAATCTCCAGCCGTTTGAAAATTTTAGCAGTGCCACTTATGGCAGCCAAATTGATTTTGCCCCCACACTGCTCGGGATATTAGGTATTCCCTCACCACCACAATTTTCCGGAAAAAACATGCTTACCGTAGCGCCAGAAAGCAGCTATGCGGTGGGAAGCTGCGACGAAACCGTTTATTACTGGTCAAGCGACTATCAGATAAAAACAGACATGTATAATGATAAAATCGAAGATCCTTACGAAAAAGCGCTGATCCATTGGATTCAGGATTCCTATGTAAGGTACTTTCAGAGCAATTCTGCCACCGACTTTCAGTAAGATCAGTTTGCTTTATTCCAGCCACATCCCAAACACTGCAGAACACCACCCCAAAATTCAGGGTGGTGTTCTTTCATATCGATATTTCTTCTAAAACTTTCACAAATAAATCAGCAAGTTCCGGATCAAACTGCTTACCCGCGCAGCGGCGTATTTCAGTAATCGCATCATTATGAGACATTGCCCTGCGGTATGGTCGGTCATTGGTCATAGCA
>Ga0074195_1003428_pt1 | contig 14945 bp, 13 predicted proteins | sample EPASupsiteHSE623_FD_64525 | JGI IMG/M metagenome (GOLD analysis project Ga0074195, IMG submission 64525) | Bioremediated contaminated groundwater from EPA Superfund site, New Mexico - Sample HSE6-23 | ecosystem: Environmental > Aquatic > Deep subsurface > Groundwater > Contaminated ...
TGATTTTGGATCCTTCTTTTCCGAATGAGATTTTGAAAACTAATTTTGCCGGAGTGGAAGTGGTGAAAGTGGATGACAAGACTATTAAGTTCACTATGGACAAGCCAAATGTGTTTTTTATTGCAAATTTGACAACTGGAATTGTTCCTAAGCATATTTTGGGGGATATCAAAGCTTATGATATTTTACAGGCTGATTTTAATAAAAATCCTGTTGGGAGTGGCCCTTATATGGTGTCTTCTCCTCTTCAAGCTTTTCCGGATGGCAGGACACAGGTTACTTTAACTAAGAATTCTTATTATTATGAACAGGGCCCAAATATTACATCCATAAGGTTGATAGCTTATCCGACGATGGATGCTCTTCTTGAGGAAATGGGGATCTATGATGGAATAGTGAAAGTAACCGGTGGTTACATAAAAACTGTAAAGGGTAGTGATAGGTTCAATATGGTTCAGTATCAACTTCCTCAATATGTGGCCGTATTCTTGAATATGGAAAATAGTGTAATTAAAGACAATAAGAAGGTAAGGTTGGCCTTAGCTCAGGCTATTGATAAAAATGAGCTTGTTTCTCAGTTTGTTGATAAAGTCCCTATTGAAACTCCAATAATGGAGCTGAATCAAGAAGATTATAAATATGCTGTAAATAAGGAAGAGGCCGGTAATAACTTGGAGTCTGCTGGATATAAATATGGGAAGGAGGATGTGAATCATCTTGGGATTAGATATGACTCAAAGGATAAGGCTCTGGAGCTAAATTTTATTGTTAGGTTGTACGATGAGGGATCCTATCAATATGAAGAAACTCAGAAGATTGTTGAATTTCTTGAAACAGCTTGGAAGGGGATAGGGTTTGGAATAAAAACTGAATATCTTCCTGACGATATGTTCAAGGAAAGAATTATGAATAGGCAATATGATCTGCTTTTAATAGGTCAGAGCTTGGGATATAACACCGACACCTACTCTTATTGGCATTCTACTCAGGTTAATGCTCGCGGCCAGAACTTTTCGAATTATAAGAGTTTCAGGGTGGATAGTTTGATTGAGGACATAAGGTCTGTTTTTGACAAAGATAAGAGGGCTAAGGATCTCGTTGAGTTAGCTACACAAATTAAAGACGATATTCCTGCTATTTTCCTTTATAGGCCCGTTTATTATTATGCCACGGATGGAAAGGTGTCCGGAATATCTATGGATAATCTGGTTTTCCCCAGTGACAGATATTCGAAAATATCTAATTGGACATTTCAGTAGAGCGAATTTTCTCTTTACTTTTCCCCTTAAATAAGCTATTTATTTAGAGCCTTTTTGAAAGGTTTTTATTTTATTAAGCAAAGGAATTATGAAGGTAATTTTGAACAAAGATGTCCCAAAATTGGGTTATAAAGCGGATATCGTTAGCGTAAAAGAAGGTTATTATAGAAACTATCTTCAGCCACGTAAATTAGCTGAAATTGCCACTTCTGGATTGGTTAAAATGACCGAGACAAGAAAGCAAAAGATGGTTGTTAAGAAACAACAACTTCTTGATAATGCTAAGGACTTGATCAAGAAATTAAAAGGCTTAAAGATTGTCTTAAAGGGGAAAGTAAGTGAAAAAGGCAAACTTTACGGTGCTATTACTGAAAATGAGGTTATTGATGCTATTGAGAAGGCTACGAATATTAGATTTGAGAAAGAACATGTGAAAATGGCTCACATTAAAGAGACCGGTGATCATACAGTCCTAATTCATTTGGGAGAAGGATTGGAAGAATCTGTAAAAGTTACTGTAAAAGCTGAAAAAGCTGATGGCAAATAAAAGAGTTTTGGCGGTAGATTATGGAACGAAACGTATAGGTGTAGCCACTGGGTCTTTGGAGACCAAGGTGGCTTTTCCTAAAGAAGTTATTCCAAATAAAGGGATTGAATTTGTTCTAAAAGAAATATTTGCTTTCTGTAAAAAATGGGAAATAGATTTGATAGTTGTTGGAATGCCGCTAAATATGAGGGAAGATCAGGCTGAAACCGCTATGATTGTGGCTGTTAAAAAATTTGTAAAAACCCTTAAGGGTAGAATATCCGCATCTAAGGAAGAATATATTTCTCACATTGAAGTTGAAATGTTTGATGAGAGGCTGAGTTCTTTTGAGGCTGACTCTCTAATGAAATCTGCACAGAAAAAAGAGAGTGAGAGGGTAAAATATCGTGATGCATATGCCGCCCAAATAATTTTACAACGTTTTTTTGATAGTAAATAAAAATAGAGTATAATATACGCCATGGATAATCTTTATCTTTATATAGTAATTGGTTTAGGAGCGTTCGCTTTAATCTCTCTTTTTCTTGGTATTTTTATAAAGATCCAAAGAACTCGCGTGAAATATAATACGAAGTATCATGTTATTCAGGTTCGAGTTCCAAAGGAGAATGAGATTGGTCCTATTGCCGCTGAACAGATTTTTGCCACTCTTCATGCGATTCAGTCTGAATTCAGTCTGTGGGAAAAGTTAAAAGGTTATAGCAGTGAACATGTGAGTTTTGAGCTTGCAAGTATAGGTAGGACGATAAAATTTTATGTGGCATTTCCTGATCATCTACGGAATCTTGTAGAGGGACAGATATATGCGAATTATCCTGATGTGGAGATAGAGGATGCCAATGATTATTCGGAAGATGTTCCGAATGCTGAAAATGCATTGGGTGTTGATTTGGTATTTGATGAGGCTGATGTTTATCCTATAAAAAGGTTTTCTCAATTTGAAGATAAGTTAACCCGTGTGGCTACCGATCCGGTTGCTGGTATCACATCTTCTTTGGTGAAATTCGATGATATGACCGATCAGGCTTGGGTTCAACTTGTTGTTACTCCGCTTCCCGATAAATGGAGGATAGTTTGCACGAAGTGTGTAAAGATTTTGAATAAGGGTATTCTTGGAAATATTGAAAGTTTTACAAAGGCATATGCTAGAGCGTTTATAACCAGAAAAGTTTGGCCTAAGGTCGTATTTTTCCCTGTGTATTTTATATTTTGGTTGCAGGGAATGTTTGCGATGGCTGGTGTACGCAGTAGTGTAATGGGAGGAGATGATGGTGGAGATGATATGGATGAGGTTAGTCTGAAAACTCATGATAGGGAAAGTTCGTTGGATGCGGCGATGGATAAAGTTGGTAGACTATTATTTTCCGGAACTATACGTATAGTTTATGTTCCTAAAAATAAAAATAATGAGAAGGCAAAAGTTAAACTAAGAGAGATAGTTGGCGCTTTCAAGCAATTCAATTTACCGCAAATGAATGGATTCGATTATGATGAATTCATTTCAGGACGTGAAGTAGTAACTGCGTATAATAAAAGGCTAATTAAAGACGGTTTTTTGATAAATAATGAAGAGTTGGCGACTATATACCACATGCCAAATTTGATGGTGAAAACTCCTACGATTTTTTGGGTTACTAGTAAGAAAATGGAACCTCCAGTTCATTTGCCTACACCTAGTGATCCTGAATCTGAAGGATTGACCCTTCTTGGTCGTTCAAATTATCGAGGTAGTCAGCAAGTGTTTGGAATAAAGCCGGTTGATAGACGTAGACACATATATATCATAGGAAAGACTGGTATGGGTAAATCTACATTATTGGAGAATATGGTTTATTCTGATATTGTTGCCGGTCGCGGAGTTGGGGTTATTGATCCTCATGGAGACTTGGCTGACAATGTACTCTCTTTTATCCCTTCAAATCGCATCAATGATGTAGTTTTGATTGATCCTTCTGATAGGGAATGGGCTGTTGCTTTCAATATGCTTGAGAATGTGGACCCTGCCTTTAATTCTATAATCTGTAGTGGACTTGTAGGTATATTTAAAAAGATTTATGCGGAAAGCTGGGGGCCTAGACTGGAGCATATTTTGAGAAATACAATTTTGGCTCTGCTTGAATATCCCGGAACTTCAATGCTTGGGATCATTAGAATGTTGCAAGATGCTGATTTTAGGCACAGAGTTGTCAGAAAGGTAGAGGATCCTGTCGTAAAAAGTTTCTGGATAGATGAGTTTGAGAAGATGCAGGATAAGTTTAGAATTGAAGCTATTTCTCCTATTTTGAATAAGGTTGGTCAATTTTTATCTAGTCCTACTATTAGAAATATCGTTGGTCAGGCAAAAAGTACGCTCGATTTGAGGTTTTTTATGGATAAGGGCAAAATTGTTATTATAAATCTTTCAAAAGGTAAGATAGGTGAGGATAACTCAGCTTTACTTGGTGCTATGTTTATCACGAAATTCCAGCTTGATGCTATGAGTAGAGCTAATATTCCAGAGGCTGAGCGTCGTGATTTCTATCTGTATGTCGATGAGTTCCAGAATTTTGCCACTGAAGCTTTTGCTACAATTCTATCAGAAGCTAGAAAATATAAACTTAATCTTACGATGGCAAATCAATATATTGCCCAAATGCCCGAAGAGGTTAGGGATGCGGTTTTTGGTAACGTAGGTAGTACTCTAGCTTTCCAGGTTGGTTTTGATGACGCTGATTATTTATCTCAGCAATTTGGTGAAGAAGTTATGCCTCCGGACTTGGTTTCTCTGAGTAAATATAATGCGTATATGAGACTTCTTATAGATGGAATGCCTACTAGTACTTTCTCGTTAGCAACACTTCCTCCTCCTGGAGAAAGAGCTACTCCTGAGTTAATGGAGAAAGTTAAGAAGGTGTCTCGTGAAAGATATGCGAAGAAAGTAGATGTTATTACAGATAAAATTAAACGGTGGAGTACTTCCAAAGATGAAGATGGTGACGATGCGGATAAAGATGATAGGAAGAAGGACTATGCCAAGAAATCTAAATCCGATAGTGACGACAAGAAAGGTAATTCACAAAAAGGATAATAAAAACAAATCATGATAAGGGAATATTTTTTAAAGACCTGGCATCATTGGAAGATCTTGCTTAAAGATCCTGCGTACGTTTCCTCTTTGATTGGTGGAATGCTGATGCTTGCTCTCTCTCTCTTTGTAACTTTAATTTTGGCTTCTTTTAATGATAAGGTCCAGTATGTGTCTGTTGGCGATTTTATTCTAGATAGACTGCCTACTTATGACTTAAGTATTTTGTTTGATTTTGGAGTTTACATCCTTCCAATGTTGGTGTTTCTTTATGCCGTATTTTTTGAATCGGAAACCCTGCCGTTTGCATTGAAGACATATGGATTGCTCTATTTGATCAGAGCATGTTTTATGGTTCTGACTCATATTGGGCCTCCGGTCGGATTTTTCTACGCAGATATTTTGGCTTCGAATATAGATCCTTTCAAAACTTTCGTGTTTAAAAATGATCTATTTTTCTCCGGGCATACTGCTGTTCCATTTTTGGCGTATTTGCTTTTTAAGAAGTACAAAACTTTCAGTATTCTTATGATAGTTACGACGATTGTGATGGCGGCTACCGTTCTTGGAATGCATGTCCACTATTCTATAGATGTATTTGCGGCCTTGTTTATCACTTACGGTATTTATGCATTGAGTAATAGAATTTTTAATCAGCTGAATATTAGATTTAAAAGAATCATAGCGCTTAAGGGATGGGCTAGTTTTCAAAATAAGCTGAAAATGTTAAAGAAAGTTAAGATTAAAAGATAACTTTAGAATATGAAAAAAATATCTACAACAAATGCTCCGCAAGCTATAGGTCCTTATTCACAGGCAATAGTTACAAATGGTTTGGTTTTTTGTAGCGGACAAATTCCTTTGGATGTTAGTGGAAATATTGTTACAGGTGACGTGAAAGATCAGGTTAGGCAAGTTATGGAAAATCTGAAGGCTGTTTTGACTGAAGCCGGTACCGGTTTTGAAAGAGTCGTGAAAACTACTATTTATTTGACTGATATTGCCGATTTTCCCGTGGTTAATGAAATCTATGGTTCTTATTTCGTGTCAGAACATAAACCGGCACGTGCTACTGTTGAAGTGAGTAATCTTCCTAAGGGGGTGAAGGTTGAAATAGATTGCATTGCGGAGGTGTAGATCTATTTCTTCAATAGTACCTGAATTCCTGGAAGAACTTTCCCTTCCAAAAACTCTATGCATGCGCCTCCACCAGTTGAAATGTGAGTAAATGCTTCTACTGGTATGTTTAGGCGTTTAATTGCATCTGCAGTGTCACCACCGCCAACTATAGATGTACACTCGGTGTTTGCTATGCAATTTGCTATTTCTCTACTTCCATTTTGGAAAGGCGTGTATTCTGCGACGCCTACGGGGCCATTCCAGATAATTGTTCCTGATTTTTCGATTATCTCACAGTAACGATCAATTGTGAGTCTTCCAATGTCCAATATCTTCATGCTGCCGATTACGTCTTGAACTGGAACTATTGCTGTTTCTGCGTTCTCGTCAACTTTGTCTGCAACTACCACATCTTTTGGGATTACAAATTTCTCACGATCTTTCTCGCACTCAAGCATTATTTCTCTGGCTAATTCTATTTTCTCTTTTTCCCATAGAGATTCTCCAACATTATATCCGCTTGCTGCTATGAATGTATTTGCCAATCCTCCTCCCATAAGGAAATAGTCAGCTTTATTTATGAAGTTTTTAATCAGTCCGATTTTCGTATCTATTTTCGCGCCACCAAAAATCATTGTGAGTGGTCGGGCTATATTCTCTGTGAGTAGTGGAGCCAAGGCTTTCATTTCCTTTTCAATAAGTAATCCTCCGTATGCAGGGAGGTAATCTGCTAAACCGGCAGTGGAAGAGTGTTTCCTGTGGGCTGTGCCAAATGCATCATTTACGTATATTTCTCCTAGGCTTGCGAGTTCTTTTGTGAAATTTGCTTCGCATTTTTCTTCTTCTGGATGGAATCTTAAATTTTCCAACATTACTATCTCTCCATCTTTCATTCTGCTTATAGTCTCTTTAACGTTGTCTCCTAAAACTTCATCGAGTTTTTTTACAGGATGCTCTATTAGTTTTTCTAGATGCTCTGCTACTTTTGTCAGACGAAGGTCTTCTTTTACTTGGCCGTCTGGTCTTCCTAGGTGACTCATTATTATTAATCTTGCTCCTTTAAGTCTGAGGAAATTGATTGTATTTAGTGATTCCACCATTCTTGTGTCGTCTTGAATTTCTCCGGTCTCTTTTGATATTGGTACGTTAAAATCCACTCTCAATAGAACTTTTTTACCTTTAATCTCCGGTATATCTTGTAAAGTTTTGATTTCCATCATATTTGTAAAATTGTTATAAAATTGTCTGAAGTAATAGTGCTTCTGCTGCTTCACGGCCTTTGTTTAGACCTTTTGCGGAAGCTCTTTTTTTTGCTTGAGCAATGTTTTCACAGGCCATAACTCCAAATGCAATCGGAATGTTTTTTTCTAACTGTATTTTCATTAATCCGTTGTATGTTGTTTCACATACTAGGTCGAAATGTTTTGTCTCTCCGCGAATTACCGCTCCAAGAGTGATAATCCCGTCGAATTTCGTTTTCTTTAGGATCTTTTGGCATGCGAATGGAATTTCTAATGCTCCAGCTACTCTGAATACTTTTATATTAGCTGATTTCACTTTGTTCTCTATTAAGGTTTTTTTCGAATTTTCTAGCAATTCTAGCCCAAGGTTTTCATTGAAATAGGGGAGCACTATTGCGATTTTCAGTTTGCTCCCATTTACCTTGATTGATCTGTTTACGTTTGATGTTTTCATTTAAATAAAGCCTCGTTCTTTTAGAAAATCATATGTAAATTCTTTCTCTTTTGAATCTAATAGCCTTTTTAAATATCTGGCGATCATGTCTATCTCTAGATTTACATTATCTTTTTTTTTCAGGGTGTCTAGATTTGTATTCTTTATGGTGTGAGGGATCAGATCTACAGAAAAGTCTTCTGCTGTTAGATCTGAGATTGTTAGGCTTACTCCATTTATTGATATAGAGCCCTTGAAGGCTAGATACTGAGATATTTCTCGAGGGTACTTTACTGTTAGGATCGTTCGTCCTTTTACACGTGCCAGTCCAGTAACTTCTCCTTCTGTGTCTATGTGCCCTTGGATTAAATGTCCGTCTATTTCTTCATTTAGTTTCATAGAATCCTCCAGGTTTACCTTATCGGTTTTTTTTATCGTTTTCAGATTTGTTCTGTTTAACGTTTCAGGCATTGCAACGAATTCAAAAATATTTTTCGTTATTTTTGTTATTGTCGAACACGCTCCATTTACTGCGATAGATTGTCCTATTCTTTTGTTATTCAAAATTCTAGTCGTTTTTACTGTGAAAATTTTGTTTACTCCGGATTTCTTAACGCCCATGACTGTGCCTACTTCTTTTATAATTCCTGTGAACATGATTTGTTTAGTTACTGGTGAAATATTAGAGAGTTTTTGCTTAAACGTAAAGTTTAAGATTTTTTAATAATTTTTTAATGTTTGTCTGCTAAAAATGAATCAATTATTCTTTAAAAACAACTCTTATGAGAAGTATCAATCGAGTGGTTCTTATGGGGCATTTGGCTGCCGATCCCGAGGCACGCCAAACAAAAGATGGGATTCATGTCGTTAGTTTTCCTATGGCTACAAACAAGGTTCTTTCTGATTCGAACGGCGAGAAAAAAGAAATTGTGGATTTTCACAAAGTCATAGCGTGGAGGAATCTTGCGGATATTTCAGCTCAGTATTTGAAAAAGGGGATGGCTGTGTATATAGAGGGTAGGCTTATCAATCGCTCCTTCGATGACAAGAATGGGAATAGGCATTACAGGACGGAAATCGTGGCTGATACTTTAAATATTTTGACTTGGAAGAGAACTACAAAAGGTGATGAACTGGGGATAAAAGGTCTCCAAGGAGATGCTGAGAAAGAAGATGTAATTGAAGATGCATTGGCTACTGTAGCTTAGTCGGATTAAGTTGGTTTAAAAAGGAGTGGATGTGATATTCCACTCTTTTTTTGCATTTTAATACTATATGCAATATAATAATTCGCAGTTTTTAGAAAGTTTTTTATGCCCATTTTTCAATATAAGTGTAGGAGGTGTGGGTCTGTGTTTGACCATTTGATTAATACAAAAATCAAGGAGGACGGTTTGGAATGTGTTTCCTGTAAGAGTTGGGATGTAGAGAGGTTGAGCGACTTCCAATTTACGAAGACCGCCTGTGGGGATAATAAACATGGAAAGAAAAAGGGCTGTCCGCATTGTAAAAAATTAAATAAAAAATAAAAAATATTCCTATGAAACTAAAAAAAGCTTTAACTTTTTCTCTGTTGTGTGTGTTTTTATTCGGCACTCTCTCTGGTTGTAGGACAAAGACTCCTACAGCTAAAATAAAGTCTTATGATGGCGTTGAGTTAACATATTATAAAGTTTTTGACGGTAGCGATGTTTTTACACCACTTATTAATGAGTACTTGATCAAACATCCTGGGTTGAAAATTAATTATAGGAAATTCTCCGATTTTGAAGAATATCAGAAAATCGTTATAAATGAGATGGCTGATGGAAAGGGGCCTGATATTTTTTCTATGCAAAATAGCTGGTTTACTTCAAATAAAGGGAAAATTATTCCACTTCCTGCCGATCAAGGAACTCCGGATGATTTCGGAACTGTTTTTGTTGATACTGCCTACAAAGATTTAGTTTTAGTGGATGATGATGGTAAAGAACAAGTCTATGGTTTGCCAATGACTGTTGACACATTGGCGCTTTATTATAATAAAGATCATTTCCAGGATAGGCTTCCAAATCCTGGTAGGCCAGCTAAAACATGGGAGGGGATTAAGTCTCAAGTTACCGCTCTAAATAAAGTTAATCCGGATAATCCTAATGAATTTGAAGTTTCGGCTATTGCTATGGGATTGAGCACAAACATAGATAGAGCTGTAGATATTTTGTATCTACTTTTCATGCAATATGGAGTTATTTTTTATAATGACGAGGTTTCAAAATCCACTTTTGCCGGAATGCAGGGGAAGATGGACAATTATCCTGCCATAAAAGCTACAGAATTCTTTGTAAGTTTTTCTAATCCTGAGGAGAAACATTATTCATGGAATGAATATGTTGTTGATCCTGAAGTGAATCCTGGCAAAGAGGTTACGGCTTTTGCCGAAGGAAGAGTTTCCATGATAGTTGGATATTCTTATACATATGATCAGATCATAAACGAGATTGGCGTGTTAAAGAGTAAGGGAATAAAGACTATAGATAAAACTTCCATAAAGGTTGCAGCTATTCCTCAAATGTATGATCCGGATGCTTCCAAAGAGAAGAGAATTACATATGCAAATTACTTTGCCGAGACAGTTTCCAGAAACTGCAAGAATTCTGATATAGCTTGGGATTTCTTGGTGTTTCTGACGTCTCAAGATAGCTTGAAGTATTATTTTTCGAAGACTCATAAGGTTACATCCAGAAGAGATATGATTGAAGATCAGAAGAAGGATCCTATTTATGGAACTTTTGCTTCTCAAATAGGTTATGCGGAAAGTTTTCCTATCATCGATTATTACAGATATAAGGATTTATTCTCCGAATCTATTATGAAGGCGTATAACGACGGTGCAAATAAATCTGAGCTAACTCATGTACAAGATTTGATAAATGAGATGTTGCCTAAAGAAGGCTATTTGAAGCCAAAAAAGACTGCTGACCAAGATAAGCAAGATAAGGATGAGAAGGCTAAGCAGGATTTAGAGAAAAATAACAATGGCACAAATACGTCCGATGAAAATACTGCAAATAATTAGAAATGGTGATCTTGCTAGATTTTTCGTCTACCTGTTTGTTATATTTCTGCCTTTTCAAGTGAAGACTCTGCTGCTGACTTCCGATTATTATTCGGCCGGTTTTTTTAACCCATACTTGAGTCAGTCTCTATATCTGACCGATATATTTTTTGTTTTGTCTTGTTTATTTTGGGGATGTTCTCTTGTTTTTTCCAATAGGAAAAATTTTGGAATCAAGAATGTGAATTCTATTGTTTTTCTTTTTGTTGTTTTGTTCCTTGGGTTTTATTTTCTATCTATTCTAGATTCTACTTATAAGTTGAATTCTATATTTTATGTACTGCGATTTTTCGAGTTTTTTGTGATTTATCTGTTTGTTGGTAGCGGATTTTTGGATGTGAAAAAACTTCTTTATTCTTTTGTTTTTTCGGTTTCTGTAAGCGCTTTCATAGGGATATTACAATATGGTTTCGGTGGATCTGTAGGACTTGGTTTTTTGGGGGAGCCCAGTATATCGAAAGATGCTTTAGGTGTGGCTAAAATCAGTTTGTTCTCGGACAATGTCTTACGTATTTATGGGACGTTTTCTCATCCGAATATGCTTGCAGGTTATCTTGTTTTCGCAATGTTTTTCGCTGCGTATTTGTTTAAGAAATCCAAACATGAACTGAAAATTATTTTTGGATTAATCTTCTGTATAGATTTTTTGGCTTTTATCCTGACTTTCTCTAGGGGTGCTTTTTTTGCTCTGCTTGTTGGGGTGTTCTTCTATTATATGTTTTCCAAAGAGAAATTTTCATATAAAAAGATTTTGTTGTTTTTTCTTCTAACAGTAGTGATGCTTACAATGTTGAATTTGAATAGAGCTGTTATAGAGAGATTATTTTTCTTTAATACAGAATCTTTTTCTGAGAGACAGATGTTTTTCGATATATCTGAGAATATGATGGGTGATTATCCTTTTGGAGTTGGTTCAGGGAATTTTACGTTAGTGATGCAAAATTACTCTGATTTGAAGATAGAGCCGTGGCAATATCAGCCTGTTCATAATATTTTTATGTTGGTAGGGAACGAGATTGGAGTATTTGGTGGGATTATTTTTGTGATTATGTTTGTATATATTATTTTGTACTTGATGCAGACTTTGGATTCCAAGGATTTCTTGAATAATAGGAGTTTCTTAGCGATTTTACTGTCTCTTGGGGCTGCTGTTTTTGTTATCGGTATTTTCGATCATTACTTTATTTCTCTATACCAAGGACAAGCCTTACTTTGGCTTTACTTGGCTTTGGTCTCAAATCGTAAGTTTGGTTTAAATTTGAACTTACTTAGATAGCGTTTTTATTTCTTTCACTAGTTTATCTAGCTGTAGGTTTCCCGTTCCTCCTTGGTGACGTGATTCTTTAAGCATTCTTACTATATCTTTTTTGTCTATTTTTAATTTATCTAAATTAGCCCCTATTTTTACATATGCGTCACGAAAAGACATTCCTTCTTTTTTTACCATTTCGAATGCTTTGTGAGCTGCAAATAGTTCAGGTGTCATGTTCTCGATAAGTCTTTCTTCGTTTGGTACTAGGGTTTTTATTACTACTGACATCACTTCTAGCGACATTTGAGTATATCTTAATCCTAGGAATAGTGGTCGTTTTAATTCTTGGCCATCTCGGTGATATCCAGATATTTTGTTTAGGTAGTTCATCACTATTTCGTTTCTGCATGCTACAACCGTAGCTGTACGTCCTCTGACTAGTTCGCATACATCTAAATTTTTCTTCTGTGGCATTATTGATGATCCGGTTGAGATATTGTCTGGAACTATGAAAAATCTAAACTCTTGTGTAGTAAAGAAAAGGAGATCACATGCTAATTTGTTCAGAGTTAGCATTATTTCTTCACAGGCCTCTAGAGTTATTCCCGCCATCCTGTTTCTGGAGTTGTGGCAGTAAATTACATTATTTTGCGTACGCTTGAATCCTAGATCTTTTGAAAGTTTGTCCCTGTCGAAAGAAAATGGAGAACCAAATCCTGCTCCACTTCCAAGTGGATTTTGATCTATTAAAGTGTCTATTATTGCTGTTACCAATCTTGAGTCATCGAGTAAACTCTCTGCGAAGGCTCCATACCATGTTCCAAGGCTTGTAGGCATGGCTTTTTGCATGTGAGTATATCCTGGCATTGGGACAAATTCATATTTTTTCCCCATATCTACTAAATCTTTTGCGAGTGCGACTGCTAAGTTTCCGATTTCTTTCAATTTTGCCTTCATGAACAATCTTTCCGTTACTAGAATTTGATCGTTTCTTGAGCGTGCGGTGTGAATTTTCTTCCCTATGTCTCCGTATTTTTCCGTAAGATAATTTTCTATTTTTGTGTGACAATCTTCGTCTTCCAGTGTCAGCACAAATTTTCCCGCTTTATATAATTTCATTATCTCCTCTAGTCCTTTTTTTAGTTTATTTAGTTCCTCTGTTGTAATTATTCCGTGTCTATGCAGCATTTTCCCATATCCCAAAGATCCTTCTACGTCATAGGGGATAAGTAGCTGATCTGCTAAAATATCGTCACCAGCGTTATATTTTTCTACTAGGTGATTTAATGATACTGCATCTTTTTTGTACCAAAGTTTTCTTTTAATAGGCTTTTGTGGCATATATTTTAGGTTAAATTAACTTCATGATCTCTTCTATGTGGATCTTATTTATGGCTGCATTACTTTCTGTCCATTTACTGTAGCTATTCTCGCTAATTTTTCTAAGTCATATAATCTGACTGCGCTGGCTAGTAATACTATTTCCTCAAATACGTCTCCTCTGTCTTCAGGAACTACGATGTCTGAAATGTTATCTGTACCGATTGCCACGTTCACTCCAGCTTCAAACATTTCTTCCACCGGGGCTACAGAGTTGTGAAGTGGTGCCATTTTATCTTTGTGCTGTTTCATCCCGATTGCTGCCCATGGACATACTATTACGCTTGTGTTTGTTTCTATTAATTTTTTGTATATTCTTTTACGGTCTTCTTCTGGCTGTGCTCCAACGGATATGCAGTGGAGTAGATTTACTCGTCCTTCCATTTTGTGTTCAACAATTTTATCAAGGAACCACTCTGTGTCTTTTTCGTATGGATTGTTTTCCTGATCGATATGGACGTCGACTTTTTTACCCAAGTTTTTGCCTACTGAAAGAATAAAATCTGCGTGTTTCTTGTCTCCTCCTGGCATTTTTCTGTCTCTAGAGGGGAGTCCACCAACTACGTCGCACACACTGCTGGCTTTTTCAAACAGGTCTAGTTTCGTTTTATCGAAATCTGTAGCATCTGCATTTAAAAAACCCTCAAGTGGCTGTGTCGCAAGCTGTAGAGTGAATTTACCTTTATATTTTTCTCGGACTTTCGCTGCCGATTCTACACATAGCATTCCTACTATGCTGTCTGCATCTACAAATGTTCTACACGCCACTACTCCTTGTCTCATAAAATCTTCTACGCAAAATGTTATCCTTTCTATTAATGATTTTTCTGTATGATTTTTCTTTATTTCACGGAGCAATACCCATTTTTCCTCCATCAGAGCCATTGATTGTTTCCATATCTCTGGATTTGTTGTATAGGCTCTGTCTAGGTGTGCATGACAATTAACCATTCCCCCTAGTTTCTTCACTTCTTCGAAGAAAAGGTCTTTAAATGCCCAACGATAATTCATATGTTAATTGTTAAATAGTTAATAAGTTCTTATAACCATTTATGAAGCTTTTAATATCCATTGGGGATTTTCCCTCCAGTTGAACTTTTAATGGGATCAAAACTCCTTTCTTTGTCCCAATTTTCACTTTCTCCCCATCTAGTACGAATTTTCCTATTGGCAGATTGTCATTTTCCACTTTAGCTTCTAGGATTTTTAAAGTCTTGTTGTTGAACGTCGTGTAGGCAGACGGCCAAGGAGTATACGCCCTGATCTTGTTGTAGATTTCTTCTGCAGGTAAATTCCAGTCGATTTTGCCGTCGTTTTTGCTTATCAGGTGCCCGCCGCCGGTCCAATCGTCGTAATGTGCGGTGCCTATCAGGTATATTGGGTCTCCTTCCATCACATAAGTCTCTTCGACTTCTATCTTGTCTCCATACCCCCTCAGCTGGGGGTAATTTTGGGCTATGTACGCTGCCACCGAGTTGCCCTGCTCAGTAGCGGTTATAGGCGCATTCTCCTGTATTGGCGTGCGGCTTTTCAGGAACAGCGCCCATTTGACCTTG
>Ga0074195_1003429_pt1 | contig 14945 bp, 12 predicted proteins | sample EPASupsiteHSE623_FD_64525 | JGI IMG/M metagenome (GOLD analysis project Ga0074195, IMG submission 64525) | Bioremediated contaminated groundwater from EPA Superfund site, New Mexico - Sample HSE6-23 | ecosystem: Environmental > Aquatic > Deep subsurface > Groundwater > Contaminated ...
GGGGGGTGAGGGATTTCAGCTGGGGCGGGGGGAGGGGGTGGTTGGCCGGCGGGGTGTGTTGCGGCAGGTAGAGGACAAAGGTCGTTCCCTGGTCGGGTGTGCTCGATACGGTGACGGCTCCGCCGTATTGCATGACGATGCCGTAAACGGTCGACAGGCCCAGCCCGGTGCCCCGGCCTTCTTCCTTGGTGGTAAAAAAGGGGTCGAAAATCCTGGAGAGCGTTGCCTCGTCCATGCCGCAGCCATCGTCGCTGACCGTGATGCGCGCGTAGCGGCCGGGGGCAAGATTGCCGCCCGTGGCACTCGTGCCATGGTCGAGGACAACCGAACCGGTGGCGATGGTCAGGCAGCCGGTACCGGCAATGGCATCGCGGGCGTTCACCGCGAGGTTGGCCAGGATCTGTCCCAACTGGGTTGGGTCGATCAGGATCAGGCCAGGATTCAGTCCGGGCTTCCAGATCAGTTCGATGTTCTCGCCGATCAGACGGTGCAACATCTTCAAGGCGCCGGTGATGCTTTCGTTGAGGTCGAGCAGACGGGGCGAGGCCACCTGCTTGCGGGCAAAGGCCAACAGCTGCCGGGTAAGGTCGGTGGAATGGAGCGCGGCCTGATGGACTTCTCGCAGCCGCCTGTACAAGGGGTGGCTTTCGTGCAGTTCGTTCAAGGTCATTTCGACATAACTGGAGATGATGGTCAACATGTTGTTGAAATCGTGGGCAACACCCCCGGCCAAGCGGCCGACGACCTCCATCTTCTGCGATTGCAAAAGCTGACCCTCCAGTCGCTTTTGCTCTTCCTCGGCCCGCTTGCGCTCGGTGATGTCGCGGCTCACCCCGCGGTAGCCGAGAAATACGCCCTGATCGTCGAAGACTGGGGTGGCGCTCGATTCCAAGACCACCAGGCCGCCATCTTTTCTGACAAAGGTTCTGCACAGTTGGCTGTAGGGGAGCCGATCCGCGAGGATCCTGCGGAAATGGGCAATGCTATTCGGCGATTCCTGCTCTTTGTCGAGGAGGTCGAGCCATGAGGTGCCGACAAACTCTTCGGGCGTATATCCCAGCATGTCAAAGGACCTTCGGCTGGCAAAGGAGTAGCGGTGATCCGGACCGGTTTCCCAAATGAAGTCGCTGACGCTTTCCACCAGAACGGAGTATCGCCGGGCGTTTTCGGTGCGCGCCTTTTCCATGGCTCGGCGCTTCGATTGATCGCGAAATACCAGGACCACGCCGGTGATCGCCCCGGCCTCGTTGCGGATCGGCGCGGCGCTGTCGGCAACCGGGCGCTGGCTACCGTCCCTGGCGATGAGCAGGGTGTGGTTCGACATACCGACAATTTCCCCGTCGCGCAGCACCCGTTCGACCGGCAATGTCACCGGCTGGCCGCTGTCTTCGTCGACCACTCGATACACCAGGGCCAGGGGATTGCCGATGGCTTGGGCTTCCTCCCAACCGGTCAGGGTTTCGGCGATCGGATTCATCCGGGTCACGCGCGTTTTGTGATCGGTGGCGATGACGCCTTCGCCGATACTGTAGAGGGCTGCGCGGCTCTCCCCCCGGGTTTGGCGGTGTTCGCGCTCCTCCCGGAGCAGGGCTTCGGAAAGGGCCTTGCGCCGCGCAAGGCTGGCGAGTTGCGCGAGAATGCCGGCGATGGCGGTGGCCATGGTCACCAGGAGCAGGATGCCGCCCGCCCGGTATCGGGCCTCGGCGAGGATTTCGCCGGTGTCCATCTTGGCGACCATGGACCAGTTGGTTTCGGGGATGGCATTAGTGCTGGCCAGGACCTCGGCGCCGCGATAGTCGATGCCGCGCATCATGCCGGTGGCACCAAGCACGGCCTGGACCGAGGGCGCATCGCTACGGCTCAAGGGCAGACGGAAGGAGAGAGCGGGCGCTTGATCATGGCGCAGTTGGTTGAGAAAGAGGACTTGGTCGCCCTCCCTGCGCACCAGTATCGATTCGGCATTGCTGTGCGCGATCGGCCAGTTTTGGAGCAGCGGATACAGATCCTGTCGCGGATCGGCCACCAGGAGGAGAACCAAGGCAGCCTCGTCGCCGTCGAAGATCGGAGCCGCCACCTCTAGATGCGGTGCGCCGCAACTTCTGCATTGGAAAAAATCGCCGAGAACAACCTGCCGCAAGGCGATAACTTGGGCGAGTACTAGCTGCTCCTCCGGCTCCAGTGCCGTTACCCTGGGCAGGAGCGAGACAAGGACGCGCCCCTTGCCTTCGACCAGCATCATGTTGGCATATCCCTCGTTTTCCTGGAAAAATAGGAGACGCTGCCGTACCTCCTCCAGGGTGGCGGGATCTCCGGCGCGCAGCCATTGCCGGCAAAGCGTCCGGACCATGCCCGAGGCGTGCATCCGGGCATCGGCCAACCGTTCCTTGCGCCAGGCTAGAATCTGGTTGGTCTTCAGCTGGGCGATGGCATCCAGGTTTTCATTGTGCTCGTGCAGGAGGATCCGCTCCTGCTGCCGGTACAATCCGTAGCCAATGGCGGTGAGGAGCAGGAGCACCACGGGTGCCAAGACAACAAGGCGTAAGGGTGATCGGAGGGTGCGGTGGGGGGCCATTGCCGATGAAAAAAAAGCGGAAAAGTCCATGGGTCTTCAACGGGAGGTAGTTCTTGGGTCTGCACCCGATCGACACCAACGGCCCGCCAACAACGGTTGTCGGCGGGCCGGAAGCGGGCACCGGTCAAGATCGGGACGTGGAGCGCAATTAGACCTTGAACTTATTTACCAGCATTTTCAACTGGTCGGCCAATTCGGAGAGGCTCTGGGCGCTGGCCTGCACTTGGCCGGAGCCGTCGCCGACCTGGGTCGACTGGCGGCTGATCTCGGTGACATCGCGGGTGATGTCGGCCACCACCACCGAGCTTTGCGCCACGTTTTCGTTGACCTCGGCGATGCCCTGGGAAGCCTGGGCGATGTTGCCGGCGATCTCGTTGGTGGCGGCCGACTGTTCCTCCACCGCCGTGGCGATGGCATTGATCACGCTGTTGATCTCGGTAATCACCTCGGAGATCTTGGCAATGTCCTCGATGGTGGCACCGGTGGTCGCCTGCATCTCGCCGATCTGATCTTTTATATCCACCGTGGCAGCGGCGGTTTGACGGGCGAGTTCCTTGATTTCGTTGGCCACGACCGCAAACCCCTTGCCCGCCTCGCCGGCGCGCGCCGCCTCGATAGTGGCGTTGAGGGCGAGCAGGTTGGTTTGCTCGGAGATCTCGGTGATGGTTTCGGTCACCCGGCCGATCTTCTTCGCCGATTCGCCCAGGTCGGCCATCTTGGCGGAGGTTGCCTGCGATTGCTTGACAGCCGCATCGGTGATAATGCGGGCCTTCTCGGCGCTTTCGGCGATCTCGTTGACCGTGGCGGTCATCTCCTCGGTGGAGGAGGCAATCATGTTGACATTGCTGGTGGATTGCTCCATGGCGGCCGAAACCGACTGGAAGTTGGTACTCATCTCCTCGGTGGCCGCGGCGACCGAACCGGATTTGTCGGCGGTGTCCTTGGCGGACGAGGACAGTTGCCTGGAGACCGCGGCCAGGTCGTTGGAGGAGGTGGTTAGGCTGTCGACGCCAGCGACGATTTCCTTGATCATGGTCCCCAACTGGCCAACCATGGTGTTGAGGGACACGGCCATGTGACCGACCTCATCCTTCTGTTGAATGTCGAGGGTGGTGGTGAAGTCGCCCTTGGCCATGGTGTCGGCCAGGACGGAAGCCTTGCGCACTGGGCCGGTGATCGAACGGACGATGAAAAAGGCCAGGGTGACGCTCAAAATGAGGGCGATTACCAACAGCACAGTGATCAGCCGAGTGGCGGCACTGGCACCGTTTTCGGCCTGTTTGCCGGCCTCCTTGGCGAGATCGGTCTGGAAGACGACAATCTCGGTGAGACCGTTCAGATAGTTGCGCTGGGTATCCCGCACCTCGGCGAGCAGTAGCTTTTTAGCCTCGTCGATCTGTTCCCCTTTGATCAGATCCATGTATCGCTCGGTGGCCCGGACGTAGCTGGTTCTCTGGTCTGCGGCCTTGCGGAGAATTGTCTTGCCCTGTTCGCTTTTGATGGTGGCGTTGAGTTCCTCGAAAATATCGGCGACCTTTTTCCTGGAATCGGCGATGCGGCGCAGCTCCTCGGCCTGGTGGCCCTTGTCCTCGTCGATGATAATGTTGCGCAGTCCTCGGGCAATGATGTTGACGTTGTGCATGGTTTCGTTGGCCTGGGCCACCTTGACCATCCGGTCGTTGACCAGTAGGTCGAGATCTTGCCGCAGCGACTTCACCGACAGGATGCCATAGCCGCCGACGGCCAGCATCAGCAGGAGAAGGAGGCCGAAGCCGAGGCTGAGCCTCGTGCCGATTTTCAGGTTGTTCAACATGGTTCATCTCCTTGGAATATGTCCGGGTTGTGGTGCAGAATTTTAGCCAGATACGGCGGTAGATCGTCGATGTTGGCGGCGATGGCGCAGATCAGCCGCGGGGTCAGCCGTCGATGGACCTCCGGGCTGACGAGCCGGCTATCGTTCACCACTAGGGCGAGCTTGTAGCTGCCGCATTCCTCGCCAAGTTTGAGCAACTCATCCATCTCCCCGGCCGTGGCCGCAAAAAGGACGAGGGGGTCGTTGCTGCGCATCTCCAGACTTTGGGTGGATGTCAGGCCGGTTCCCGGTGGCAGGTTTATCAGTCGGCCGGGAATGGGCTGGTTCCGCAGGTACTCCTCGAACCGGCGAAAAGCTTCCGAATCCCTCGGGGTGTAGAGAAAATACCGTTTCATGGCCATCCTGGGGTGACGCGGTCAAGGTGAACGGGCTGAGTGCTTGCCAATGGTATTGGCAATAAACCTGCCGGATTTCCTGGTTGATCAAGTAAAATAATTTTCTCTTTTCTCCCTGATTGTTAGATCGATGCTGGGTGAGAATGGTTTGAAGAATCGTTGGAAAGACAGGGTGAAAGCCCGAGAGTGTCAACTATTGTGGACAACGGTTCAGTCTGAAAAAGTAGACAGATCCCTGAGTCGATGAGATCGCGATCAGAAGAGGAAAGGGCCGGCAGCGACGAGGGTTGAGGGGGTGGTTGAAGGCTTGAGCGATCAGCGGGGACGATGGCGGTCCGGGTCGATGCGATACAGGCTGAGCAACTGATAGAGACGGGCGCGGGAGAGCCCCGAGAGGCGACACATCTCTTTGGCATCGCCATTGGCCACCTAATGGAGATGGCACAGGTAGAATTGCTCCTGTTCGGTTTTGAAATCTTTCCAGGTGGGGAGCGGGGTGGTCTACCGGGGCGGTTTCAGGGCCGGGATGGCGCGGGACGGTTCCTTGAGGGCCGCCACCGCCATGCGCACCCGGATATGTTCGGGCAGGTGGTAAGCAAAAACGGTGGGAAGATGGATGCCGTTGGCGAAAACCATGTTCCATGGTTTGCTGGAGTTCGCGCACATTGCCCGGCCAGTCGTGGATCGACAGGGACTCGAATAACTCGTCGGCGATGCCTTTCGAATCGATGCGGGCCCGATCGCAGAGGCGGTTGAGGAAGTGACGGGCCAGGGGGCAAATGTCTTCCTTGCGCTCCCGCAGCGGCGGTAAGTAGAGGGTGAGGGAGCTGAGCCGGTAGAGGAGGTCGGAACGAAAGAGGCCTTGAGATGCCAACCGATCGAGGTTCCGATTGGTGGCAGCGATCAAACGGAAATCGCGGCGCTCTTCACGGGTGGCGCCCACCGGTCGAAACTGGTGCTCCTGCAGGACCCGAAGAAAGGTCTTTTGCATACGCTCCGGCAACTCGCCGACCTCGTCGAGGAACAGGGTGCCGCCATGGGCGGTTTTGATAAGGCCGGAGGCTGTCCGGTCGGCATGGGTAAAGGCTCCCTTGATGTGGCCGAACAGGGTACTTTCGATCAGGGTTTCCGGCAGGGAGGCGCAGTCGACCACCACAAAGGCCCGGTCGGCCCGGTTGGAATTGTTGTGGATGGCGCGGGCGAACAGTTCTTTGCCGGTACCGGTTTCGCCGGTAAGCAGCACGCTGGCCTCGCTGGCCGCCGCCTTGGCCAGTTGGTCCAGGCATTGGAGGAGGGCGGAGCTTGTCCCAATGATAGCATCCCGTTTCAAAACCACCGGGATATGGGTAATCCTCTTTTTTTCCTCCCGGTATTGAAGAGCACGGGTGAGGGGCAACAGCAGGTCGCGGAGGATGTTTGGTTTTTCCAGCTAGCTCCATGCCCCGGATCGGATGGCCATTTCAGCTCCGTCGGGATTGCCGGAACCGGTCATGATGATGATCTCCGGCCTGGACGCCACCTCGGCAAACCGGCGAAGAGCCGCCAGGCCGTTGCCGTCCGGCATCTGCACGTCGAGGAAGATCACCTCGTAGTGGCCACCGGCTGCCATTTCAATGCCGACAGCCAAGGTGGCGGCGCTGTCGGCACGGTGCCCGGCCCGCTGAAGATAGCTGGTCAGCATCTCGGCCAGCATGGTGTCGTCGTCGACGATCAGGATTGCGGCCATGGTCCAGGATGTTGTGTTTTCAATGCGGGGAACGGCATAACCCTCTGTTTTGGGCTAACATGTTGCTTTGGTCCAACCAGTTTCCCTTGTGTGTGCGGGATTGGATATGCACGGTGTCGGGCGCTGCCTGAGGGGGGGCGATCCTGAAAAATAAGGTATCTCTTGGTCATGATTATAAATGATAGCATAAGGGAAATCGCCGATACCAGGAATTATCTAGTGGATAGATGAGACGTTTGGCATGGCTTTGCTATTGGTCGACCAATTTGTACGAGATTAACCCATTGTATGTCAAGAAATTACCTTGACTCGACAATGTTTTCGTTATATTGGTTCAACCAATTATACAACGCGAGAGGGGTGGATGGCGGCCGAAGCAAAAGAAGGAAAACGGTATGTGTATACGGCGATCATCGATCGCATCCGGTCGATGATTCGCAACGGCGAGCTGAAGCCGGGCGAGCGATTGCCGCCGGAGCGCAAGCTGGCGGAACTCTTCGGCGTTTCGCGCCACAGCCTCAGGCAGGCCTTTCAGGCATTGGCCGAACGGAAGATGCTTGAGAGCAGGCAGGGAGACGGCACCTACCTCCTCACCGCCAACGAGGCAGCCTTTTCCAGCGAGGCCATCCTCGAAGCCATCGGCGAGCAGAGCAGTTTCCTCGCCGACATCATCGAATTTCGCCGGATCGTCGAGCCGCGGATCGCCGCTTTGGCCGCCCAGCGGATCGCGCCGGAGAACATCGACCGCCTGAAGATACTGGTCTGCGACCAGCAACGCGCCCTGATGGCGGGCCGGGAAGACGACGGCTTGGATGCCGAGTTTCATCGAGTGCTTGCCGCAAGCTCCGGCAACCGGGTGATCGGTCAGGTGATGGCCACCATCCAGTCGATCGTCGACCAGAGCCGCTCTGTCTGGCTACAAAGCAGCGAGCGCCGCCACGACTCGGTCGAAGGGCACCTGCGCATCATCGATGCCTTGGAGGCGGGGGATGCCGAAGCGGCCTGCACAGCTATGCACCATCATATTGTCGAGATCGAGCAGCACATCTTCGGCAATCAACCGGAAAATGAACGGGATTGTACCGTAGACAAGCCCTGAAGGGGGCGAGGATAAGGAGGAGGATCGGATGTCCTTGGAAATTATCGTGATGTACTTAGTGGTGGGATTGATTGCCGGTGTGCTTGCCGGTTTGCTCGGCGTGGGCGGCGGGGTGGTGATCGTGCCGATGCTGGTCTTCTGCTTCGTCAAGCAGGGCATCCAGCCCGATCAGATCATGCATCTGGCCCTGGGCACCTCGCTGGCGAGCATCATCTTCACCTCGATTTCCAGCTTCATGTCCCATCACAAACGGGGAGCGGTCGACTGGAACATCGTCAGGCGGATTGTGCCCGGCATTCTGATTGGCACCTTTCTCGGCACCTTTGTCGCTTCGCGCCTGTCGTCCGGCTTTCTCAAAGGGTTTTTCTGCGTGTTTCTCTACACGGTCGCCACCCAGATGCTGCTCAATAAAAAACCCAAGGCGTCGCGCGATCTGCCGGGAACCGGTGGCATGTTCGGGGTGGGTTCGACCATCGGCGTGGCCTCGGCCCTGGTCGGTATCGGCGGCGGTTCACTCTCCGTGCCCTTCATGGTCTGGTGCAATGTCGCCGCCCATCGGGCCGTGGGCACCTCGGCCGCCATCGGTTTTCCCATCGCCATCGCCGGGGCCGTTGGGTACATCGTCAACAACCTCTCCGGAACCGGCCTGCCGGCATACAGCCTGGGGTATGTGTACCTGCCGGCGCTCGCTTGCATCGTCTGCGCCAGCGTGTTCACCGCCCCGCTGGGCGCCAAGCTGGCCCATGCCCTGCCGGTCGACAAGCTCAAGCGGGTCTTTGCCCTCTTTCTCTTTGCAGTGGCCACCAAGATGGCTTGGGGGTTGCTCCAGTAGGAAAGATACCGATCAGGCTGGAAAAGGAAAGGGCCGTTATCTGTCGCGGAAACAACGATAGGTGCGGCCCTTTTCTGTGGGTGCGGTCAGTTGGGAAATCTTGAGCAGGATGAGGAGGGTCAGTGCCCAGCTCAGTCCGATTTGGATCAGGCAGCGTGCAAGATCGGCACCAAAGTCGGCGGCGCCAAGCCGCACTCCCCCCCAATAGGCCAGGGCGCCGGAAACGCTGCCCAGCAGTGCGCCGAGACCATACCGTCCGCCCAGCCAGCCCAGCGAGAAGTGCAGGGTCATAGCGAACTGCAACCAGAGCACGAGGATCCAGGGCGGCGGCAGACCTGGATGAATGCTGCCGACGGGAAAGACCAACACCCCCGTGAAAATATGGAGGCCATCGACCAGCAGGCCAAGCAGGAGGCTCGTAAGCAGCAGCAGGGTTTCGCGAAGAACGTCTCGCACCAGGGCCAAGTGAGCCAACACCAGCACCAGCCCGGCCGCCGTGGCCGGCCACGGTTGCCCGGCGGCAGCCCCCAGCACGCAAATACACCATCCGGCCTGAAACAGGCCATAGTTGAGCAGCGCTGTCCAGGTTCGGGCGGCATCCATCAGCTCCAATCCTCCACCGGTTCGCCCATCCTGGCCAGCACCAGATGATAGTTTCGCACCAGCCGGTTGCGGAATCCCGCCTCGCAGTAACTGAGATAGTACTCCCATTTCCGCAGGAAGGTCTCGTCGAAACCCAGATCGAGAATCTCCTGCCTCTTTTTAAGAAAAGTCGTGCGCCACAGGTGCAGCGTGCGGACATAGTGGCTGCCGATGTCCTCCATGCCGACGATATTGAGCCGGGTTTTTCCCGTCATGGCAGTCACCATTGCCCCGATTGACGGTAAATGGCCGCCAGGGAAGATATGCTTGCGGATCCAGTCGGAACCGGCGCGATAGGCCCTGTATTTCTGATCCGGCATGGTGATGGCCTGCAGCACGATGCGACCGCCGGGTGCGAGCAGCCGGTCCAGGGTCGCAAAATACACCGGCAGGTGCGGATGACCGACGGCTTCGAGCATTTCGATGGAGACGATCTTGCTGAAGGAGCCGGTTACATGGCGGTAATCGGTGAGGAGAATCTCGATGCGGTCCGCCAGCCCCTCTTCCTGCACCCGCCTGGTTGCCCACTCGAACTGTTCGCGGGAGACCGTGATGCCGGTCAGCCGGCAGCCGGTGCGCCGCACAGCTTCCACGGCAAAGCCTCCCCAACCGCAGCCGATTTCGAGCACATGGTCGTTCGCCCCGATGGCTGCCCTGTCGATGATCGCCTGGAACTTGTTGTGTTGCGATTGTTCGAGGCTGTCGTTCGGACCCTGAAAGATGCCGCTTGAGTAGGACATGGTCGGATCGAGGAACAGGGCATAGAGATCGTTGCTCAGATCGTAATGCTCGCTGATGTTGCGCCGACTGCCGCTGGGGGTGTTGTCCCGCTTCAGATGCAGGAGCCAGTTGCCGAAGCGCCCGATCAGCGCCGGCCAAATCCGCCGATCGTCGACCGCCTCCTCCCTGAGGTTGAGCAGCGAGAGCAGGGCGACCAGGTCCGGGCTGTGCCAGGCGCCGTCCTCATAGGCCTCGCCGAATCCGATATCCGCTGCCAGCATGGCGCGGCGGAAAAAGCTGTGTCTGGCCACGGTCATCGCCACCTGCGGCGCCCCGTCAATCCGGCCAAAAACCAGCTGCTCGCCTCCGGGCAGGGTCATGGTCATCTTGCCGTGATCGAGTTGGCTGAAAAAACGGACCATCACCTTGCGGCCGAGTCGTTCCAGCAGCGTTGGCGGCGCCTGGCGCAGGGTCAGGGGCGAACAGGGCTCGGGTTTGGTGAAAACAGGGAGCCTTTTTTCAAAATAGAGGCGGCCGGCCTGCCAGAGAATACGGGGGAAGGTCATGGCGGCGCGCAGCGGGTGCAGGCAGACGGTGCGGCGCAGGGTTTGCTGGGTCAATGGCTGAGCTTCACCGGTGAACGAGGCCACCAGCGCCGGTTGCTCGCCCTCGAGGAAGAAGGCGATCTCCAAGGAGATGCGTTCGGCCGGTGGAGCAAGGCGGAAGGTGTAGCGGCCTTTTCGCGGAAAAAAGGGAGAGACGTGAAATCGCTTCTCGGTCTCGAAAGTCGTGGTGTCGGCGGTGCTGCACTGGAGCACGTAGAGATGGGTCTCGCCGAAGGTGTTGTTCACCTGGGCGAGGATACAGAAGATCCGGTCGTCCTGGTCGTAACAGTAGAAAAAACTGACCGGATTGAAGACATAATGGAACTGGCGCAGGGCGGTCACCAGCACGATGCGATACACGGTCTGCTCGATGCCGTTCTCAAGGAGTGCCCGGCGGACCTTTTCGGTCAGCGGCGCGCTCTCCGGATAGAGGTAGTCCCTGTCATGGAGGGCTACCGGCCGGATGCGGTTATGGCCGAACCAGAACGATTCCCGGTCCAGCCGGTCCAATTCGTCCAGGTCCAGGGCATAGAGGTGGAGGCTGTAGGCGAAGCTGTGCTCGACCTGATGGGTGCGGGCATGGCGAAGCTGTCCGCAGTAAAGTTTTGAGTTCATGATTGTCCTTGCAAGAGATTGACCGCTTGCACACTGGAGCGCACCGCGTCCTCATGAAAACCATAGCCGAAATAGCTGCCGCAAAAAAAGGTGCGGTGGACGCCGTTCAGGGACTCCAGTTCCGGCTGGGTGGCCATGGACTCGGTGGTATAGACGGGGTGGTGATAGGTCATCCGGGCGATCACCTTGCTTTCGTTGTAGTCGCCGGGTCTGTTTAGGGTGACGAGATACTGTCGTTGCGTGTTCAACCCCTGGAGCAGGTTCATTCCATAGGTGACGTAGACGGGCCGGTCGGCCCCTTTGCCCGCCTCTCTTCGGAAATTCCAACAGGCCCAGGCCCTGCGCATGGGCGGCAGCACCGACAGGTCGGTATGGAGGACCGTGCTGTTGGCCTCGTAGCGCCAGGGGCCGAGGAGCCGCCGTTCCTCCGGGGTCGGATCGCCGAGCAGACGGAGGGCCTGGTCGGCGTGGGTGGCGATCACCACCTGATCGAATCGTTCCCGGACACCCTCTTTGTATGTCACCAGGACGCCGTCATCGGTGCGGTCCAGTCGTTCCACCCCGGCCTCAAGGCGAATCGTACCGGTGAACGTCCGGGTGAAGGCCTTGACATAGCTCCAACTGCCGCCGCTCACCGTATGCCAGCTTGGCCGGTTGCGGAAGGAGAGCAGACCGTGATTGCGGAAGAAGAGGAGAAACGCGCGGGCGGGAAAGGCGGCAACCTGACCCGCGGGGCACGACCAGATGGCGGCGGCCATGGGTTTGAGGTAGTTCTCGACCATGAACGGCAAGAACTTATGTTGCCGGGTCCATTGCTCCAGGGTTCCAAGGTCCTGGCCCGTGTCGAGATCCAGGATCGCCTGGCGGCTGAATCGGCCGATCTCAAGGAGAAAGCGAAAAAATCGCGGGTTGAACAGGTTGGATCGCTGGGCAAAGAGGCCATTGAGGTCGTTGCCGGCGTAGATCAACCCGCTCTGCACACACTGAAAACCAAACGACATCTCCGTCCGGCGCGACGGAACCCCCAGTTCCTCAAGAAAGCGGATAAAATGCGGGTAGGTGGCCTCGTTGAAGACGATGAAGCCGGTGTCGATCGGGGTGCCGGCGTCGGGGCCATCAGGCACGGCGATGGTATGGGTGTGCCCGCCCAGATAGTCCGACTGCTCCAGCAGGGTGACGTCGTGGGCCTTTTGCAGGCGATGGGCGGCCACTATGCCGGCCACGCCGCCGCCGATCACCGCCACCCGTTGTCGAGGTTCTGCCGTGTCCGCTGGGTTCATTTCTGCTCCGTTGTGTCGGTCGATGGGGATGTATTCGGTTCTTTTTTTGGGAACCAGGGAAAAAAGGCGTTGGTTCTGGCCTTGTAGGCCTCGAACTGGGGATTGCCGCTGTATTTGGCCTCAAGCATGGGGATGCCCGAAACCTTGAGCAGGAGAAAACAGATGGTCAGGGGACTCGCAAACCCCCAGAGGCCCGCCGGCGATCCCAAGCCGATACAAAAGATGCCCCACCAGAGCACGGCTTCGCCAAAGTAGTTGGGATGACGGGTGTAGCGCCACAATCCGGTTTCGATGATGCGGCCGCGATGGGCCGGGTCGCGCTTGAAACGACTGAGTTGCCAGTCGCCCACCGCTTCGAAGAAAAAGCCGCAGCCGAAGAGGAGCGCGCCGAGGAAGTCGGTCCAACGGAGACCGTTGCCGGGATGGGCGATCGCCAGCAGGATCGGCAGGGCCACCACCAAAACAACCGCTCCCTGGAGCATGTAGATCTGAAGAAAACTCCGCCAAACAAAGGTCTTCCCCCAGGATTCGCGGAAGGCGCGGTAGCGGAAATCTTCTCCCCGGCCTCGATGGCGCAAGCCAATATGCAGCCCGAGGCGGCTCCCCCAAAGGCTCACGCAACCAAGGAGCAGCAGGGGCCGGAAATGACCCGTTTGTTCGCCAAGGAGCCAGGCGCCCCAGCAGGCCACCATGAAAGCCGGACCATAGGCAATGTCGATCAGGCTGTTGTCTTTGGCGAGCATACCGACGACAAACATGCAGCACATGGTGGCCAGGAGCAGAAGAGCAGCGTGATCGATAACAATGCTCATATGGCACACTCCCCCGACATATCGGTAACCGAAGCCTTCATCCTTTTGCTAACCAGGAACCAATGAGATAACTGCCGCCACCGACCAAGGTGCAGAGCACCGTCCCCCAGGCGATGTCGACAACGGTGACGAGAACCGGCCATTCGCGCAGTGTCGCCAGGTTGGTGAGGTCATAAGTGGCATAGGTGAAAAAGCCGAACAGAGCCCCCAAGAGGCAGGCCCTGGCCAGCGAGCCGGCCTCCAGGCCGGGGCGGACGGCAAAGAAAAGGATGCCGGCGATGTAGATGCAATAGAACAGGAGGGCGGCAGTCCAGTTGACCTGGGGGCTGAGCAGTGCCTGCAACTGCTCCTTGTAGAAATTCCGGGCGACGTAGCCCAGCCAGATCATGTCGATGGCAAAGAAAACCGGGATGGTGAGCAGGTACAGTTTGAACCAAAACAAGGCGTTCATGAGTGGACCTCCGGCGCATGCGCAAGAAGAGGACAGCGGTTCGAGGGTATTGCAACCGGCACGCGTTCATCGCGGATCGCGGCTATGCGACCAATAGTAATCTTTCTTATGGAAAAAACAACACCTCCTGCTAAGAACTTTCCCGACCGGACATGCTCACGAGCACCGGACAATATCCTCGATACCGACCGAGCGAACCTCCTCGAATTGCGTCACCAGGATATAGCGGTGAACCACGATCTCCATCAGGGAAGTGGAAGGCGACAAGCAGAACGGCTCCAAGGTCGGGTGCCTGCGGAGAAACAGGGCCAGCGGTGATTTCCTTTCGTGCTCCTGGATCTCCCGAGCTTCTCCGAGAACGGTGACAGCGAGGGCCCGCTGGAAATCGACGCTGTCGTTGGTCCGGTTGTCGATGAGCATCGCAACACGGGGATTGGTTGCCATATTGTCGTATTTTCTGGAGAGACGGCTGGTGGTGAAGAAAAGGCGGTCAAGGTGCTCATTGGCGGCAAAGGCCAGTAGGCTCGTATAAGGGCTCGACGCATCTTGGGTGGCGAGCACGCCGAGCAACTGCTGGCGGAAATGGCTGCGCAGTCGCTCGACCACCTGCGTTATTGGTTCTTCCGTTTTTTTTTGTTCCTGATGGTGCATGACGAATGGGCTCCCTGCCGTTATGGCACAGTTCCTTTTGTAATGGTCGAGAGCGGCCGCCCGGCGATAGGACAAGCGGCCGGGAAGGTGGTGCGCAAGAGTCGAACAGGATGGTTCATCTTTGTGTACCTTGGAGCTGCTCTTCTTCTTGTGGCGTTCTCCTCCTTTTGTTGGATTGCTGTTGCTGTTGCTGTTGCTGTGGTTGTTGCTGTTGCTGCTGTTGTAATTGTTGCTGTCTTTGTGCTTCTTCCTGCTGTCGACGTTGTATCTCCATGGCCTGCCGTTGCTGGGCCTCTTCCTGTTGCCGCCGCTGCATCTCCATGGCACGCTGTCGCTGGGCCTCTTCCTGTTGGCGGCGCTGCACTTCCATGGCTCGCTGTCGCTGACCCTCTTCCTGTTGCCGCCGCTGCATCTCCATGGCCTGCTGTCGCTGGGCTTCTTCCTGTTGTCGCCGTTGTATTTCCTGTGCTTGCTGTCGTTGACCCTCCTCCTGCTGTCGCCGCTGCATTTCAATCGCTTGCTGCCGCTGGGTCTCTTCCTGCTGTCGCCGCTGGTTCTCCATGGCCTGTTGTCGCTGGGCCTCTTCCTGTTGGCGGCGCTGCACTTCCATGGCACGCTGTCGCTGACCCTCTTCCTGTTGCCGCCGCTGCATCTCCATGGCCTGCTGTCGCTGGGCTTCTTCCTGTTGTCGCCGTTTTATTTCCTTTTCTTTCTTTCCTTTACCCTCCTCCT
>Ga0074195_1003430_pt1 | contig 14945 bp, 10 predicted proteins | sample EPASupsiteHSE623_FD_64525 | JGI IMG/M metagenome (GOLD analysis project Ga0074195, IMG submission 64525) | Bioremediated contaminated groundwater from EPA Superfund site, New Mexico - Sample HSE6-23 | ecosystem: Environmental > Aquatic > Deep subsurface > Groundwater > Contaminated ...
ATTAATAAATGTGGATACAACCCTACCATCATTAGGGCGCATTCTCTCACCATGGGTGTTAAAAATTCTTGCTATTCTTGTATCTAATTTATGTTCATTATGATAAGCCATTGTTAAAGCTTCACCAAAACGTTTTGATTCATCATAACAGCCTCTTGGGCCAATAGGATTAACATTGCCCCAGTAAGTTTCAATTTGTGGGTTAATTAAAGGGTCACCGTAAACTTCGGAAGTAGAGGCAAATAAAAACTTTGCCCCTTTATTAAAGCATAAACCTAAAGCATTATGAGTGCCAAGAGACCCAACTTTTAAAGTTTGTATAGGATAGTGCAAATAATCAATAGGGCTGGCAGGTGAAGCGAAATGTAGTACCCAGTCAAGATCAGCTTTAACATAAATATATCTGCTTACATCATGGAATATAAATTCAAAATTTGGGTTTGCTCTGTTATGTTCAATATTTTCAATTTGACCTGTAATTAAATTATCTAATACATATATTTTATGGCCATCAGCTAATAGTTTATCGCACAAATGGGAACCTAAAAAACCTGCTCCTCCAGTAATAAGTATTTTCATAACTATTTATCCTACCTTACTATTTAATAAACTTTTAACCTGAGAAGACTTACCTACCTGATGTAGTATAATACCGGCTTTTTCAGCGGCTTTTGTATCAAGTATATTTCTAGAATCAATTATTATAGGTATAGACATAATTTCTTTTATTTTGTTTAGGTCCATATAAATAAATTCATCCCATTCTGTTACTATAATAATTGCGTCACAGTCTTTAGCAAGGTCAAGAATATTATTTTCATAAGTTACATTTAGCTCTGAATATGTCTTTTGACATTTTGTCATAGCGATAGGATCGTATGCTTTTATACATGCCCCCATTTTTAATAATTGAGTTATTATATAGATACTTGGTGCATCTCTAAGATCGTCTGTGTTTGGTTTAAAGGATAACCCAAGTATACCTATCGTTCTACCTTTGATTATTTTTAATGCTTGTTGAAGCTTTTTAATTATATTATGGCGCTGTTGCATATTAACATTTATTGTAGCTTTTAGTAATTCAGTATCATAATCATATTCTTTAGCAATACTAATTATAGCACTTAGATCTTTAGGGAAACAGCTACCGCCCCAACCAATACCAGCGTTCAGAAATTTGTTTCCAATCCTTGAATCTAAGCCTATGCCCTGTGCTACCTGTTGGACATCTGCGCCAACCTTTTCACATATATTTGCTATTTCATTTATAAAGCTGATCTTTGTTGCTAAAAATGCATTTGAGGCATATTTAATCATCTCTGCACTTGTTATATCAGTAGTTACAAGAGGTACAGCAGTTATGTTAGGAGGGTTTATTTTTTCTTTAACCGGTCGAATAAAATTTTGTTGCAAGATTGGGTTATAAAGCTTGGTTAATATAGCTAAAGCCTCATCATTATCAGAACCTATAACAATCCTGTCCGGATAAAGCGTATCATGTATGGCACAACCTTCACGCAGAAATTCTGGATTACTTACGACCCAAAATTTTGGGTGTTTGTTAGTTGTATTGTTGCAGATATTTTTATTTGATTTAACACCTTCATTTATTAACATTTCAACCCAATTGCCAGAACCAATTGGTACAGTAGATTTATTTATAACTATCCTTGATTTATTGCAATCAATGTATTTTCCTATATTAAAAGAAACAGAGCGTACGTATTCTAAGTTTGGCTCACCTGATGGCAATGAAGGGGTGCCGACTGCTATAAATATAACGTCAGAGTTAATTACGCCTTCTTCTATATCAGTTGAAAATTTTATGGTGCCTTTTTTTGTACATATTTCTAAAAGTTCTTTTAAGCCAGGTTCATATATTGGTGGTATGCCATTTTTTAAATTTTGAATTTTTTCAGGGTCTATATCAACACAATAAACATTGTTGTCAAGATAAGCCAGACAAACACCTGTTATCAAGCCTACATATCCAACTCCTGCAACACAAACATTCATTTATTTTTTCCTTTTACTTTGTATTACAACTATTTAAATAACTAAAATTATAATATATTAAAGTAACAATAAGTTATTTAATGTGTACTTAGGCTAAAATTTTTGCCTAAAACTTTTTTCCGTAGTTTTATCATGTTTACACCAAAAACCTTGTTCATTTCATCTTTTAATTGAGATTCAACTTCTAATAAATAAATATCGTGTACTATGACTTCTTTCATAATCAACACAATGGCCGGATGTCTTGTACAAACTGCCTGTGGTACTTTGTCTGTTTCAGAAATGGTTCCAGCAACGCCGTGTTTATTGTCTACGGATAAAACAACCCATCTTCCACCAAGTTGTTGTTGTATTTCAGGCCCCAATGCATGTTGATATACTACTCCAAAGTCGATATTTAAATTATCATAGCCTACTATTTTTATATCTACTCCACGTTGGTAGGCGTTTTGCAAATGTGTTTTAAGCAATTCTACATCTTCATTCCATATTTCAAGGAATATTTCTTCTTCTGCTGAGTTAATTATATCTGCCGCATATTCTACAATACCTTTAGTACCACGAATTATCAAAATAGGTTCAACATAATCAGGTGCTATACTTGGCAAATTGTCACGTAAAAATTCCAAAGATGATATGAAAGACTTTTCTGATCTGTCCAACAAATCGTTAGGGTTAATTGGTATATAGGTTATAGGTTTTGTTCCAGTCGACACTACTACTTGACGATTTTCCAAAGTTTTTAGTGTATCATATGCTCTGGCTTGAGGAACCCCAGATTCTTTGCTAACCTCATAGCCTGTAGCTGGATGATGTTTTAATAGGGATAAATAAACTTTTGCCTCATAGCTGTTAAATCCCAGTTCTTTTAATTTATTTAATAATTCTTCCATCTTCTATAACCAAAATATTACTAACTTATAATAGTAGCATTATACTATTTTTTGATTTTCTTTAAAACTTACCGAGGCATTTTATAATAAGCGCATAAAAAAATTATACATACATAGTACCCCTTGTATCCCCGATATGAATTTATTTAAAGCATTTATTATAGGTCTTAAAACCAAATTTTATTTCTTAGTATAAATTATTTTTTCGGGAGTTATTTATAAACATGAAAAAAACTTAACATTTTACCAGATAATATACTCATTACTCACGTCTTAGTGTTATGGCATAATCCTGTGGAGCAATTTCTAAAAGAGTATGGGACTTAGCTATGGCAACAACAAAACTTATTTCTTCGCCTATGCCCACGTTGAGTTCTTCAAAAGGTATAGCGAATTCTATTACTGAACTTACAGAAGATTTTGTTTTTGTATTCTCTTTTAATAACCATAAGCCATTGTCTATAGCTTCTGAAAATGTTGTTAATGTATGACTATCAGATACTGATAAGGTAATTTCGTAAGCATATTTGTATTTAAATGTTTCACAGCTACATGCTGAGAAGGTTTTAAGTCTTACACTGCTTGTAGGTCTTGGTCGCCATGGATTATATGCATATATAAATACTTCATAGCCCTTTTGTCTAAGTGAGTATATTGTATCTAGGCTTATATTTAAATTATTTTTGTTATATCCGAACCATATACGTCTCAGGAATTTATCGCTTTGATACATAGCTCCTGGAGACATCTCTATACATCCTGATTGTCTCCATTCTTCTGCTGATTCTCCGTTTAGAGCAGGTATAAAGGCAGATGATGGATATCTTAAAGACCTGCCAAGAAATACTTCTACCGGTACAAATAATGTTGCTGGTATAGGTTCATTTAGCACACGATAAACATTCTGTAAATGTAATCTGAATTGTTCATCAAACAAATCATCTTGCGAAGAAATGTTTGGATCACCATACCACCAAAACCAATCTGATCCTTCTGCTATGTATAATTCTTCCCAGGCATTTTGAATAGTTTCTTTGCTATAATTTTTAGAGCTTGTTAGCCGTACCAGATCGTCTCTTGTGTTTTTAAGATATGTCCATCCGACATTTTTAGCCGGATCACCAATCCATATATGAAAATCCCTATTAATCCATGAGCCTGAATGTATATAATTTAGGGTTTTTGAAGGAATATTTTTATCCAGATAATCACTAACAGTTGTGACATCTATTGTGTCATCTTTGCTTAAATGTTCATAGAGCATTGTTAAAAATGGCACACCATCTTTTGGATAGGATTCCCAACAGTTTTCTCCATCAAGGGCTATGGTAAGAAGGTAATTATCTGTATAATTAACAAGTTTTTGTTGAATATCCTTTATTCGATCATACAATTCCCATGCTGCCTGAGAAGAATCCATCTTGCCAAAATGAAAACCTATTAAATCAGAATAAACAACATTGCGGAAGATCATATTTATAGATTTATCTTCCAAACTAATCCTATATGGCTGACATAAATCTTTTGGATCATCTAGATTGCCATAAAAATTTCTATGAAATTCTTTTCCAATACTGGCTGCAAGAACTCCTTCATCTGATATTGCCCATTTTATGCCCGCTTCTGCCATAAGCTTTACGGTTTCAGGGCTAACAGATTGTTCTGATGGCCAAATACCTTTTGGCGGATAGCCAAATAAGTTTTTGTATTGATCAATAGCTCTATAAAGTTGTTCTTTAGCGTCTTCGTAGTGACAAAATCTATTCTCTGGTAGTTTCAAGTCTGCTCTTGCTACCTTGGTGCTATCTGTATCTATTAATAAAGGCATTATAGGGTGATAATAAGGTGTTGTCGTTATTTCAATCTGACCCTTGTCTTGATATTCCTTATATGTTGGAATAATTTTACGTATTATTTCTCTTTGTATCTCTAACAACCTAATTTTTTGGTTTAAGGTGAAGTTTTTACACTGATTATAAAATTCACGCACTTCAGGAATTTCTTCAGACCACATGGGATCAAACCAAAGCAGGTTAAATAACATTATAATATCTTCATATTCCTGGTTAGTAAAATTGTTTATGTTAATACTAGCCGGTTGTTGTTTGGATTTTTGATATAAGTGATGGTAATAATTGTTTTTTAAAATCAAATTATGATAATTAATGTCAAAAAAGCGCTCTAAAACAAACATTTTTTCTTCATTGGAAAACTCTGCGGCAGGTTTTATCATTAAATAGGAGTGTGTATCATGTGCGTTATTATAGCCATAATCATTAAGTTGATCTATTAAAGATGGTACTAGATTAAAAGTTTGTTTAATTTTTGGAAATTTTTTCAGTATTAAGAGCATATCAAGGTAATCTTTAATTGCATGCAGCCTTACCCAGGGCATTAAATATTTCCCTGTTAGGTGATTTTTATATAATGGCTGATGCATGTGCCAAACAAACGCTACAGATAACCTTTTACCCATATTAAATCCTTTGTAAGATATATATTAAACGCTTTACATCAGGGATTAGAAGTGGTCAGGTGTTTTAGATATGTATAATTTTTTATGCGCTTAGTATACATTATTTTTCTGTTATTAAGATCGTTACACCAAATTATAATTGAGAAAAGTAAGATTTGTAATCAAATTATAATGTCTTTTTAGGTTACAAGACAAATTTGTTATGGTGTTATAGTAATTGATTAAAAAAATAGATATCTAGAATTAGAAAGGATTGGGTATTTTAACCCGCTTTCTGTAGGCTAAAACACCTTGCGGTTTTTATGGCTATGTTAAATATTTTGATATGTTGATTATATGTATAAAAATTCACAAAATTTTTATACGATTGGTTTAAGTTCAGGAGTTAGAGGAAAACAATACTCACCCCTTTTAAACTTGACTATCTGCATTCAGTATATAAGCAAAACAAAAAACCCTTTGATGAAGGGTTGGAGAAGCATTAACATTATCTGACAAGTATCAAAAGACTTTATAAATAGGTTATATTTATTAATAAACCAAAACGGGTTTCTATCAACTAAACTATAATATCTGCTTTAACTACGCTATCTCATTAGCACAAAGTATACGAAAACTTTTTGCAAGCATATCGAAATAAACGTATCCAATTTAGTAATATATAGAATAAGTTTAATAATAAATTTTTAACTAAATGTTTTGAAAGAGCCTTCAATGTTTTTATCAATAACTTTTTGAACAGCATCAATTTCAGTTTGACAAGCTTGTTGTTGTGTATCAACTTGTTTTAATTGCATTTCAAGTATTTTGTCTTGTTGTTGTAAAGCTTCAATTTGACTATTTGTGCTGTCATCATTAGTGTTACCACTTGTATTGTTTTGTTGATTCTGTAAAGTCAACTGAGAAATTTGTTGAGCCAATCTCATTCTTTGTTCGTTAATTTTTTGACCTTGCATTTCCAAGCTGCATTTACGAGCAGTTAATCCTAAAAACCTACCTTGACTTGCTACTAAACCCATTTAATGTTCCTCCCGTTTTTTCTCGTTGTTTTAAATACATACACATTAGATTTGGATATTGTTGGTTTCTGCTTTATTTGGTTTTATTTAAGTGTCATATAGTTTTCCTCTTAATAAATTCCAACTACAACAGATCTTATAATTATAAAAACAATTTTTTGATCAAAATTGCGTAATTGCGTTTTTTAAAAAAAGGAACTAGTTCTCTGTCAAAGCAACATTCCCGATAAGTTATATAGAATAAAGATATACTATATAGCTACAAATTATTTTGTTTGTATTCTTTTGTCTATTACAAATTTTTTATTACATTTCTTAACTTTCTAAGTTTTGATATTTTTATAAATTGTTTTACATAATTGCGTTACAGCATATTTTGATTTGCAAAATTCAATATTGCTGGATTATTAGGCCATTATGGTTTGTGTTTTTTTAAATAATGACAGTATGTTAAACAACTAAGCTTTGTATATTATAATTAATTTAAGTTACCATATAGTAATTATATCAATATTCAATATTTATAGGGATTTTCAGGGTTTATTTTTTAAATTATTTTTATAATTATCTATACAAATTAACATGCTGTTTGGGTACCTACGTTCATATTATTAATTAGCATGTATTTGGTTAATAATTTTTACCATATAACAAAGTTTTGTTAAGTAAATTTTGCTTACAATTTTAAATAATTTTTTTGTCTAAAATACATGAATCATAAAGAAATATGAGATAATTTCAACTAAAAATTCATGAGCCATGCTTGTTATGACCCAAATAAAATAAAATAATAATTTTACTTATAAAAATCAAAAGACCTGCCTAATAAGCTTTTTAAAAAATAATCAACAAATATTTATTGTAGTATATTAAACAAATAATTGCTTATCAGAAAAGTAGTATATGTATATGTTTATTGTTTCATTTGTTGATTCTACATAAAATGATACTTAATAAGAGGGTGTAAATTTAAGCGTTAACTGCTTAAAGCTTTTTGGTAAATACAAAATTATATTAACCTCTGCATTCCTGTGTGGGGTGTGGTTAGACTATTAACATGAATTTTTCTATAAACAACTCAGGAACCTAATTACACCCTTTTATACTTTTATAAAAAAGCCAGTGTAAGTAGTTTTAATATAAATAGCATAGTGGAGAAATAACGTGTCATCCAATCTAACTAATTATAAACCTGAATTAAAAGTACTATCAATGCAAAATAAAACTGCTCCATGCAGTGATATAGATCTTAAAAACTGGAAAGATTATGACCACATAGAAACCGGTTCCTTATGGTTAATACCTTCTCGTGCTAAAGGCTCCGGTCATAAATTGGATTATTATGGTGGATATGTGCCACAAATAGCAACACAGGTATTTACACGTTATACAAAAAAGAATGATATTATACTGGATTTATTTCTAGGTTCAGGAACTTCGGCTATTGAAGCAATAAATATGCAACGCCGTTGCGTGGGTGTTGAACTAAAAAAAGATCTGGTTGAATATGTATCTGAAAAAATACCTAGTAATTTCAGGAAAGATATTCACCTGATATCAGGAGACAGCTCAGATAGTAGGGTTGTGCCAAAAGTAAAATCAGTATTAAATACTATGGGGGCTGAAAAAGCTAATTTCTTAGTACTACATCCTCCTTATGCGGATATTATACGCTTTAGTGATGATTCAAGAGATTTGTCTACCTGTGAAAATGTTGAAGATTTTCTAGAAAAATTTAAAAAAGTTGCTCAAAATGGCTATGATTGCCTTGAAAAAAATCGTTATGCAGTTTTAATTATTGCGGATAAATATTCAAAGGGTGAGTTAATACCTTTAAGTTATCTTTGTATGAATAAAATGAACGAAGTAGGTTTTAAAACAAAATCTATTGTAATTAAAAATATTGAAGGTAATGAGCAAGGCAAGGGCAGAACCACTAATTTATGGAGATACAGAGCTCTGGCTGGCGGATTTTATATATTTAAACATGAATATGTTATGATATTTCAGAAAAAGTAAGTTAATTAATGATTGCAATTACAATTGCAAGAAGTTGAACCTGTTTTTAAATTTCCGTTTAAAAAATCAATAACTAATTTTTCAGGTGTTTCTATTGGTGCACCAACAATAACGTTAATTCCTTGATTTTTAAGCATTGCTTGAGCAGGTATGCCCATACCACCTGCAATAATAACATTGACGTTATTTTCAGTTACCCATTTCACCATGTATTCGTGACAATGTCCTTCTGGAAGTTTTGTTTCTATTGAAACAATTTTCTTTAAACTTTCATCGAATTCAACAAATGTAAATAATTTACAACTTCCAAAATGAGCACATAATTTGTCGTTTTCTGTTGGAATACCAAATTTCATCCTTTAATTCTCCTTATTCTTTTTCAAGCTCGGCAATACGTTGATTAATAGCCTCTAATCTTGTTTCTAATATTTGTTTCTGATTTTTTATAACCGCTAATTCATCTTTACATAGGATATCTTGTAAGTTTAATTCGTTTATTTTATTTTGACAAAGCCCTAATCTTTTTCTATTACGAATATTACAACGCCCTTGTCTTTTTCTTTGTCTTAAGTTAGCTGAACCTATCTCTTCTAAATTTGACATAAATTACCCCTTTCTTTTTTAATAATTACACTTGAAATAAAAAAATTAAAATGTTAAAATGTGCATATGCACAATATAGCATATACAACTATATATAGTCAATAGGAGAAAAATAAATTCCCAGAAGGAAAAAGCAGAGAAGGTGTTGTTTGTCCTTCGATAATAATTATATTTTCAAGCCCAGGGGTGTTTCAATGTCTGAGCTAGAGTGTGTTTTTCTTGATTTGGATGAGCTGGAAGCTATGAGATTGTGTGATTATGAAAATCTGGATCAAACTGAAGCGTCCAAAAAAATGGAAATATCTAGAGGGACCCTTCAGCGTATTTTATATTCAGCAAGAAAAAAGGTTATTGATGCATTAATAAACTCTAAAGCTATTAATATTAATAATATTAAGGATAATACTTAAAATTACTTTCTTAGCTACATTTCATTGTATAAATTGCATAAAAATTAAATAATATTTCGTTCAACAAAAATTTAAACAAAAAGTTATCTACAAATTTTGATAATGATATAATTTCAAAAACAAAATCTCTTAAATTATGTCTAGCTTAAAACTATTCAAACAGGCTCATAACAAAACTTTTATAAATATTAAATAACCCCTAATAAATTATGCTAAAAAAACTTAAAAATATATTCTTAAACCATAAAATTAATAAAAAGAAATTAATCGTACTACTATTAATAATAAGTGTTATAGGTTTTGCTTATACATTTATATTGCCTGAATTCCTTAATGTAGATAGATATAAACCTCAATTACTTGAAGTATTAACAAAAAAAATAAAATATAAAATTAAAGTGGGAGAATTATCACTTGATTTACCTCCAACTGGTCACGTTGTTTTAAAATCAAAATTTGTTGAAGTTAAAAGAAAAAACGGTGCAAAGGTACTTTATGGGGAAAATATAAAGGTAAGAGTAGCTATAATACCAATATTTCATAATGAAATATTTATTAAAGAAATAGCCGCAGATAATATTACAGCAAATATATCAAAAAAAAGCAAAGGTGGTTTTGATATAGAAGATTTAATACCCAAAAAAGACCCTAATGAAAAATATTCCGTTAAGCTTATTGGTACAAAAATAAAACTTAAAAACTACAATATAAACATTATAGATAAGCATCAACTACCATTTAAATATTATAAGCTTTCAGGTCCAAAACTTGAAGTATTAAATCTTACAGAAGACAAGCTTTTAAAGCTCAGAGCTGAAGGTAAATTAAATGGTGTAACGCCGTTCAATTTTTTATTTGAATTAAAATTGCCGTTTGAAAAAGAACTCTTGACTAACAACTTTAAATTAAAAGGACAGATAATTAATTTAAACCTGCTAAACTTTGCAACTTATCTAAAAAATGAGGTTTTATCAGGTGTTATTGATTCAGATTTTGATTTAAATCAAGAAAAAGAAACCCTTAATGTTAATTTCAATACAAAGATAAGAAAACGTTTAATTATACCCAGAAGCAAAATTGATATAAAAGAAGGTTATTTTAAAGTAAAAACTTCTTTAAATAAAGATAAAATAAGCATTGAAAATATTTCAACAGACTTAAATACTGTCAAAAGTGATATAACTGGAGAAATATATAATTGGAAATCCAAAAATCCAAAATATTCTATAAATCTTAGTTCTTCTAATCTAAGATTTGAAAAACTCTCGGGTGTTATTCCGAGTTTCTTATTGCCTAGTAATCTTTCCACAATACTTGAATCCAGAAATATTAAAGGTCTTACAAATATAAAAATTAATTTAAACAACACCTCAAATAATTTATTATTATCAGGGCAGGTGGATTTAAAAAATTATTCTTTAAAATTACCAAATAACTACATTATTAAGGATATTAATTCCAGAATAATATTTATTAAAGATAAAATGCAAATAGCAAATCTACAAATACCAATAAGTCAAAAGGATGTATTAAAAATAAACGGTGCATACAACTTTTTAAAGCCCTATTTTTATAATTTTAACGTAAAAGCTAAAGCACTAGATTTAAACAAAGTACAGAATATTTTAATTCTGTTGACTTCAGATTTTAATATACCTAATAAATTCTTAAAATCTTTTAGCATTAAAGGTAGTACTGATTTAAATATTAATTTTAAAGGGCCGTTGGTTAATTTATCACCTTATGGAAAAGTTAAGCTTAGTAATGTTCAACTGAAAGATAACAAAAAAAACTTAGTATTAAATGATATTAATGGTTTGATAAATTTAAACAATGATATCTCTTTTAGTAACTTAACCTGTAATCTTGAAAATAACAAAATAATTGTTTTAGGTAAACTTAACCTTCAACAAACAGGTCAAATTCTTGTTAAAATACCTGATTTCAAATTAAATACAATAAATATTTTAGCTAAAAAACTAGATAAATTGCCAATTAAACAAAAGATTTTATTAAAAAATACTGCCTTGTCAGGTAGTATCAATGCTAATTTATTATTTAAATTTAATAAAAGAAATATTAATGCTAGTGGTTCAATAATAATAAATAAAGCTAAATTGGTTAATAATCAAATAGCTGATAAAATAGAAATACCTTTTGGTAATTTAAGAATTGCTGATAACAACCTGTATATACGTAATTTATCTACATATATAGGTAAAAATATTTTCAATATTAACGGTACGGTGCAACACTTAAATACTAATAACCCTAATTTTTCCTTAGAATTGACTAGTAACAATTTTAATATTAAAGATTTTAAGAAAAACATAAAGAAATTAAAGCTTCCTGATGATATAGAGCAATTGATAACAAATGTTAATAAAACTTCTGGAAAAATAAAAATCAAATTAACCGGTAATAAAAATAATTACCAAGTGGCTTTATGGTTAAATAATTTTAATACCTACCTAAATAATATAATAACACCTGTTGTAAGCAATGCTGGGTATCTCTCTTTAAGTAAAAATCTTATTTCTTTTAATAATTTTAGGACAAATTACCGAAATTCAAGCATAAAAGCCCATGGTAAAATTAAAACTCTTAAATCACCAGAGATGAATATAAGTATATCAGGTAAAATATCACCATTGGATTTCAAAGAATTTATACCGCAAGATATTTTAGAACAGCTAATTTTTTCAGATCGTGTATCATTTAAGGGTTCAGCTAGTGGTAATATAAAAAACTGGAGCATAAGATTTGGTTCCAGGATTTTGCCTGAGTCTAAATTTGGCTACAAAGGTGTTTTTCAGAAGCCGGAAAATGTTGGTTTGAGGTTTGTTGTAAACGGTAAGGGTTCAGATAAGTTTTTAAATTTGGAAAATATCCTCTTTTCAGTCGGTAGAACTGAATTAAAGGCTACAGGCAAGTTAGCATTATCAGAAGTAGATCTTGTTTATATAGATAATTTCCACCTGGAAATACCAGAAATAGATCTAGAAAATATTAGCAACTTTTTAGATAAGGAATTTATGCCGGAAAAAATAACAGGCATGATAAAAAGTGATATAAAAGTTAACGGTTCAATATTAAACCCTGATATTTTAGGATTTATAAACTTATCAAACGTTAATATACCCATTGTAAATACTACAAATTTAAATGCTAATGTAGATTTAAAAGGAAGAAGTGCAGATATTAATGATTTATCAATGGCTATCAAAGGTACAAAAATTAAACTAAGTAGTCATATTGATAATTTAATGCAAATACCGTTTGAATTATCAAATTTAAAAATATATAGCTCTTCTCTAAGGTTTTCAGATTTCTTAGGCACTGCGTCTACAAAAACTCAAAAGGCTAATTTCGTTCCAATTACTATCAAAAACGGGTTTATACACATAGATGATGCTATCATAGACAAATTAATAACCTCGAATTTAAAAGGTAATATTTCTTTATGTCCTAGTGGGCTTCTTCAAGTTAATAATCTTTCTTTTGATACTGCCGGTGGAAATATTAAAGGTAACGTATACTATAATTTACTTAAAGAAACACTGGGGTCACAATTAAAAATCGTTGGAGTAAAGGCTAATGCTATTGCTACTATATTTTTAAATCTACCTAATGAGGTTTTTGGTGATATGAGAGGTATAGTATCTTTCGATACACAAGGTAGCAGTAACGAGGAATTTATAAGTAATGCTCAAGGAAATGCAAACCTAGCTATCTTTAACGGTAAATTTTCACGCTTAGGTACTCTAGAACATTTGCTTACTGCAACGAATATTATTCATGGCGGTATAACAGGTTTAAATCTTAATAATATACTTGCTTCAGTAATACCGATGCATACAGGAGAGTTTCAATTGCTCAGCGGAGATTTATCTGTTGATAAAGGTATTTTGAGCACAAATAATTTAAGCACAAGAGGTGTAAATTTAAGCCTTGAATTATCAGGAAATTATAATGTTACTAATGATAATGCAAATCTTAAAATATTCGGTACACTGCCTACAAATGTTTCAGGTTTATTGGGGCCTTTAGGGAAATTAAACATAAATACATTAACTGATTTTATACCGGGGTTAGGTTTTATACCTGGGGTTAAGAGTAAAAAAGGTATTTTGTATTATATACCGTTTTTAGGTTCTCTACCCTTCTTTGGCAGCTCTAGCGATAAAAAATTAAGGAGCTTTTCAGTTGATATAAATGGTAAACTTTATGATTTATCATCAGTTAAAAACTTTCAGTGGGTGACAAGTAAGTAAGCTTTAAATTACTATAAGGAGGAAAATTGAATACGGTCTTGAAGGAAAAATTACTTGATATAGCAAAAGAAGCAGCATTAAAAGCAGGCGAAATTCATCTTAAGTATTATGATTTACCAAAAGAAATTTATCATAAATCTAATGAATTTGATCTTGTAACTAATGTAGATAAAGAATCTGAAGAAATAATCATAAAAACTATACTAAGCAAGTTTAAAAATCACAGCATACTCGCTGAAGAATCAGCTGAAATAAATCAAAATTCAGAATTTGAATGGATTATAGATCCACTAGATGGTACAACAAACTATGCACATAAATTTCCACAATTTTGTGTTTCTATTGGGCTTGCATATCAAAAGGAAATATATGTAGGAGTTGTTTATGATGCCTTAAAAAAAGAATTATTCTTTGCAACTAAAGATGGGGGAGCATTTTTAAACGATAAGCAGATTCAGGTAAGCTCAATAAAAGATCTTTCTAAATGTCTACTGGCTACCGGTTTTCCTTATGACAGAACAAACAAGGAAAATATTAATTTTGAATATTTTAAAAGGTTTTTTTATACGTCACAAGCAATCAGAAGACCAGGTGCAGCAGCACTTGATATGTCTTATTTAGCTTGCGGAAGGCTTGATGGTTTTTGGGAATTAAAATTAGCTCCGTGGGATACTGCTGCTGCTTCACTTATAGTACGTGAAGCCGGAGGGATAGTAACCAATTTCTTTACCGGTGAGTTTAATATTTTTGTTAAAAGCGTTATTGCTGCTAATAATAAAACTATTTATGATGCAATGACAAAAATACTCAGAGAAGCAACACCGCATGATACAGTGCTGTATTAGTTTGTTTTAATTTGAGATTGTAAAAACCACATATATTACAAAATAACTTATTTATTATTTTTTGTAACAATAAGTTTATTAGCTTATCAATATTAAAGCTTTACAGGTTATTTAATTATAAAAGAGAGAGAGTTTAGAATTATAAAAAGGAAAGGTATTAAAAATGAATAATAGTATAAATGTTTCTTTTAAGGGCACTTTACAAGAATTTAAAAATGGAAAAGCACTTCCTACAAGAACATTACTTCCAAAAGAAGATATAGAGGTATTTGATCAACTTGCACAAATTTATAAAAATGCTGTTGAATTAAAAGATTTAAAGAAAAAAGGTATCCTTTGTAAGACATCAATTAGTGAATTGATACTTAAAGACGGCTCTACTGTTAAAAT
>Ga0074195_1003431_pt1 | contig 14944 bp, 12 predicted proteins | sample EPASupsiteHSE623_FD_64525 | JGI IMG/M metagenome (GOLD analysis project Ga0074195, IMG submission 64525) | Bioremediated contaminated groundwater from EPA Superfund site, New Mexico - Sample HSE6-23 | ecosystem: Environmental > Aquatic > Deep subsurface > Groundwater > Contaminated ...
GAATTTTAAAAGAGGGATACTGTTGTTTATGATTTTGAAACGGATTTTTACAGAGGCGCAATATCCTCTCTCTCGGGTGGGATAAGCAGATTTGACCTGCTTCAGTTCAAATCTCATGATTCAACTCTCTCCCTTGTTCCGGATTTCTCAAAAATAATGAAACTCAATGTGGCTATAGGCAACAGAAGATACGACCTCTCGGACGCGAATTTCATTCTTGTTTATAAGGGAGATGTCTTTCCGCTTAAAGCAGAAAAAGATTCAATTGTGCTTATGGCTCAAGTTGATTCAATCACTTTCACGCGCACCTATGTTTTTTCCAAAGGATCCTACATTGTAGAGCACAGAATTGCGTCATCTCAGCAGATTGAAAGCGCCGAGTATGTCTTTGACAACGGAATCGCTCTCACTGAAAAGAATCAGGCGGATGACATGCAGTATTATTCTATAGACGCCTACAGTGTCAATAATGTCATTAAAACAAAGCAAAAGAATGTCAAAGACGGCGAAATATCAATGTCCGGAAACTATTCGTGGATGGGCATTCAGACAAAGTATTTTTTCACAGGACTGATAGGAGAGGGAAAGGGATATTCTGCAGGCCTTTTATCAGACAAGAGGCTTTATGCAAAATTCGCATTTGAGTCCGGGCTTGTCTCTCTTTACATGGGGCCTATAGATTATAAAATATTAAAATCAATGAATAACGGCATGGACAGAATTCCCGACTTCGGATGGTCGATAATTCAGCCGATAAGCAAGTTTATTCTCGGATTCATTCATTTTATGCACAGGTTCGTCTCAAATTACGGAATCATAATAATAATCATTTCAGTGCTTTTGATTCTCATTTTTTCTCCTTTGACTTTCAAGTCATACACTTCAATGAGGAAAATGCAGATGCTCCAGCCGGAGATGGACATCCTGAAAAAGAAATACGAGAAGGATCCTCAGAGATTGAATACTGAAACAATGAATCTGTATAAAAAATCCAAAGTCAATCCGTTCACCGGCTGTCTGCCGATGTTCATACAGATGCCTGTATTTTTCGCTCTCTATGCGATTCTACGCACTACAATAGAGTTGAGGTATGCTCCGTTCATGTTCTGGATAACAGACCTTGCTTCAAAGGACCCTTACTATGTGCTTCCCGTGCTTACCGGAGCAACAATGTTCGTTTCACAGAAGCTGTCTCTGACAGACCAATCTCAGAAGATGATGGTTTACATAATGCCTATAATGCTGACATTTTTATTTTTGTCTCTTCCGGCAGGAATAAACTTGTACTGGCTTGTATACAATCTGCTCTCAGTCGTGCAGCAGGTGATAATCAAAAGAATGTTAAACAAGGAGACAGGAGTTCAAAATGGATAAGGAAAGGAATTTTTTGGAAGTCGAGGGCGATTCTGTTGAAGACGCCATAAAGAGAGGAATTGATCTTTTAAAGACAAGCGCAGAGAATGTCGATATTGAAATACTCAATGAACCTTCAAATAATTTTTTGCAGTTCAGAAGAAAAAAAGCAAAAGTGCGCATAACTCTTCTTCGCGGATTTGTTCCTGCAAGTCTTTTAAGAAAAGAGGAGGAGCCGGAATCTGAAAAACCCAGGAAGAGAGAGAGGGTGTCAGTGGCTGACGTCATGGAAAACAAACCCAGGGAAGGAAATGTAATAAGAGAGTCCGTTAATGAAAAGCCGGCAAGGGAAGAAAGAAAGAGCAGGGATGAAAAACCCAATTCATTCAAGCAGTACAGAGAGCAGAGACAGCAGAGTCAGCAGGGGCAGAGCAGACAGCAGCAGCCATCTCACCAGAACAATCCTCAGCATTCATACAGCAATAATCAGCAGAACAGCCAGAACAATTCGAATTATACGGAGCATTCCGAAAATGAGCCGCCGTATGAAGCGACAGAGGAAGACAATGCGAATATTTTGAAGATACAGTCCATTTTCATGAAGCTTACGGAGCTGATGGGATTCAATGTCGAGCCGGAAATAAGCGTTTTGAGCAACAAATACAGGATAATAATAAAAGACACTCCGGATGCAAGTCTTCTTATAGGAAAGAACGGAAAGACAATTGAGGCATTGCAGCACATTGTCAATAAAATCTCTTTGAAAGAGAATGTAAATAAGCCGGTTTATCTCGACATAAAAGGATACGTGAAACAGAAAAGGAAAAACAGATTCGAAAAGAGATGGAAAAGAGAGAGACAATAGTTTCACAAATAACAGCGCACGGAAGATCCGCAGTAAGTGTTGTCCGCCTCTCAGGGGCGGATGCATTTAATATGGTGAAAATCTTCGGAATGAATTTTCCTCTCGAGCATCACAGAATTTACGTCACTGATCTCAAATACAAAGGAAAAATACTCGACAAAGCGGTAATCTCGGTATTTCATTCTCCACACTCATATACCGGAGAGGATGTGATTGAGATATCAGTGCATGGAGGCTCTGTTTCTTCAAAAAGAATAGTGACTGCGCTTATAGAATCCGGATGCAGGCATGCAGAGAGGGGTGAATTCACAAAGAGAGGATTCTTGAACGGAAAAATAAGCATCATAGATGCAGAATCGGTTCTTATGAAGGTGAATGCTCTGACTGAAGACGTGTTTGATTCCGCCTCCGACTCAAAATCCGGTTCACTGATGAAATACGCCGAATCAATCAGAAAAAAAATTATGGATTTGAAATCATTTGTTCAGGCATCAATTGATTTTCCGGATGACATTGATTACAGCAAAACAAAATCCGAAGAGATGATAAATGAAATAATCAAAGAGATAGACTCACTGCACAAAAAAGCAAAATGCGGATACATTTCAGACAATCATCCGCTTCTCGTCATAACCGGACGCACGAACACGGGAAAATCGACTTTGTTCAACAGGCTTCTAAAGGCGGACAGGGCGATAGTCACGGAGGAGGAGGGAACTACGCGCGACATAATCGGCGAATGGGCGAATATAAACGGACATCCGGTGAAGATATTGGATACTGCCGGCATCAGAGAGGCGGAGAGCATAGCAGAGAAAATCGGAATAAAGAAGCTCCCGGAGACTCTTAAAAAAGCATCTCTCACATTATTTCTTTTCGACCTTGAAAAAGGCTTCACTGAGGAAGACAGAGCATATCTTGAAGAATTGCACGATATAAATCAAATCATAGTCGGAAACAAATCCGATAAAGCGCGTTCTTTTGATTCAGAGGTGAAGCATATGAAGATATCCGCTTTGTCGGGAGAAGGACTTAAAGAGCTTGAAGAAAAAATTGTGGACATGCTTCATTTCAATGAAAAAGTCGAGATAACTGTCAATGAGAGGCAGATGAACATAATAGACAGAATGAAAGCGTCTTTGAGCGGAGAAGACGCAAAAAAATGCATTGATGAGAGCGAACTTCTCGACGAAAAAATAAATGAAGTGATCCGCGACATAAAGGAGCTTACGGGAGAAATACTCTCAGAGGATATACTTGACAATATTTTCAATAACTTCTGCATAGGAAAATAAATGGGAAAATTCAAAATCGAACACACTGTGAATTCAATCCATCCTGACAGCAGACTGGATGTTTTCATAAAGAATCTCGGAGTGCGGCTTTCCAGAACCAGGATAATAGATCTAATAGAGGACGGAAGGGCTAAGGTGAACGGCGGCATAGAGAAGCCGTCATACAAAGTGAAGCGCGGAGATATAATAACCGTTGAGTATGAAGCACTCGTGCAGACGGATGTGAAGCCGGAGGAAATACCGCTTGACATTGTATACGAAGATGACCAGATAATAGTGATAAACAAGGACAGGGACATGGTGGTGCATCCTGCAAAGGGCAACAGAGAGGGAACTCTCGTGAATGCTCTTCTCCACCACACGCAGATAGTGGGCGGAAATAAAGAGAGACCGGGAGTGGTGCACCGTCTGGACAAAGACACATCCGGAGTGATGGTCTTTGCAAAAAATGAAGAGGCGCACGCATTTCTTTCAGGAGAAATCGAGAAGCGGAATGTCAAGAGGACATACATGGCTTTGGTGTGGGGTTCATTCACAAGAAAGCGGGGAACTGTTGACGCTCCCATAGGAAGGTCTAATTCAAACAGAAAGCTTATGGCAGTGACAAACATAAACAGCAGAGAGGCGATGACGGATTACAAAGTCCTTCATGATTTTAAAATCGCATCCCTGCTGAAAGTCAATCTTCACACAGGGCGCACCCATCAGATACGAGTGCACATGTCGCACATAGAGCATCCTGTGGTGGGAGACAATGAATACAACAGAAATGTTCTTTCTGTTGTGAAAGAAGTGAAACTTGACAGAAAGCGTCATTATGATTATATTATTAAACTTATAGAGAGGCAGGCGCTTCATGCAGTCGCTTTGAAGTTCCGCCATCCGCGCACGAAAGAGGAAGTGGAATTTTTCGCTCCTCTGCCGGAGGATTTCATGCGCGTCTTAAACTACCTCTGGGCAGTAGAAAAGGAGAAAAAGTGAAACTCATTATTGTTGAGTCGCCGACAAAAGCCAAGACTATTGAAAGTTATGCGGGAAAGGGGTTCAAAGTAATCTCCTCAAAGGGGCATATAATAGACCTTCCCGAAAAAGTGATGGGGATAAACGTTGAGAAAAATTTTGAAGCGGATTTCAAGCCCATACCGTCAAAGACCAAAGTGATAGCGGCTATAAAGGATGAAGCAAAGAAGAGCGACTCAATATTCATAGCGACTGACCCTGACAGAGAGGGAGAAGCGATTGCCTACCATATTTCTTCTGTGATAGACAAAAAAGGAAAAGATGTAAGCAGGGTGCTGTTTTATGAAATCACAAAAAGCGGAATTGAAAAAGGATTGGGAAATCCGATAAGCATAAACGAGAATCTTGTTGAATCTCAGTATGCACGCAGAATACTTGACAGACTTGTCGGATACATGGTGAGTCCCTTTTTGTGGCGCGCCGTAAAACAGGGGCTGTCAGCAGGAAGAGTGCAGAGCGTTGCTTTGCGCCTTATCTGCGAAAAGGAAGAGAAAATCGACTCATTCAAGTCCAAAACCTCATTCAAGGTGCGCGGACATTTCGAAAGAGAAAAGAAAGGATTCTTTGCAGATCTCATAGAGTACAACAATTCAAAGGCGGTATTCACTGAAGAAAAATCCGCTAAAGAGATAGAATCAATACTCTCAAAATCAAGATTCGCGGTTGAAGCATTGAAATCGGAGAAGAAGGAAGTCAAACCCCATCCTCCCTTCACCACATCAACTCTCCAGCAGACAGCATCAAATGCTCTCAATTTCACAGCTAAAAAGACAATGTCAGTGGCTCAGGAGCTTTATGAAGGAGTTGAAATAGACGGCTCCCTCGCCGGGTTAATCACATACATGAGGACTGATTCGACGAGAATAAATGATGATGCAATAAAGGCGGTGCGGTCCTACATAAAGGAAAATTTGTCGGAAAAATATATCTCTTTGAATGTGAACATTTTCAAAGCATCGTCAAATGCGCAGGATGCGCATGAAGCAATAAGGGTGACTGATGTGGAATTGACTCCGGAAAAGGCGGAAAAATTTCTGTCAAAAGACCAGCACAGGCTATACTCTCTGATTTGGAAGCGCACAATAGCGTGCCAGATGGCGAATTCCGTTTACGCATATTCGACTGTCGACATCAGGGGAGATAAGTTTTTGTTCAGGGGAGTGGGAAACCAGCTTTTGTTTGACGGATTCATGAAGATTTACTCATTCGGAGATTTCAGGGACCTTAAAAATCTCATTCCTGCAATGAAAAAAGACGACTCTGTCGACCTTGCCGGAAGCGAGGTGAGAAAGGAAGAGACTCAGCCGCCGTCAAGGTACACTGACGCGACTCTTGTGAAGGCACTTGAAGCAAAAGGCATAGGCCGTCCGTCCACTTATGCCGCAATCATTGACATTCTTATGAAAAGAGAATATGTCGTAAAAGAAAAGAGGAATTTCAAACCCACAGACCTCGGCAAAGTCGTTAACAAAGTCCTCGTAAACTATTTTTCCGAAATAGTGAATGTCGATTTTACAGCGAAGATGGAGGGAGAGCTTGATTCTGTAGAGCAGGGGAAAATCAAGAGGACAGACCTTCTCAAGGAATTTTATTCTGAGTTTTCAAAATCCTTGAAGAATGCTGAAACAAACAAAAAGGAAGTAAAGACTCTCATAGAGGAGAAGACCTCCATTGTGTGCGACAAATGCGGCTCTCCAATGATAATAAAATGGGGGAGATACGGCAAATTCCTCGCATGCACAAACTATCCGAAATGCTCCAATACGAAGCAGATTGAAGAAGAAAACGAAAAAATAGAAGAGAACTGTCCTGAATGCTCAAAACCTCTTGTTGTGAAGAGAGGCAGATTCGGAAAATTCATAGCATGCTCCGACTATCCGAGGTGCAAGTACACGAGAAATTTCTCATCAGGAATCAAATGCCCGAAATGCGGAGAAGGTGACCTTGTAGAGAGGCAGTCTGGGAAGAAGCGGACATTCTACGGATGCTCAAAATATCCGAAATGCGATTTTGCCACATGGAGCAAGCCTGAAAAGAAAAAATGCGCAGTGTGCGGATACGAAGGAATGGAAGTTAAAAAAGACGAGTACGTGTGTTTGAAATGCAAAGCCAAAGAGCCTGTTAATCAGAGCGAAAAGTCAGAGTAGGCTTTAATAACTCTCTTTACATAATCCTCTGAAGGCTCTACACCCCTTCTGTTCATAACCTTAGCAATATTCTCAATCATCTTTTCCATGTCATAGGTTTCATTATTCCCGCCCCATGAAAAAGGCTTCACGTATTTGACAGTTCTTATGTCTTCAAAAATGTTAGCGAACGGGCCTATAACAGTTCCCGTATTTATCATTGTCCCTATTGCTGTCTTGACATGGTCTCCGATAATGCATCCGGCTTTGATTCTCTTGGTGTCTATGTATTGCTCTCCGTCAAACATTCTCACTGTAGAATAATTGTTTTTCAAATCCGAATTTGTCGTTCCGGCACCGAGATTGACCCAGCTGCCGATTGCCGAGTGGCCTATGAATCCGTAATGGTGTTTATTGACATAATCCATCAGATAAGATTCTTCAATTTCTCCCGACAATTTGCACACTTTTCCGCAAATGAAAGGACCCCTCAGCACACCCGAATCAATTGTGGAATTGTCTCCTATATAGCAGGGGCCTTCAATGGAATTGAAATTTCTTAAAGAGACATTCTCTCCGAAAATCACAGGACCCTTTGATGTATTTATGATTGTCTTCCCCTCGACTAAAACTTTACCTTTTGCATATATCCTGTTTTTGTCTCCTATAACATGAAAGTCGTCAGAAACTCCATTGTGAAGCATTCTTTCTTTTCTTTCAAAATAATTCAGAATCATCTTTTCAATTGCCGTAATTAAATCCCACGAATAATTTATGCCCAATTCATCGCAATTGAACCAGTCTTTGAATTTTTTCCCGAAAAGCGGGGAATCATTGAAATCGTCAGTCAGCTGAAGAGGAAACATTTTATATTTCATATCTTCATCTCCATTCTGTAACTGTCGCAAATTGATTTGATTTTTGATTCAAATTTTTTCTTGAAAACATCTTTTGAAAATAAAAGCGAGTGATTCCTTATTTCCTTTGCGTCGAATGATGTTTTTTCAAACTCATTGACTGCATTGATAAGAGATTCTTTACTCTGCGCTTCAAAGAAAATTCCGGTTTTCTTGTCTTCCACTGTCTCAAGAGCTCCTCCGGATTTAAATGCAATGACAGGTTTCCCGCACGCCTGCGCTTCAAGCGGAACAATTCCGAAATCCTCAACCTGCGGGAATATTACTCCTCTGCATCTCTGATAATAGGAGAGAAGTTTTTCATCATCCGCATCTCTGATGAATTGTATGTTTTTGCCTGAAATGGATTTCAGATAATTATAGTGCGACCCGTCTCCTATTATTATCAGAGGCTTCTTCATCTGATTAAATGCTTCTATTGCGAGGTCTATTTTCTTATACGCCTTTAACCGCGAAACTATCAGATAAAATTCCTCCTGCCTTTTTTCCGGAGCCGGTTTGAAAAAATCAGTATCCACAGGCGGATGTATAACATCTGCCTCAATAGAGTAGTGTTTTTTTATGCGGGTCTTTACATTCTCGGAAATTGCGATGTATTTGAATCCTCTTCTTGAGGAAATCTCATCCCACAGGCGTATATGATGGAGGAAAATTCTGAGAGCTCTGGAAACAAGCGCATTTTTCTTTATGACAGAGAAATATGAATCCCACACAAAGCGCATAGGGTTCAGGCAATAAACTATATGACAAGTCCCGACATTTGTTATGGCTCCCTTCGACCATGCACTGGAATTGGATATGACGAGGTCGTACCTTCTTGTATCGAAAGATTCAACAGCTATAGGATAGAAAGGGAGAAGATATTCGTAATAAAACTTGGAAAAGGGGAATTTGTTTAAAAAGGATTTTTTTACGGATGCTTTGTTTATAGAATCAGGCATCTGCGATTTGTCATACAATAGAGTGTAAACGTCGGCATTCGGGTAAATTTCAAGAAGCGTCTCCAAAACCCTCTCTGCTCCGCCGTATTGATTAAGATAGTCGTGGATTAATGCGATTTTCATTTGATTGATTATAGTTAAATCAATTAATAGTGTCAAGAGGAAGAAAATACATATTCAATTATATAAAATTATGAGAAAATTGAGGTATTGACAAACAATCGAAATGATATAAAATATCAGTCGGTTATGCCAGGCGAGAGCCATCCAGACCGGGATGGCTCTTTTTTATTTTATGGACAAAAACGCGCTTTTAGTCATTGATGTTCAGAGATATTTTTTCAGCCCGGCATCAGGGGCGTATATCAACAATTCGGAATCTGTTTTAAAGCGCATAAACAAAGTGGTGCGGTTCTTTTCAGAGAAAAACTGCTTAATCGTGATGACAAAATTCATTTCTCCCGAAAAAGAAAGCATGATGAAAAATAAATGGAAGCGCATGCCGTCTCCTTATGAATCCGAATTCGCAGACGAGCTTTTCATTCCAAGAAATACTGTTGTGGTGGAAAAAAAATCATATTCGTCATTCAAAAACACAAATCTTTTGGAAATTCTTGAGAAAAACAAAATTAAAAGAATCTTTTTTGCAGGCGCAATGACACATCTCTGCGTAGAATCAACAGTGAGAGATTCATTTGAAAACGGATATTTATCCTCTGTGATAAGGGACTGCTGCACGTCAAGCAGGCCGGAAATGCACCGCTTTTCAATAAAAATAATGAAGCATGGTTTTTCAAAGATAACATCATCCGGGGAAGTGTTGAATGAAAATTTATGATGTAATTATTATCGGACTCGGATGCGCTGGAGCAGGAGCATTCCTTCAGGCAAGAAAGTCCACGGAATCGATAATGGCAATCGAGGAAAAGAGAATAGGAGGCAGAATCAGATGGGCGGATAATGTCACAAACATGCCTCTTGTGAAAAGCATCAGCGGAAAAGAGTGCGCAAGAGCATTTGAAAAACAGCTTACAGAGAGAGCGGAGATAAAATATGAAAAATGCATTTGCATAAGAGAGAGGAACGGTTGTGTGGAGATTGAGACAGACAAAGGATTTCATGCAGGAAAATTTGCCGTTGTGTGCACAGGAAGAGAACCGAAGAATTTCAAAAAGACAAAACTTGAATTAAAGACAATACATGACAAAACGGCAGGGAGGAATGTCTGCATAATAGGCGGAGGAGAGGTGTCCGTTGACTATGCAATTTCTCTGAAAAAGAGACAAATCAATGCAGAGGTAGTATCGAGGGGGGGATTTGAAAAAATAAACAAGGAACTGCTTGAAAATGCAAAGCGCATGAAAATCAAACTGAATGGGAACTGCTCAGTTAAAAGCATAGAGAAAGACAGGGGATTCATTGTAAAATTCACAAAAAACAACAAGTCATTTTCAAAAAGATTCACTGATGTTATTTCATGCATCGGAACGAAAAAGTCAATTCCACAAATCATCCGAACCGGAAGCAAAAGCAAAAGAGTTCTCTATGCAGGCACTCTAAAGGATTCAATGAGAGTACAGTGCGCCATAGCGTTTGCGGACGGAGTGAGAGCGGGAATGGAAGTAACAGACAAACTAAGGAATGAAAAATGAAGATTGTCAAAAAGAGCGTTATTGATGGGGTGTCCTCCGTGTATGTGGCGGAGACAGCGGATAAGGCAGGGTTAGTAGAGTTTGTGGAGGTTGCTCCGGAGAAAAGTGGAGAGGATTATGAAAAATGGGTTTTGATACTTTCAACTCAGATCGGCTGTCCCGCATCCTGCTTGATTTGCGATGCAGGGGGATCCTTTGTCAGGAACCTTGAAAAGAAGGAGATTCTGTTTCAGACCGAATACATGATTGAAAAGAGCAGAATTGATACGAAAAGAGTGAAAAAATTCAAAATTCAGTTTGCAAGAATGGGAGAGCCGGCTCTCAATGATTTCGTTATAGACGCCATGGCGGAAATGAAAAAAAAATACAATGATTTCATTCCATGTATATCGTCAATTGCTCCGGCTGGAAGAGAAAAATGGTTTGACAAACTGGCAGATATCAGAGGAGAGTTCAATGAATTTCAGATGCAGTTCTCCATATTTTCAACGGATGAGAAAAAGAGAGACGAGATTATAAAATATCCGAAGATGAATCTTGAATGGGTAAGTTCGTTCGGAGAAAAATTTTACAGAGAAGGAAAGAGAAAGATTATTCTTAATTTCCCCGTAAATGAAGAATTCCCCATAGATATTGAGAAAATAACAAACATTTTCAATAAAGAAAAGTTTATTGCCAAATTCACTCCGATAAATCCCACTGAAATAGTGAAAGAGAACGGCAGGCTTGCGGAAAATTATTATGAGACCATAGAACTCAAAATAGATGAAATGACCAAAGCGCTCTGCATTAAGGGTTTTGATTCTATAAAATCAATAGGAGAGATGAAAGAGAATCTTGTGGGAAGCAATTGCGGGCAGTCAGTGGCCAAAATGAAAAAGAAAGCATCAGATGATTCCGGATTGACTCGCTGACGGCTTGAGCAGGCGCGGATGAGGCGCCAATGGCATATGACTGCTTCTCTCTTGACTTTTAGGGGGGATAATCTATATTTATAATATTATGAAAAAAATAATAATCGGTTTTTTATTCATCATGGGTTTTGCGGCTCTTTTCGGGAGCGAACATGTAAGAATCTCATTTGATGATTTTACTTCTGTAAAAGAATATGTGCATGACCTTGATATTATTGGATATAATTACGGCAGTTTTGTGGAGCTTAATCTGAACAGTCAGCAGAAAGCGCTTCTTAAAAAGATGAACATTGTAATGACAGCAGTTTCCGTGAAAGGCGCAAAAGGAACATACCTGTCATTAGCCCAATACTACGGTAAAATAGAGTCTCTTGCAGATGAGTATAGTTCAATATGCGCAGTAGAGACGATTGGATTTACATACAATGACAATCCCCTTGTGATTATGAAAATAAACGGCATTGACCCTTCGTCTTATGCCAATCAGACATCATTCATGCTGATGGCTGAGCATCATGCAAGGGAATGGCAGACTCCCCCGCTCGCTTTGTTTTTTGCAGAATCTCTTCTGATGTCTTATTCCGCAGATTCTGCAGTTAAAAAACTTGTTGACAGTTCGTTTATAGTCGTCTATCCGCTTGTAAATCCCGACGGATACTATTATTCTCATGATGACCCGTCAGGTGATAATTACTGGAGGAAGAACCGCACATACAGAACAGGCTACTACGGAATAGACCTAAACAGAAATTATGACGGAGCTTGCAACAGAAACAAGGAATCCGAATGGGGATATCCGTCAGGAATATCTCTTAATCCATCTGATTTATATCTGTACGCCGGTCCGTATCCGGCAAGCGAGCCGGAGACTAAAAGCGTCAAACAGCTTGTCAGTGATTATAATTTCGACATAGTGATATCTCTTCACTCATACGCTGAAGCTCTGCTGTATCCGTGGGGGTCATTATCCTCCACTACCCCCGATGATTCTGTAATGATTTCGGTTGCAGGAAAGATAGCAGGCGAAATGAAAAAAAATGACGGATTCAACACTTACGATTATTACAGGTCTGCGGAAATGTATCCTACAACAGGAGATTCGGATGACTGGATTTACGGATGGTCGAAGAGAATAAAGGGAAGAACTACAGTATCATTCACTCTTGAAGTGGATGAAAGCTTCCAGCCTCTTGAATCGACTCTTGATTCTCTGTACAGAAGAATATATCCCGGTCTTTTGAAAGCCGCATTCTTATGCGACACTATAAAGGAAAAGCTGAAAGAGATGCCTCTAAAACCGGATCTCTCAATGAGCGGAATGGACTCATTGTTCTGGACCTCAGTGAATTCGGACAAAGCGGACTATTACGATTTATATATGGAGAAGAATCCGGTTTATGTAACCGACTTTTATAATGACGCTTCAAAATATATAATGACTTACGTTTCTCTTGATTCAACAGAATATTATTCGTCTTTTGCTTCATTCCATCCGTGGAACATAAACGGAGGCGCATCAATATTGAAGCTTAAAGACAAAGTTAAAGTAAAGAGCGCAGATTCCCTTACATTCTATATGAAATATGACCTTGAATCCGGGAATGACTATATGTTTGTCGAAGCTTCGGAAGATGACAATCTCTATCTGCCGATTGATACGACAAAGAGATTCACAGGCACTGACAATACATGGAGGAGGTATGCCATTTCCCTTGACAAATACGCAGGTAAGGAGATTTTCATAAGGTTCCGCTCTCTTTTCGATTCATACAACCTCTATTCAGGTGTTTATCTTGACAATATATATCCTGTCGCAGACTCCAATTTCAAAAATCTCTATGCAGGCAATGTGACGGACACATTCATTGAAATTTCTCTTGATCCCTACTCGACAGACGATTTTGTGTCAGTGCTGCCCCACGCCCCTTTATTCGGATATACTGTGCTTTCAGAGAGGTATGCTGTCAGCGTAGCAGGGGAGAATGCTTCAATAAAAGACACTTCAAAACTAAATGATATAAAAATAACATTCAATTCAGAAAAGAGGACTCTCGACATTAAATATTATTCAAACTCATCCAAGAATCTTGATATTTACATTTACAGGAGCGACGGAGCACTGCTTCTGAAAAAATCCGCAGAGGTTCACAGAAACTTCTCAATGGATTTATTCTCTCTAAGAAGCGGAAAATATTTTGTGAGAGTCGAGGGAGAGAAGACTGCAAAGCAGGGATTCATCCTTCTGAAATGATATGACCGGAGAAAGGGTGACTGTCATCGGAGGCGGTTTTGCCGGAAGCGAAGCCGCATTGACGCTCTCTCTATTCAATGTGAAAGTTTTGTTGATTGAAAAAAGGCCTGACGCGTCTATGACGCATTTCAATAATTCCCAAAACTTCGCCTATCCTGTTTGTTCGAATTCATTCAAATCCGTGGAAATAAAAAATGCGCACGGTCTTTTGAAGGCAGAGCTTTCTGTGATGAGAAGCGCAATACTTAAACACGGCCGAAAAACAAGAGTCAAAGCAGGAAAAGCGCTTGCAATTGACAGAGACGAGTTTTCAAAGTCAGTCACTTCGGAAATAACAGCTGACGGAAACATAATTGTGAGCAGAAGAGAGGCAGAAGCAGATGACATAAAAGGCATAACGATAATAGCCGCAGGCCCGTTTGCTTCGCAAAACATTCTCAATTTCATAAAAGAAAAGGCAGGCAGGGATTTCTACCATTTCACTGATGCCGTATCACCTATTATATCACGCGATTCTATTAACATGGAAAAGTGCTTCACAGCGTCAAGATACAATGAAGGAAGCGATTATATAAACTGCCCCATGGATAAGGATGAATTCAATAAATTTTATGAAGAGCTTCTGAAGGCGGAGAGAGTGGATTTTGACGAGACTGACAAAGAGGAGTTTTTCTCCGGTTGTATGCCGTTTGAGGAGATCGCACGGTATGGAAGAAGAGCATTGGTTTTTGGAGTAATGAAGCCGGTTGGGTTCGGAAAAAAATATTATGCGGTTGTGCAGTTGAGGAACGAAAACAGGGAAGGAACAATGCTTAATATGGTCGGATGCCAGACAAGATTGAAGTGGAAAGAACAGGAAAGGATTATCCGACTGATTCCCGGTCTTGAGAATGCCGAAATACTGAGATACGGAGTGATGCACAGAAATCCTTATGTCGATTCTTCGTCAGTGCTCAATGAAAATCTTGAATTCAAAAATCGTGAAGGAGCTTTTCTTGCCGGACAGCTTACGGGTTCAGAGGGTTATATGGAGGCTGTCTTGACCGGACTCTACTCCGCCTTGTCTGTTTCTCTGTTGTTAAAAGGCAAAAGAATCGCACTACCACCCGAAACTACAATGTCAGGTTCGCTTCTCGGGTATATTCTAAAAAACGACAAAAAAATAAATCCTATGAATGCAAATTTCGGATTATTCAAAGAATACAGCAAAAAAGACAAACTGTTCTATGCCAAGAGGGCTCTGAAGGACATTTACGAGTGGTACAATGAGACAGCACATTGACAACTTTTTGAATTACATAAGAGTGCAGAAAAATTATTCCGAACTTACACAAAAAGCTTATGCAATAGATTTGAATCAATTCGCCGAATACTTTGAAAATGAAAAAGTAAAAGACATTGAAGAGATTGATAAAAAATCTGTAAGAATGTTCATTTCGCATCTCTCTGAAACCGGTATGAAGAAGAGGTCTCTGTCGAGGAAAGTGGCCACCCTTAAATCATTTTTCAAATTTTTAACAAGAGAGAAGATTGTAAAGAAAAATCCAATGTCACTTATAAAGACGCCCTCCTTTGAGAAAAAACTTCCCGTCTTTATCAGTGTCGATGTA
>Ga0074195_1003432_pt1 | contig 14943 bp, 11 predicted proteins | sample EPASupsiteHSE623_FD_64525 | JGI IMG/M metagenome (GOLD analysis project Ga0074195, IMG submission 64525) | Bioremediated contaminated groundwater from EPA Superfund site, New Mexico - Sample HSE6-23 | ecosystem: Environmental > Aquatic > Deep subsurface > Groundwater > Contaminated ...
GCAGGCCGTGAAGGCCGAGATAAAGGTTAAAACCTCGGAACTGTTCGATCTCCGGCTGAAAGGCCAGGAGACCAGGGTCAAACGGATGGAGAAGAACCTCGCCAAACTGAAGGGCGGGCTCGAGGCCAGAAAAGCCAACAAGGCGAAGATAGTCGACGAGCGGGTGTCGCAGCTGACCGGCGAAGGCTACGGCTGGTAAAAGGGGAAACGGCGAAGGTTAGAAGATTAGAGGGTTGGAAGGTTCGAGGGTTGGCAAGGGGAACTACGAAGGGTAGAGGGTTGGAAGGGTGGAAGTTTGGTCGAACCACAGATCTTACGCCCCCTCTAAGCCTCCAACCTTCTAACCATCATCCCCTTATTTGACGGCGCTGGAGTCGAACTTGCTCATCATGGCGGCCACTTCCGGATTCGACATTATCGTCATGGCGCCGGGGGTGGCCATGAAAGCGTTCACCAGTTCGGGATTGGAATTGAAAAGATCTCCCAGCGCTTTGGGGTCGTTCATCAGCTGCCTGGCCACCGGGGTTTCCATCAGGGCCCCGGCCAGGCCGCTGGTGGCCACTGCGTTGACGATCGCCGGATTGCTCATGGCGGCCTTCACCGCCGAATTGTTTATGAAATACATCGGAGTGGGGGTTCTAAGGAAATTCTGAAGACCCTGCAGGCTGCCGCCGGCCGCTTTGACGCTGTCCCTGGACATGAAGCCGCCGATTATGTTCTTGTTGCTCAGTATGGCGTTAAGAGCCGCCGGATTGTGCGCGACCTTTTCCACCACGGCGGCCATGAGGCCTTCCGTGAACCCGATGGACCGCTGCTCCCTGTCCTTTAACCCGTTCCCCGACGTCCGCTCCCCGTAGGGGTCCCGCTCCCTCTCGTCCGCGGGAGCTCCGGAGTCCCGTGCCGTGCGCCCGGCCCCCGCTTTCCGCTGCTCCGCTCCCCCGGCGATGCCCGCCAGCTCTTCAACGGCGCTCCTTGAGCCGCCGCCCCTGTAGCTTACATTCAGAACGCCGTCGTTCAGTTCCGGGCCGGAGGCGTAATGGTTCTCTGCTTTACGAACCTCGCCCTCCTCCGAATTAAAAGCGGAGAATTCCTCTTTGGAGATGGCCAGGTTATTGGAACTCGCCTTCTGCAGCCAGCGATAGGCCGGCCAGGCACCTATGGCGAACACGGGCAGCAGGTACAAAAGTATCCTGAACGGGCTTTCGGTTTTTCGCTCTTCTTGCATAGCGGGTCGACTACAATATAGACAATGCGCGCGCGTCGTGTCAACGGCCGGAAGTTTATGTTATAATAGGGCGACGCAGGGACGGGCGTGAAGAAAAGTTCCGATCAAGAGGGGATACAATGAGAACATTATTAATGCTTTCGGCGCTGGCCGTGCTGGCGCCTTCGCTTGCCGGCTCCCAGGTTCTGCCTCCGGGTCTGCCGGGGATGTCTCAGGAGCCGGCGCCGGCCCAGGAGCAGCCGATCCCGAGGCCGGACGCCATGCGGGTGCTGGCCGAACTCGGGCCCGAACTGCGGCTGAGTTCCAGACAGGAGGAGCGCATTTCCGCCGCGGTGGAAAAAAAGGGCCGTGAATTCGACACCATTTTCGAGGACTACGATAAGGCGGCCGCCGAGGAAAAGAAGTGGCGCTTCAAGGTGAACGAGCTTAAATACAGGCTGAACAGCGTGAACCGGAGCATCCCCGACGCCGTCAGGGATTTTCTGGACGACGAGCAGCGTCAGAATTTCGACGCCATGCTTGAGGCCCGCCGCGGCCCAAAGACGGCCGCGCCTCCGGAAATGAAGCCCGGAGCCGTCCCGGCGCCGGCCGCTGACACGGGCAGGCCCGCTCGAAAAAAACGTCTGATAAAGCGCAGGAAAACGCCGCGGCCGGCCGCGGATGTGTCGGATGTCCCGGGCGCAGCCGGGGCCGCTACCGAAGAGGCGGCCGGCATGACCATGGTGGATAAGGATTCCGCGCCCGAGGCGGTTCCCGCGCCCAGGACGAAGCGGGTCCTGAAGAAAAAACAGGCCGAACCCGGGGCGCAGGCGAAAGAACCCGCCGCGCAGGAAGCCCCCGCCGTAGAGGACGCGGCCTCCTACCCGTAAATGCGAGAAAAAGAGGTGAATGTTTTTGTCGATGCAGCGACAGGTCGTTTGCCCCGTTATGTGGTGTCTGGGCGTAGCGCATATCTGGGTGGGGGACGCATCCCCCTCTACGCTCTTCCATGCATGAAGGAAGTAACAAGGCGGCACAAAATTTTCATGCGGGCGTTTTTTGATCGGCCCTGTGGCTCAATTCTCAGATTTCTCCGCGATGGCTTATAACGGCTTGACCAGGAACTGAAGTGCTGAAACCGGGATTGTGTATGCCCATGAACCTCAACCGTCAGTATGGGCGTGTTCCCATTGTTCTCACAAATCCGGACGCAGTCCTGATGCGCGTGTCGGGATCGCACGGACAGTCGCGTCGTGGAACCACCTTGGTGGAATTAATGGTGGCGTTGGTGGTAATATCTGTAGGCATTGCGGGCATGCTGGGCTCTTTTACATATATACAGCGATCCGTGCAGGCCTCAAAAAACCGCACACTTGCTTCAACTCTGGCGCAGGAAAGAATGCAGATATTGAAACAAAAAAATTACTACCAGGTACTGGTTACCTCTGACCCTGCCCATAATACTGTGGATTTTGCCCCGGAGGTCATCGATTACGACACTGGTTATTTCCCGCCGGAAGATATCTCGGCCGGGGTCGTCTATGAACTCTACACTCTGGTTCAGGTCGCCCGTGATGACTCGGGAGTAATAACTATCCTCAGCCCTGCCACGCCGGATACCGGCCTAAAACTTATAACTGTAACGGTTGTCTGGAGCCAAGGCGGAGTCAAGAAAAAGCTGCTGTTAAGAAGTTTGCTGGCCAATCCTAATACTGTCATGGCCAACGCGGCATTCAACGGTTTTGTTAGAGATTCGGTGACATTGACTGGCATAAACGGCGCGCTTGTTAACGCGGCAGAGAACATGGGCTGGCGGGACACCTCCAGCGTGTCTGGTGCTTACTCAGTAAGCCTTTCTCCCGGTAATTTTACTCTGGTGGCTTCCGCTAACGGTTACTATACCGAGTTGCGTACCGTATCCATAGGCGCAAATGCCACACAAATCCAGGATTTCAATCTGGTGAAGATCGCCACCGGTACGGTTATGGGCTATCCTTGGCTTGTCGATCATCTCGTTATCAGTCAGATCGTGGGAAGCACCATTAACGCATCAGCTTATGACCAGGAATATGTTGAAATTTACAATCCCACCACTTTCACCTGGACGGTTAATGGAGCGATCGGCCTTAAATTTCAGCGCCCGATTGTGGATGACGCGGCAAAGCGTACGATACAGATAGATTACCTGACCGCCTCCATCCCAAGTTTGGGGTTTTATCTTTTCTCCAATGTGAATACTGTTACGGTCGCCGGAGTTTCAAGAACGGCCGATGCTGTTTGGTCTAATGCAAATACGGCCGGTGATTTTCCATATTTCGGCACGCAAAACAATATTATACCGGTTTCGGACCAGGGCGGCGGAGAGGGGGGAGGCGCGCTGGAGCTTTACAGAATTTCAGACGGCTCAAGATTGGATGCCGTAGGCTGGGACAAAAACGATGCGGCCAAATCAGCTCCCTTTTACGAGACCGACGGCCATGATCAGAATATCGGCCTCCAGCGCGGAGAGCAATATGTGAGATTCGCCAGCACTTCCGGCCTGAGCACCTCTTTCGGTCCATCCTACGACAGCAACAATAACAATGTCGATTTCGGGGAACACAATCCTATTTCTATCGCGCCTTCAAACTCCGGAATCACGAAAACGGCTATTTCCGGCACACCCGCTGCCGGTGCGATTGTTTCCTGTTCGGATGGCATTTCTTCCTCGGTTGAGTCCTCTATTTATGGTAATCCGCCTTGCGCCCGGTTTTTGCTGGTAGATGTCGCATCCGGCACCTGGACTGTTCTCATTACTAGTGGCGTCTATGGAGTCCAGAACGATACTGTCACCATCCCGGCGGAAAATTCGGTTTACACTTTCACCGGCTCTGCAGGTTTTCTCACGCAGGAGTTTACGCAGGGGATCATTACGGGAAGGGTGTTGAACGCCCTTGGAGCGGCTATTGCCGCCCCATCGGCAATTGTTGTGAGCCCCGGCGGGGCCGGCAATAACACCTTCGCAAACACTTCCACCGGCCGCTATTCTTTGCGCGTGGCCCCCGGGCCTGTGGATGTTACGGCCAACCCCGGCAACGCCAATATAAATTATGTTTCAATTTCCTCCTTAACTATTCCTGCGGAGACAGGGTTAGTGCGGTCCGGAGTTGATTTCGTTCTGTACCAGGGCGGCCGGATAAGCGGTTTTATAACAAGAGACGGGATCAACGCCCTGCCGGGCGTGGCTGTGGCGGTTTTCGATTCGAATAGTGTGGCGCGCGACCAGCAGGTTACGGGCAGCAACGGGCGTTTTATTACTGTCAGCCTGGCTACTGGCGTTTACACGGTTGAGCCCGCGCTCGGTTCCAAGGAGTCCTCCTCCCCGTCCGTCAGTTCAGTAACCATTGTGACTCCGGGGATTACAATATTTTCCTCGACATTTACGGTTTCCGGGGCTATGGGCTACATAAGTGGTTCTGTAACTACCGGCGGCCAACCCATAAAAACCGGGGTGCTTATCGTGGTCACAACCACAACTCTCGCAGGTATGCCCCCGGCACCGCCTTCTTTGAGTTCCGCCACGCTCACAGGCCCCCCCTTTTATATGGGCTCCAGCATTGAGACCGGAGAGTACCTGGTCGAGGTGCGAGGCAGCACTTCGCCCAGGTATAATGTCTATGCCTATTATCCCATGCCTTCCGGAACTGCGGCCACAATGCTTTCCTCAGCCGCCGCCAATATTAGCGTTGTTGCCGGGCAGATCACCACGGGGGTGAATTTCTCGTGGTAACTTCCCGTCGCCGGGGCGTAACCCTTACGGAAATGATGTTTGTTGTGGCTATCATTTCCGTGGTGTTCGTAATTGCCGCGCCCATGTTCCTTCAGGTTAACCGGCAGTTTATATTGATTCGTACAAGGGTTGAGTTACAGCAGGAAGCCAGGGCGGTTATGTATGTGGTGACGCGCTTTCTGCGTCAGGCCCGGGCTAACACGGTTGTAATAAGCCGCGCCGGAACCGATCAGCCGTTTTGTTCAAAAATCTCTTTCACCAAGCAGCAGGGAGAAACTCTGGTGTTCCAGCAGGAGGGTGTTAATTTGTACCAGGTGATCGGTACGGGCAAGCGGCCTCTTAGTAAAAATCTTAGGTATCTGGCATTTACATTTACGCGTTCCGACGAGATGGGGATAATTTCCGTTTCCTTTACCCTTGAAAAAAATATATTCGAAGGCCGGAAAAAAGCGTTGCATATGGCGTCCGAAAAAGTGCGCATAATGAACTGAAACAAGGCAATAACCAATGAAAAATAAAAAAGGTTTTGTGCTGCCGGCGGTGTTATTGCTCTCCGCATTGCTCTTGTTGATAGTTCCGTTGATGGTCAGATGGGCACAGGACGATGCCAAGCTTTCCGTGAAGGATCAGAAGGCCAGTTCGGCCTTCAATCTTGCCGAGGCGGCTTTGGACAGGGGGTACTGGAAAATCAAAAGTTCAACAGCCACCTGGTCCGCCATGGCTGGGGGGGCGGCAATTGCTGGTTATAATTTTGATGCCACCTACGAAGATGTGCCGGGCGGAACTTATAGGATACGCATCACTTCCGGGCCTTTGGCCGCCCAGGTTACAATTGTTGGCGAAGGTCGGGACCGGGACAAGAAAGAGGTCCGTGCCGTAATGGCGGTTTTTGAAAACAGTTCTCTTCCGGGCCCTATGCTGACAAATGGAAACATGCAGTACGCCGGCGCTTTTGAGGCTCATTGGGGGCCGGTGCTGGCGCAAAGCAACATAATCGTTTCAGGTAATGCGCAGACAGAACATTATCCAAGGAAATATTCCAGACAGGTTGTTTCCGGCGGTTCCGGCGCCAATGCCCGTGACACCAATGGGCTTAATCCGCCGAACACGGACGGTGAGGAATGGTGGTCGGACTATGATGTTCCAGAACTGCCCGTACTGGATTTTGCGGCTTTGCGTTCATCCGCTGCCGCTAATGGCACGCTCAACTACTACAATGTCAATACATCTTCCAGCGGGCATATAACGCCCGCCGGGTTTACCTGTACCGTGATTTGCGATAAGCCTACTGGTAACTGGTCCGGCTCGCCTAGACACAAGTATCATTTTGCTTCCCCCGAATGTCATCCCAAGGCGAAACAGGGACTCATTTGGTATTGGGATGGAGATTTATGGTTGACCGGCAATAAAACAAGTTATCCCAAGATAGCCATGAAAGGGACTTTTATCGTTCGCGGCAATCTCTATATCGCCTCCGGTGATAATTACACCATAACTGGCGCCACGGTGCCACCCGACGCGTGGAAGGAATATGCAAGACTTAAGACAACAGATCACGATACCGCAACCACGAATGAGTACCCCGCCGACTCCGGCTTCCAGCGCAGCGCTTCCACATTTAATCTCGGTTCGCAAACCTGGTCCGGCGGACCTCCTTCCGGCAATACGGATGTCGGCATATGGGGGTTTGTCTATACTGGCGGGAATTTTACGATAATACAGGGTGCTCTGGCTGATATTTATGGCGTGATATGGGTGGTCGGCAATGTTACCAATGACAACACCGGGGAGCGCAGCCTGGTGTTTTACGATAAGAGTCTGTCCGCGAGCTTGCCGGTTCTGAATGTGGTGCTTACCCGGCAGTCATGGCAGGAGACCGTGCCCAGCGCAAGTCCCTGGCCGTGACGGCGGTTAGTATGTGTCATGTCTGGGGTGTTTCCGGCAAATCCTGCGGGAATGGTCGTGATACATTTTGTGGCGGGGCCGTTGAACGGCTGTTTCGTTGTCTTCGCTCATTAGCCTTGTGTGGATTCGTTCGCCGAGCCCCGTTCAGTGAATTGTGTCGCTTTGCTCCACCCGCATCCACCTCGGATCCAAGCCTGCCAACAGGACACTATTTATGACGGGCTCGATAAGGATTGAAATCGCTGGCATTCGTGCGGAATTTCATTGTCGTGGGGATGCCCTGGATGAATTAGGGGTTAGATACGCTCATTTCACTTTTACCGGACACTCGAATTATGTTTGCCGGTTTTCCTCCGCGGGGAAAAGAGGCGTCCCGGTTTCTCCGGTGGTGGAAGGACACGCGGATTCCACACGATTCCGGCGGTGGGATTTTGACTGCCTTATTGACCGGCGGGCTAAACTAGGACGATTAAGGATTTATCCCGGGATCCAGAGCTTCGATTCCTTCCTGCGGACTTTTTACAGTTGGCTGCTTCTGCGCGAAGGCGGGATGATCCTCCATTCCGCCGGCATAGTTAAGGCGGGCCGCGCATATCTTTTCCTTGGGAAATCCGGCGCCGGAAAATCCACGCTGGCAAAGCTTGCCGCAGACCGAGCCGGAAATGCCATAAGCGGCGTGCTCACGCCTCCACGCCTCCACGCATCCAGGCTTCCGGTCTGTTCGGTCATCAGCGACGAATTGAACCTTGTCCGCTATGAAAAGGGGCGGTTCATGGCCTACGGTTCGCCTTTCTGGGGGGAGATGCGCAACGAGGGCCGCCAGGGCCGCTGGCCGCTGGCCGGCGTTTTCATTCTGAAAAAATCCGTGATAAACATGGTTTCGGATCTTCCCCGCGGCGCCGCCATGGGCGTTCTGCTGCGCTGTCTTATGAATTTTTCCAGGGAGCCGGAAACGGCGCGCCTGGCACTTGCCGCCTCGGTTCGTCTGATGTCGACCATCCCCTTCCGCCGCCTGGAGTTTTCCAAGGAAAATGCGGATTCTTTGAAATTGATCTGATTTCTTTCACTCTTTCTTTTTGTTGACATTGACAAGGATTGAATTATGGTATATGCTGTAAATATAGGGGAAAGATGTATGAAGAAAACAAAAGAATTTGATTTTTCCAGAGCCCGCCGGGTCACCCCGGAGGAGACCGCGAAATTCAGGAAGGCGATAGAAAACACCCTTCATGTAAAAAGAGCGGCCAGGGGGCGGCCTCCCAAAGGGAGGGATAAGTATAAGGAAATTTCCATTCGTCTGCATCCCAAGGCGCTTCAATGGGCTCGGACCCAGGCCAAAATCCGCGGTATTGGCTATCAGACGGTGATTAACGAGACCCTGCTGCATCATGGCGGATAGGTTTTTATGAACTGTAAAGTGGAGAAACATCTGGCCTTCAGGCGCGTGGGGGAGGAAATGTATATAGTGGACGCGAAGGCTTCGCGGCTGCATCAGCTCAACGGGACCGCAGCGCTGATCTGGGAAGGACTCGCCGCGGGGAAGAAAGAAAAAGCCATAGCCGCGTCCATTGCCGCGGAATTCGAGGTGGACGAGGCCGCCGCTTTGGCGGATCTGAGGGAGTTCGCGGCCGTTCTTGAAAAACATGGATTGCTGACCGCCGCCGCGTGACGCGCTTATGAAAAAGAAAAAACCCTATCTCAAGCCGGTTATTAAAACCGAAAAAGTTTTCGAGACCGCGGCTTTGGCCTGCGGCAAATGCCAGACCGGCCCTACCGGTCAGTTGGCGTGCAAAACCCTGAAAAGATTTTCCTGACCGGGTTTGGAATGGAGCCGGGATGAAAACCACCGCCTTTAAGCTGGAGGGGACGAGCATGGCCCCGCTTTTCACGGCCGGCCAGGTTGTTCTGGCCGTTCCTCCCGCCGGCCGCGTCCCGTTCCTCGCCCCCGGTGATTGCGCGGTGTACGAATATGAGGGCCGGCTGCTGCTTCATCGGGTCGTAAGGACAGGTCCCGGCGGCGTCTGGTTCTCCGACGACGCCGCCCGCATCGAACCGCATTTCGTGCCCTGGCCGGCGATAAGGGGGCAAGCCCTGAGCCGCAACCCCTTCTCCGGCGGTTTGCCCGGCCGGATATATTCCGGAATAAGGCGCGTCCTCTCGCCCCTCTTCAGGTGATACATGTCGTTGCCCTACGCTTCCAAGCCTCCAAGCCTCTACGCCTCGGCTCTCCCCGTCTCCGCGCGGCTTAACGAGCTGACTCTTTTAAAAAATATTCCCGCGTCGGCAACCATCGAGTTGACGCGGCGCTGCCCGCTCGCCTGCGCGCATTGTTATCTGCCTGAAACCGGGGGCCGCGCTTCCGCCGGCGGGGAGCTTTCCACAGGAGCGTGGAAGACTGTGCTGGGGCAGTTGGCCGAAGCCGGCGGGCTTTATGCCGTTTTTACCGGTGGCGAGCCGCTGCTGCGGCCCGATCTGCCGGAGCTTTGCGCTTACGCGAAACGGTTGAAATTCGATGTGAGGGTTTTTTCGTCCGGACTGGGACTTACGAAAACCATAGCCGGACAATTAGGCGGCTCCGGGGTTTCCGCTTTTGAGTTGAGCGTTTACGGCCGCGCGGCAGTCCACGACGCGGTTACCGGTCTGAAAGGATCTTTTACAAAAACTCTCGCCGCATCCATGCTGCTGAAAAAAGCGGGAATAAAGGTGAGGCTGAAAGTCCCGCTTATGAAAGTAAATTTCGGCGAGCGCGCCTGGCTGGAACGCCTTGCCGAACAACATGGCTTCGGCATAGCCTTCGATCCGGTGATAGCGCCGGGCAACGACGGAGACCGAAGCAATCTGGCCTTGCGTCTGAATGCGGCTCAGCTCGCGCGGCTGGCGCAAGAACAGCGGAGCACAGGAGCACAGGAGCACAGGAACACAGGGGCACAGGGGCACAGGAACACAGGGGCACAGGAGCACAGGGGCACAGGAACACAGGGGCACAGGAGCACAGGGGCACAGGAACACAGGGGCACAAGCGCCAGCGCGCCAGCTTCCAACCTTCCAACCATCCACGCCTCCACGCCTCCAGCCATCCACGCCTCTTCCCTTGACTTTCTCTGCGGCGCGGGACGGAATGTGGCGGCGGTGGACCCTTGCGGGAACCTGTATCCCTGCCTTCAGATGCCGGTCCCGTTGGGCAATCTGCTTGAGACCCCGTTTGGGAAACTCTGGCGGACGGCCGCCTGGCTGAAAAAGTGGCGCGCGATAAAGACCGGCGATCTGACCGGGTGCCGGAGCTGCCGGCGTCTTGCCGTCTGCAATCGCTGCCCCGGGATCAGTCTTATAGAGGAAGGCAGTCCGCTGGTTCCCAACACGCCTGCCTGCGCAATGGCGAAGGCAAGGGATCTACTGTAACCATGGTCGATCCCGCTGGGTCTTGACAAGGCCAATGTGTCTGGTATACTATTGATATCAACGGCGGCAGTGTGTCCGCGCCGTTTATTTTTTGCCCGGGCATCGGACAAGAAGTGTCCAATGGGGCCCATGAGACGGTTTATGAAATTGAACAAAACTTTAGCCTATGGCCTGGCCTGCCTGCATTATCTGGGTCAGAATAACGGCGGCGGCTGGAATCAGGTGGCGGATATCTCCCGGTTCCAGGGTCTGCCGTCCGCGTACTGCAACAAAGTGCTGCAAGCTCTGGTTCACGCCGGTTTCGTCGAGTCGCAGAAAGGAAAAGGCTACCGCCTTCGGAAGGACCTGGACGATATAAGCGTCTGGGAGCTTATGGAGTCCTTTACCTTCAACGGCGCGCCCTCGGCGGAGAAAAAAGAGCTTTCGATCAAGCTTTACGAGACTCTGCGCGCGGAAGTGAACCATTGGCTGGTCGGCCTGACCGTGCAGGACATAGTGGAAATGATGAAGGAAAAAGAGAAAGGTCCGCCGCAAACCGGGGAGAACGGCTGAATAGAGCGCATATGGGCTTCAGGACCGGTAAAAACGGAGGGGTTAAACGCGGGTTCAGGCCGTGCGCCGTTCTTTTTCCGCTTATTCTCGCTTTCTGTTCCCCGGTTCTCCTTAACGCCGCCACCAAAGTTTATCTGCGGGATACGGTTTCATCGATAAACCCCGGCACGGACGATGAACGGGCTTTAACCCGCATTAAGGGTTCCGCGGTGGTCACTTACACCAAGAGCACCGTGGTCGGGGCGGTTACGCCTCCCACGGCCGCCACTCAGTTCACAAAGACGGCCGGCGGCACGGTGATCACCTGGTACTCGGACCCGCTCGATGAGGTCTCCATCTCCGGCAATGTGACCTTCAATCTCTGGGCCAGGGAATCGGCCACCGCCGCCAACGCCACTATAACGGCTGAAATGCTGCGCGCCGATGGGACGGGCAATATCCTTTCCACTATAGCCACCGTGCTCATACCCCGGACCGAGCTTACCACCACTCTGGCGGTACAGAACTGGACCAGGGTACCGGCGCTTACCGCGCTTTCCAATGGCGACAGGCTGGCATTGCGGCTGTATATAGACGACGGCAACGGGGTTACCATGGCCGCCGGCGGCCGTACCGTTACCTCCACTTTGGGGGGGGGCACCGGCGGCGCCAGCGGCGACGCCTGGATACAGACCACTGAAGCTTTGGCTCCGGCGCGGCCCGCTGTCGGTTCCGTGACCGGCGCCTCGGAAACTCAGTTGACAGTGGATTGGACCCTTGTCGACGGCGCCACGGGGTATGTCCTGGCCGCCTCGATAAATCCCGGCAGTCCGCCTTCTCCGGTGGGGGCTTCCAGCGAAACACTGTCGCAACAGAGCGCGACGGTCGATTCTCTCGGTCCGAACGCCACCTATTATCTCTTCGTGCGCACCAACGGCCCCGCCGCCTCCAGCTCCTGGGAAGCATATCCGGCCACGGCGACCCTGGCCAATGTCCCGGCCTTCTCGGATTTCTCCGGGGCGGGGACCGGGGCGATACAGTTCAACTGGACGGAGAACGGCAACCCCTCTGCGGTCACGCTCTACAGGGTACTGGTTTCTACCGCGCCGGACCCGCTGGCTCCGGCCGGGGCCGTAGTGTCGAGTTCGGATACCTACAATCTGTTCCTGGCAACCGCCGGACTCACGGCGAACACCACTTATTATTTCCGCGCGGCGGCGATAAACCATAGCGGCGTTATAACCTCCTATATCCCGGCTGTCTCCACCTCCACACTGGCGAATATTCCGGTTTTCGCTGATTTCACGGATATAACGGCCGATTCCATGCGGTTCAACTGGTCGCAGAATGGAAATGGGCCGGGCGCTTTTTATCGCGTTTTTGCGTCGACCGCGCCGGACCCGCTGGCGCCGGCCGGGGCCGCGGTGACCAGTTCCGATACCTACAGCCTGTCTTTGGCTTCCTCCGGACTCTCGGCCAACACCACTTACTATTTCCGGGCCGCGGCCGTAAATAACAACGGGATCATCAGCGCTTATTCAGCCGCGGTTTCCACCGCCACTCTGGGGGTAACTCCGGCCTTCTCCGCTTTCAGCGATATAACGGCTTCCGCCATCCGTTTCGCCTGGTCCGAGAACGGCAATCCCGCCGGTACGCAATACAGGGTCCTGGTTTCCACGGCGCCGGACCCGCTGGCCCCGTCCGGGGCCAAAGTAAGCAGTTCCGACACATATAACATGTCGTTAAGCTCGTCGGGTCTCGGCGCGGACACGGCTTATTATTTCCGGGCCGCGTCTTTGAACCGTAATGGCGCCGTCTCAGCTTACTCGGCGGCGGAAAGCGTCTACACTTTGGCCGTGGCGCCCTCTTTCACAGGATTTACCGTGCCTTCCGAGGGCGCGGTAAGGGCTGATTGGACGCGCGGCGCGAACCCTGTCGGCACGCTTTACCGCGTGGCGGTATCGACGGCGCCCGACCCGCTGTCTCCCGGCGGGGCTCCGGTCAGCAGTTCGGATACATATAATTTATACCTGAGTTCCAGCGGTCTGGAGGCGAACACCACCTATTATTTCCGCCTGGCCGGCATAAACCACGATTCGGTTGTTTCAGCCTACGGCTCCGCCTACTCTACCTCCAGCCTGGCCGTTACGCCCTCCGGTTTCGATTTTATCGGCGTGAGCTCCTACAGTCTGAGACTGGAATGGGGGGGAACGAACGGCCCTGGAACGCTGTACAAGGTGCTGATCTCTACCGCTGCGAACCCGCTGGCCCCCGCCGGCGCGGCGGTGACTTCTTCGGACACCTATAATTTATTCGTGGCGACACAGGGGCTGCAAAGCAACAAGGACTATTACTTCCGGACGGCCGCAGTGAACAACAACGGCCTGACCACTTCTTATGCCGCGGCGGTAACCTCCCGCACACTGGCGGCCGGGATTTTAAGCCCGCCGGTGGCGGATTCCCTGGAGGTGCATGTCACCTCCATAACGGCGACCTGGCTGCTGCGCTCCGGCGCCACAGGCTACACACTGGCGGCTTCCCTGTTTCCCGGCAATCCGCCTTCGATATACGCCTCCAGCGAAACCGCGGGCGATCTAAGCGCCTCGGTGTCCGTTCCCCCGCTGGCTCCGGACACAGTTCACTATCTTTTTGTGCGCTCCAACGGTCCCGGGGCGTCGAGTTCCTGGGCGGATTATCCTCCGGCCGCCACGCTGTTGGCGGCGCCCCCGCTGTTCACCGGATTCGCGAATATGGGAACGGGGTCGATGGATTTCAGCTGGTCCGCCAACGGCAACGCTTATCCGGGGACGCTTTTCCGGGTGCTGGTTTCCACGGCGCCGGATCCGCTGGCCCCGGCCGGGGCCGCAGTGACCAGTTCCGATACCTACAGCCTGTCTTTGGCTTCCTCCGGACTCTCGGCCAACACTGCCTATTATTTCCGCGCCGCCGGCGTCAACAAGGACGGAGTTCTTACCGGTTATACCGCGGCGGTCGGGACCTCGTCGCTGGCGGAGGCCCCGGTATTCGCCGCTTTCAACGATCCCGACACCGGAGAAATAAGGTTCAACTGGTCGGCCCCCGGCAACCACGGCGCGACTTTGTACCGCGTGCTGGTCTCCACGGCGCCGGACCCGCTGGCTCCGGCCGGGGCTGTGGTCACCGCGTCCGACACTTACAATGTTTTTCTCGCCAGTTCAGGACTCGCGGCCAATACTACGCTCAATTTCAGGGCCGCGGCCGTTAATAACGATGGTGTTTATACCGCCTACACCGCCGCGCAGGGAACCTCCACGCTGGCCGGCGCCCCTGTTTTTGAGGGCTTTACGGAGGTCGGACCTGGAAACATACAGTTCTCCTGGTCGGCTCCGGGCAATCACGGCGCCACCTTGTACCGCGTGCTGGTCTCCACGGCGCCGGACCCGCTGGCGCCGGGCGGAGCGGCGGTTTCCAGTTCCAATACCTACAACCTGTTCCTCGCCACGGCGGGTCTTGTTTCCGACCGCGCCTATTATTTCCGCGTCGCCGCCGTAAATAATGACGGGGTATTCACGGCTTATACCGCCGCGCAGAGCACGGTCACGCTCACTAACGCGCCGGCCTTTAATAATTTCACCAGCATCGCCGCGAATTCCATGCGGTTCAACTGGTCGGCCGGAGGCAATCCCGGAGGAACGCTTTACCGTGTGCTGGTCTCCACGGCGCCGGACCCGCTGGCGCCGGCCGGCGCGGCGGTAAGTTCTTCGGACACTTATAACACATACCTAAGCTCGGCCGGTCTGGCCGCGGATACCACGCATTATTTCCGTGTGGCCGGAGTCAATGTCGGCGGCTCGCCCACCGCCTATACCGCGACGCAAGGCACGGCCACCTTGGTGGCCTATGATCCCGTTTTTGTGGATTTCACGGATATAAGCAATGATGCGATACGGTTCAATTGGTCGGATAACGGCAATCCGGACGGCACGCTTTACAGGGTTTTCGTCTCCACCGCATCGGATCCGCTGGTCCCGGCCGGGGCCGTCGTCAGCAGTTCGGATACTTACAACATTTCGCTCAGTTCGTCCGGGCTTAGGGCCAATACCGCCTATTATTTCCGTGTGGCCGCGGTGAACAAGAACAATGTAGCCACCGTCTA
>Ga0074195_1003433_pt1 | contig 14940 bp, 15 predicted proteins | sample EPASupsiteHSE623_FD_64525 | JGI IMG/M metagenome (GOLD analysis project Ga0074195, IMG submission 64525) | Bioremediated contaminated groundwater from EPA Superfund site, New Mexico - Sample HSE6-23 | ecosystem: Environmental > Aquatic > Deep subsurface > Groundwater > Contaminated ...
CACATCAAGAGTCGTGCTGGGGTTGGTTTTAGCGATGCCGACGTAGCCGATACTGTTTATTCTGACTTTTTCCGTCTCAGCACCGGAGGTTCGTGTACCAAGAGCAAGAAAACCGTTCGTGGAAGATGTTTCACTCTCCACTCCTGCTTGCACAAATCCCATTACTCTACTAAGTGGATCGATACTTCCACCCTCTGAGAGAGACAAAATTATCCTGCTTAACTCATTTATTCCTGTTCCAGTTCCGTAAGTTTTTCTATTATCAATAGCCAAACCCGTGAATGTACCATCTACAGCGTTGTATATATGCGTTTTTACCGTCGGTGCTGTCGTCCCAATCCCGACGTTGCCAGTTGTTTTTTGAATGGTCAACGCATTTACTACATCGGATTGCCTAATTGTAAAATCACCAGCGTTGGGATAGCCCGACATAAGCATCCAAAGCACATCCCCAGTCTGCGCACCTTGTATCCCAATATCAGCAAAAGTTGCAGATGTCGCTTTAACTTGTAATTTATTCACCGGCGCCGTCGTTCCAATCCCGACGTTGCCGCCGTTCATAATTGTCATCTTTGCAGAACCTGCGGTTTGTGTTTCAAATTTTATAGCTGCGACATCCCCCCCAGTCATTGTTCCCCCAACTAGAGTAAGAGGGTATACTCCTCCTTCCCCGGTAACAGTAATATAATTATATAAATTCGCATCACTTGAACTATATCTAAACCCTATCTTATTGCCGTAGATTGCGGAAAGACTACCATTAACTTCCAATTTTTGTCCCGGATTCGTCGTCCCAATCCCAATATTACCAGAAGCTTTAATAACTAAACCACTTGTAGGAGTATTAACTGTTGGAGTAAAAACCATATCGCTTGTACCACTACCATCAACTCCTTGTATTATAAATGGATGGGTAAGACCGTACCAAGATGTATAGTATTGGGTAATTTGAGTTGACAAATTACCTCCGGAAGTTGTTTGGAGTCTAATAGGAGCATCAGTAGTGTTTATAATATGTAGCGGGGTTTGCGGATTAGTCGTCCCAATGCCCACATTCCCACTCACATCAGCTTTATAAACCGTCGTGCCATTTACATTCCAACCCGCACTAGCCGCGCCAACCGCTGGCCAACTAACCTTACAATCCCCACCAATACAAAGACCAGTGCCGTTAACTGTACCGTTAGCATTAATACCGCCCACCACATCAATCGAGGTGCCAGGGTTAGAGGTGCCGACACCAACTGCTCCGGTTTTACTAACCATAAACTTAGTGGATCCGCCCACTTGCATATCTAATAATTTGGAAGTAGAGGTTGAATTGGCATCAGTAATATTTAGCAACCAAGCAGTAAAAGAAGCACTAGCATTATTCCAAGTTTGAGTAGTATTTAATATCGGGCCGTTGCCAGTCATGACTGCTCCGCCACTGATAATATCGCCAAATTTGGTGACCCGAAAACGCGTGGAACTACCCACTTGAAAATGCAACAAATCACCGGTGAAATCCGCCGGTGGGTTGGCACCAATAAAAATACCTTGATTAGTAGGAGTATTTAAATCATTAGGTCCGATCTGAAAAAAGGTTTTGTTGGCTGGTGGTTTACCATCGGCTGTACTAAAGTTAGCTTTCACCGAATCGCCGATTTGCAGTTGCAAGGTAGAGGCACTATACTCGATTGATCTTTGCTTAGTTTCATTAGTGGGATCATCAGGATCATAGAACGTAATGCCAGGTGAAGAAGCCGCTACCTGGAGGGGGGCGGTAAAAACAAAACGACCATGAGTCCCAATTGTCGGATCAAAGGTAATGCTTTCCCAACCAACTGCGGAACGACCTAACTGAAGCTTACCAACCGAAGTCGCTCCGGCCGGATCTTCAGTAATAGTCACCGCACCTCCAGAAGTTAAATCAAATAAGGCACTGCCCGCAACGGTTAGTTTCTCTGTTGGGGTTGAAGTGCCGATGCCAACGTTCCAAGAAGTGGATGAAGCATATAAACTAGAGCCTCCAAAAGTCCAATAATTGCCGCCGCCAGCGGCGACAATTGAAGGCCAGCTAACTTTACAATCGCCACTAATACAAAGACCAGTGCCGTTGACTACGCCGCTGGCGGTAATGCCCCCGCCTTGAACTTCTAATGAATAAGATGAAGGGACAATGCCGATACCCAAAGGTCCAGCCAAAGAAGCTGTCCCCCAAGTCCTGACAAAGTCTGTAGCTAATTCATTCCATTCGGCAGCGCTCAAAGTCCCACCGCTAGACTTACTGTAATTACTAGAGCTAGCTTGAACTTCAGCCAGGGTGAAGACAAATAAAAAAACCCCGCTTAACACCAAAACGGCTAAAGATTTTTTAATTTTTTGTCCTGGAAATAGGGACATCGAAAATTTATTTTTTTACTAACTTTTCCTTATTCCAATTATAACATTTTTTTATTATTACTCCAAGCTAATCGCGGTTAAAAATCTCTTAACGGCCGAATCGGTAACATTGATTAGCGATGACCGATCTGCAAAGCGAAACTAGTCCCGCCGACCAGACCAAAATCGGCCGCAAAATTACTTAACCACGGTAGTAGTCGTCGCTGACGGACATTTAAAACTTCAACGTGCATAGCGGTGAAAATAAAGTTTAAAATAGTGAGCTATTTCCGGACGATAATTAACTCTTTTCTTGGCCGACTCACGAGTAAAAATTTGCGCCGCTTTTTTGATTCCTAAAATCTTAAATAGCTCTTGGACGTCAGCCCAGTCACCGTAATTAAGAGTATTTTCTAAAACGACCGTCTTCGAGAGGCCTTGATAATTTTGGGTTGACCAAAAAAGATACGGTCTTTTTTTAACAAATTTTTCCATGTTTTTAGGTTACATTTACTCTAATATTATACCATTTTTTTATTTAACTGCCAAGAAAAAAACACTCCAGTTGACTAACCGCCGAAGCGCACCTCAACGCTCCGTCGCGTATTATCAACATCACCGATTGAAGTGAAGGTTAGTGGAGTTAATTGTTTGAAATAAACTTCATAATAACCGCCTGAGGTGGTCGTCGCTTGGTAGACAACTCCATAGGCTATTTCCTCATAGGGCACGCCAGAACGCATCAAGCCAAATAAGAAGTGTTCCATACCGGACTCAGCCGTATAGTAAGCACGAGTAGATTGCGACTGGACGCCGCTAGCTTTAATTCCCACCAAAACAATATAAGCGCCACTCATCGCCACCACTAACATGCCGGCCATAATGAAGAGGGTCAAAATCAAAGCACTACCAGCTTTTAACCGATGACTACTATTTTTGGTTGTAACTTTTATATTATTCATTATTTGATTAATATTAGCCATTAATTTCGATAGTAACGAGAGGTAATACTGGTCTGAATTGACATTAAAGATTCATAACGGGCTAAATTACGAGCGTAAGCTTGGATGTTAATCGTGACCACCGGCTGGTTAGTATCATTGAGGACAAAATCTAAGCGACTAATTCTAATTTTCTCCGGCGAGATATAATCCTCTTCTACCCCCCGACGCACCCGAAAACGCGGCACTGTATCGTCAAGCTCCAAAAAATAAGCCACACATTGATCGTTATAATTTTTAAAATATAAGATGTCACCCAGGGCATTACTACTTAAAGAAAAAATTTGATTGTCAGAAACATCCGGACAAGTTCCCCGATCTTTCTGGGCCATGCGAATCTCTTTATTCATCACCTCTAAAAAATATTTCATACTCTCTTGGACATTCTGAGTTGCAATCGCACTTCTTTGATTATCCATGGTCATTTTAAAAATTTCGGTGGCCGTGAGGATGACCGTGGAAAAAAGAGCCACCGATACTAAAACTTCCACCAGCGAAAAGGCCGGTCGATTTTTTATAGCCAACCAAGTTTTATGTCTATTTCCAATCATATAGAATTGCTTCGACTTCAAAAGAGTTGGACCGCTTGCCGTCGGTCCAGTCAACTAAAGAAATTATTCTCATAGCATTAGCACCGTCATAATCTTCCACGGTAATCAGGCGCGAAAAGTTACTATCTTCACCAGTGCTATGGGAATAGAAGCCATTAGCATCAGTTTTTAAAACGACGGCCTCACTGCCGGCTAATTGGGGGGTTAAATTCAAGTAATCAATTGTGTAATTGCCGGCGGCTAAATTGGTTCTAAAGCTGACAGAATTAAGCCAATTAGTGTCGCGGACTTGGCGAATCAGTTCCACTCCCTCTTGCCCTAATTGATAGGCAATCAAGCTGTTCTTCGTGTAGTTTTGGCTCTGAATATTCTGGATGATCAAAGATAGGATGCCAATCAGTCCTAAAGACATAATAAAAAGCACCGTGATAATTTCCACGAGCGTGAACCCCCTCTTTGATTGATGGCGAGCCTTAAGGCCTGGCCAGAGATGAAACATTAGTTTAAAAAGTTTAGTTTAATCCACAACTTCAATCAAACCTAAAAAGTTAACTCGGATGGTCTTAGTTGCTTGCGTATCATTGTCTTTCAAAGTAATTTCTAAATTAGTCGAGGTGGCTGTTCCATTATAAATATTGGTCTGGGGGTCGGGAGGTAAAAAGGTAACATTAATTTGATCATATTCCACCAGTGGTGAACCAACAGCTAAAGAAGTGATTTCGGTGTTAGGGGGTAAATCAATTACTCTGGCGCCATAAGTGATATCGCCTTCCCCACTATTATAGACCATATAACCGAAAGTACCGGGATCATTTAAATCAGCAAAAATCGTATAAAAACTCTGATTGACATCAAAACTGATTCCCCAACCCCCACCGGGTAGACTATTATTATATTTGGCTAATCCTAAAGAATTATTTTGCGCCAAATGTAAATCAGCCACTAAGCTTTGGGCATTCATGGTTAAGTCGCTCCGGCTATTGGCACTGCGGTAGTTTGCGATAAAGAGCGCGGTGATAGTCGTAATAATCGAGATGCTCACGACCATCTCGATTAAAGTAAACGCCGCTAAATTGGCTTTAAATTTCCTCATGAAAATAAATTTTATTCCGCTCTAATTTCACGCCAAATCGGTAAACCAAAATTAATCCGAATGGCTTGTGAATAACTGCAAACATAATTTTCCGGATCGGTTATCCGTAAAGTAACCGTGGTGCTGGTCGCTCGATTAAAAATCATGGAGGTAGTGGCGCTGGTAGGATCGCTAATGACTGCCCCTTGGTCAGTGGTCCATAAATACTGACAAAAACCATTACAGGCCAATTGCACATCAGGGGAAGCATCGGAATAATAATGAGAGTCACTAACAAAATCAGTGGAAGTACTAATCTCAATATCTTCCGGACTCCAAGTAAAATAAGGGCTGGGAAACTCATGTCGAAAAGTGGTAAAAGTCTCATCATTACTATCGGGATCGCCGTCAGTGGAAACGCTGGTAACCGAAGAACCGAATTTATACCATTCAGTGGGAAGATAATCACCATTATCCTCATAATAGAGACGGATCCACCAATAATAATTAGTCCCATAATCAAAGGAGCTGCAATAAGGATCAGAATTAGGAATAATATATTGAGTGGCTGTTGAAGGTGTTTTAACTCCGCTCCAACAATCAGCCGTTGAAGTGGCTGAATCATCCGTATGATTAACCACAATTTCATAGCCCGCCTGAGTACCACTTCTAACCGCCCATTGCAAAACGGCGCGCAAGGCTACGGCACTGGAACAAGCTTGGGTCGTACTCCAATTAGGGGCGGTCATCAGACCAACCTGAACATTACTGATATATATTTTGTAATTGCGCGTGGCGCAAGTACCATCACCCTCGCTTTCGCAATTAAAACTCAAGGCTCCCCAATCACTACTGCTGGCATAACCGACAAAATCACCGGCCGCAATTTCGTGTCCGGGTAAAACCGGATCACCCTCCGTATCCCAACCCTGAATCATCACGGGAGTATCCGTGGCGTAGTTTAATCTAATCCAACTGTTATCACTATCAACTCGAGCCCAACCATAAACTTGATTATCTTCTTCATTATAACAAGCCCAACAACTATTACTGCTATTGCAAGTTGCCGGGCAATGGGAATTAAAACCATAGCCATCTTCCGGCGGCGTGTCTGTACCGGCAAAAGAGATAAAACCTTTTGAATAATTCCAGGCCTGACCAGAAAAATTGCCATTGGGAGCGATAGAAACACCGTGTTGACTAACCTCGCAAGGGGTAACATATAAATGAAAGGCTTGGGGTAAGGGGTAGGCATTGAAGTTACCACTTTGATCTAGACGATCGCCCGTGTAATCATCGGCGCAATCAAAAGCCACATAGCCATATTGTTCGCTCCACCAAGCCGCGCCGCGTAAAGTCGAAGTAGAAGCCGCCTGGACGTTTTGCCAGGCAAAAAAAGAGATCACAAAAAAAACTATAATAATAGCTCCCTCAAAAAAACTTAAATTTTTGCGGCTAACAGGCATGAAGTTAACTGACTAATTTTCTTAATTTAATTATAGCACTTTTTTTAAGAAATTTCTTCTAAAAACTGCACTCCTCGTTTAATCATTATCCGCCGCTCTAGTTCGGTCTCGTCATTATAACCGACTAAATGCAAAAGACCATGAATCAATAAAAAATAAAATAAATATTTCGAAGTTAAACGGGGATTGAAGCCCAATTCCGTAAACAGGGCGCGATATTTAGTAATCTGCTTCGTTTCCTGAATATTAATAATCACTTCGCCCAGAAACTTATTCATCGCTTCCCCGCCCCGAAAGGACAAAACATCAGTTGATTTATCCTGCTGACGATATTTTTTATTAATTTGACGCATTTTAACCGCACCAATTATAGCCACTGACACTTCATAATTAGTCTTGTGGTAACGAACTAAAAAAGCCTGCACCAAATAACGAATCTGGGTTTGATTAACTTTTTGGCGAGTGGTGTTATTAATTTCCAACATATTAATGGTTTTTTAAAACTCCCATGATGGTAATAATTTTTTAAATCAGTCTCCGAAGACGTCTCCCTAAACTATATAGCCAGTATAATCCGGGTCGTAAAACAACGTCAAAAGTACCGGGATATTCAAGCACTGTCCCGCCAAATCCCAGTTTAAAACGAGTCACCCCGGGCCATTTCTTTTCATCAATACCGTAGAAATCATAATACCAATAACCCGCTGCTTGAGCCTCTTGGATTACTGTCCACTGGAGTAAGTAGGGCGCCATTACGTTTCTAAATTTATTATCACTAGCGCCGTGTAAATATGTGACCCGATTGCCAAAAAAACAAAAAAGGCCGGCGGCAATATTCTGACCCTGATAGCGCGCAAAATATAATTTGACGGCCTGAGATTTTAATAAATTCTCATAATGATCGCGAGCGTGCAAACGAAAATTATCTCGTTTGCCGGTAAGCGTCATTAAACGCCAGAACTCAGGAAAATCAATCGCCTGGCCACGTTTAATCTCCACTCCCTTCTTCTGGGCTAAACGCAAATTATAGCGTGTCTTTTGATGCAGACCAGCGAGAAGTTTAGTTTCTCTAAGTCGCAAATCGAGCATTAAAGTTTTGGCCGGTTGTTGGTTGACGGTTTTTTTAATTACTCGACCGGCAATCTCTAGTTTGGTACTGGGTTCAAGACGGATAAAAATTAGCCGCTTATCTCGGGCGGTAATCTCAGTTACTAGCCAAGCCGTCTCAGCCACTGAAACTAAGGGGCCACGCGGAACATATAAATAATGATAGCCACCGAGTAAAGGTTTCTCAATAAACAAAGTCCCAGGGTGATGAGTGATAAAATTGGCTCCTAATCTTAGAGTCTTCCCCCCCTTAGCTTGAATAATGGTTTCCCATTCTAAAGACTGGAGAAATTCCGAGGTTGCCAAATCACTCATGATGTTAGAAAATTTTATTGCCATAAGCCAATTATACCATAAACAAAAAGAACCGAAAAACGGTTCTTTTTACAGAAAACTAAATTTAAAAATAAACCACGTGATTACTCGATACCTTAGTAGATACCAGCTGGGGTAGCGGTGTGGAGAGTGTTACCCGTAATGCTGTTCATGGTGGTACCGATACAATAGTTCATTGTATAAGTGCGATCGCCGCCGGCAACTGTGCCACTGCGCACATAGGTATACTCATCCTGGGTCGCTGGACAAGAACTACCATCAATCACTGATGGCGGTGTGGGAACCGACTTAATATAAGTCGGCGAAGTCGAGGCTAAAGTGGCTGGATAATCATTGTTGTCATTATAATACATCTCCAGAGCCGTTTGCAGTTGCTTAACATCAGAGATACGCTTAGCATCTCTGGCTTTAGCCCGCGCTGAATTCAAAGCTAGGACTGACAAGGTTGATAACAAGCCAATGATAGCGATGACCACCAGCAACTCAATAAGGGTAAAACCCTTTTTAGATTTTTGCATAAACATTTATGCGGCCGGATCTTAAATTATTTTATTCTTAAAAATAAAACCGGCTCGTTGTAATTTTATTTAAATACGTTGATATTTAATTGCTATTAAAATTATAACACTTCTTAAATATTGGCGCAATACTTTTGGGGTCTGGGGATAAGTCTCCCCGACGCCAAGGATTAATTTTAAAACTGGCTCGCCAAATTATACATTGGTAAAAGTACCGCCGCCACCATGATACCAACGCCGAGCCCCATGATTACCATAATAATTGGCTCCATTAATTTGCTTAAGTTATCTAACATATTACTACTTTCTCGAGCGTAAAAGGAGGTCACCCGATCAAGGACGGAATCAATTTTACCGGTTTTTTCACCGACGGCCATCATTTGTGGCACCATTTTCGGTACATATTTACTGGATTCAAAAACGGTCGATAAGGGATTACCATCATTAATTGATTCCAGGGTATCTAAAACTAATTCCTTATAAATTTCATTTCCGACCACATCGGCGACAATTTCTAAACTGCGCGTAATCGTCACTCCGCCCTTAAGAAGCGTCGACAAAGAACGAGAGAAACGCATGAGATAAATATATTTAAATAAAATGCCGAAAATCGGTAAACGTAATTTCAAACTATCAATATGTCTCTTCCCTTGATAAGTCTTAAGGTAAAGGCGCATCAGGACACTAAAAATAACGACAACAATTATAATCAAAATCAAGTAATCTTTAAAAAAGTTAGAAGTCCCAATGACAATCCGAGTCGACAGTGGCAAAGGAACATCGGTTTCGGTCAAAATGGCCGTCAAATTAGGAATAACATAAACCATTAGGACTACCCCAACGCCAATTAAAGAAACAATAATAAAGGCGGGGTAAATCATCGCCCCTCTGATTTTAGAAACCATATCATAACTTTTTTCCATTTCATCAGCGAGATAATTAAGAACCTCATCTAATTTACCCGAAGTCTCACCGGAACGAATAATATTCACAAAAAACTCCGAGAAAATCTTGGGACGCTTAGCAAAAGAATCAGAGAGAAAAGAACCGCTATCAACTTCGAAAGCCACGTCGGCGATTAAATTCTTAAGCGAAAAATTCTTGGTCTGATCAACCAGAATTAAAAGTGATTCCACCACCGGGACATTAGCGGAAATCATGACAGAAAATTGCCGCGCAAAAATTACTAAATCCTTATTTTTAATCGGCGCAATCGCCTTAAGGAACCGGCTTTCCCATTGATTTGAGATATCACGCAAACTAACCGTGGCTAAATCTTTTTTGCGCAATTTCAACACGGCATCATTTTCTGACAAAGCCACAACATTGCCCGTTTTTTTTCGACCATTTCGGTCTTCAGCTTGATATTTAAAAATCGCCATATATTTTAAATTAATTAAACCTTTAACTTTCAATAACCCGCAGCACTTCTTCCATGGTAGTAAGCCCTTGGAGAACTTTAATAATTCCATCCTGTTTAATGGAAATAAAATCCTCCGTTTTCTTTACCGCCTCAATATTTAGACCTCGATCGCCATTATTGATCATTTCGCGCAGCGCATCGTTAATCTCAATCACTTCCGAGATCGATACCCGGCTCGAATAACCCGTGTTTTCACAACGCGGACAACCGACCGCTTTAAAAATCTTATATTTACTCAAAACCTCTTCTGGGGAAGTAAGCTCCGGCAGTTCTTCTTTAATAACGTTAAGGGGGGCATTTTTAAGTTCGGCAATTATTTCCTGATTAGCATCTTCGGACAATTTAGTTTCTTGTTTACAATGAGGACATAAACGGCGAGCGAGACGTTGGGCGATCACGGTTTTCAAAGTCGAAGAAAGTAGGAAACGTTCAATTTTCATATCTAACAAACGAAACACTGCCCCGAGGGCATCGTTAGTATGTAGGGTTGATAGAACTAAATGTCCGGTTAAAGAAGCGTGGATTGATAGCTCCGCTGTTTCTTCATCGCGGATTTCTCCGACCATAATTATATTAGGATCTTGCCGCAGTAAAGAGCGCAATCCATTGGCGAAAGAGAAGCCAATTTTTGGTCTGATCTGCGATTGGTTAATTCCTTTAATTTCATACTCGATCGGGTCTTCGAGAGTCGAAATATTGACTCCTTCTTGATTTAAAATCGTGAGAACCGAATAAAGAGTGGTCGTTTTACCACTACCAGTTGGGCCAGTGACTAAAAAGATACCTGAGGTTTTTTTAATTCCCTCCTCCATCCGGCGCAAGGCTAACTTATTAAAACCAAGGTCACTTAAACCCGGCGCGCCTTTGGAAGTATCTAAAATTCTCATTACCACCTTTTCGCTACTGGCTAAAGGCAGAGTGGAAACACGGAAATCAATTTCCCGACCGTTAACCACTAAGCGAATACGGCCGTCTTGAGGAATTCTGGTTTCATCTAGTTTTAATTTAGCCAACACTTTAATACGGGCGATAATCGCGTTATGAATACTTTTTGGCAGCGACAGCGAAGTATGTAAAATACCATCAATCCGGTAACGTACCCGACTTTCTTTAGCAAACGGTTCGACATGAATATCTGAAGCGCGCGCTTCGACAGCGTGACGAATAATAACGGAAACGATCCGCGAAATTGGCGCGCTATTTATATCATCACTACTTAAATTTTCACTTTCCGCTTTGACGGCTACCAATTCTTCCCCTTCTTCCTTGGCCTTAACTTCCAAAGCGCTAGAAATTTCTTGTTCAATCTTCTGATATTGTTTAAAAACTTTCTCCCAACTGGAATTAGAGATTAAAAAATACTGGACTGTCAGTTTCTCGTCATTAGCTAAAAAATTAACCGCCTCCATGGCTTTAAGGTTGGGTTCGGTTAAACCAATTTTTAAAGCCCGATTTTCGCGCGCGAAGGCAACAATCTTATAGGTTCGAGCAATATCTTCAGGCAAAAAGTTAAGTACTGACTCGGGCACCTCATCATTAATTAAACTATAATAAGGCAAGTTAGCTAGGTTGGCTTTAATTTCCGTTAGTTTCTCCTCATCTAATATTTTTTCATTAATCAAAAAAGAGCTTAAATCCGCTTTTTTTTCCAGAATAAGCTTTTTAATTTCGGCCGCCTTGTCTGCGGTAATAATGTTATCCGCTTGCAACCTCGCGAGCAGCTGTTCATTTTTATCCATGATTTAAAATCTATTTCTTATTAACCAGAAAGGGGGAATTATTGCCCTTAACACAATTAATGGGCGTTATTTTCCGCTCCGTACTTGTCGCCAGTTCCGTCCCCGTGGCGATTGTTTCCGTCTTAGTCTTAACGACGACGGTTCCATCTGAAGGACGTTTACAAATATTATCAAAATCAAAATTGATCACATTATTAACCAGGGCGGTAAATTGCGCCAATTTGAGTAAATCGACATTTAAGGTTTCCCCTGCTTGAATCTTAGTCGAACTGGCATAATTCGAATTGGCTCCGAAATTAGCTTGACTACTCAAAGAATCAGCTGCTTGTTGCCGAAACATAAACAGCAGAAGACCACTGATAACTATCAGAACGAGAAAGAGAATAAGAATCGTGCGGAAAGCTTGTTTCATAGCTATTTTAAGGGCGATTGATAATAATAAGTCGTGAGAATAACTTGAGCGTTTTCACCGGTCGGCGAAAATTCTAAATCTTTAATATCAAAAAGACGTAAATTATTCTCTAAAATTTTAATCATTTTTTTAAAACCGGCATAATCAATCGCCTCAACTGAGAGTTGGACATCAATCGTACCTAGGGGTTCTGGTTTAAATTCTTTTTGGCCGGCTGATTTTGAGGCAGTGCCTCCTTCTTCGTCGCTAACGACCGAAGCGGAGGAAGAATTATCTTCCGTCACTTTTTCCCGGGGGCTAATTGTAATTTCGCTCACCAACCAACCACCTTTAGTAAAAATTTCTTCAAGTTCGCCGAACAACTTCTCGCGTGCATAAGTATCCGGCAAGACACTATTGAATTTCTGCAGATCAACCGGACTAATTTTTTTATACAATGAATCAATTGTCTTGAGGCTGTCTAGTTTCCGTTGCGTGTTTAAGCGGAGAATTTCTTGGGTTTCAATATTGCTCTGAATGGCCGCCCGAGTCGATTTTAATTTCGGATTAATTAAAAAAAGATAAACTAGTAATAGAAAAAGGATGAGGATCCCAAAAAGAACCGCTGGAAAATATTTATTCAAAAATAAATTAATGCTATTTTGATTTTTTTGGGCACGACTCATCATAAATTATTTTTTGCTTTTAAATATCGTCGGGTCAATCTCAAGAACTAATTCAAATTTTACTTCACTTGTCTGGTCTTTGCCACGGTCAACTGACGCTTGGGTGATCTCCACGCTCTTAATAAGGGGATCCTTCAAGAAAGCATTCGCTTGCCAAGAAACATCAGCATACGTTCGCGCGCGCGCTGCCAAAGTATATTTACCCGTCAAATCGCCCTTAAATCCTTCAAAATGAACCGTGCTGAGGGTATTAGTTTCTAACCAGCGAAAAAAATTACTCCAATAGACATGCTCAGTAATTAACTGAGAAAAAGAAGCTGACTTTTCTTTATAGGATAAGGCGGCCGTAGCTTTATTCTGAAGCTGGACGGTTTCACTTTTAATTTTATCAACTTCGGCCTGAGCAGCGGCAATGCGAACATTTTCTCTTTTCTCCCACCAATTCAAGCCACTATAAATCTCAATGACGAGTAAGGACGCGAGCAAGAGCACTAATCCCAAGATCACTAAACCCCGACCCCAATCAAAAGAAACGCCAATTTCATCTTTAATTAAATTGACTTCCAAAATTTTCGGATTTTGCACTTCCGCTTTTTTAACTTCCTTATTAGGATTCGGCTTATTAGCTAAAAACATAAATAATTTTATTCCATCTCCCGCATCGCCAAGCCAATCGCCACTGCCAACCGCGGACCAACTTCACTCAAAACTGGTTTCAATTCCGCTGGGCAACCAATCCGACTCCACGGATCGCCGACAATTACTTTTAAATTCAAACGTTTGGCTAAATAGTCGGGTAAATTCAAAAGCAGTGCTCCCCCACCAGATAAAATAACTTTCTCCACTTCACCGTTATTCTGCGAACGGAAAAAATCTAACATGTATTGCATTTCAGTCACAATTGGCTCCAGTGTCTTAGCAATAATTTGTGGTAACTCTTCCTGACTATTTCCCAAAGAAACACTTAAATCAAATTTAAATTGTTCGGCCTGAGAATATGATAGCCCTAACTTCTCGGAGAGAACTTTAGTAATCGTTGCCCCGCAAACAGCCAGGCTCCGATTTAAAACCGGGATACTTTCGTGCACGATCGAAAGATCAGTACTATTAGCACCGATTTCCACTAACAAAATATTAGATTTATCATCACCCACTAAAGAACGCACGAGGGAAAATGTCTCGGTTTCTAAGCTGGCTAAATTTAACTTCGCCGCTTTAAAAACATCAATATATTTCCGAACTAACTTTTTCGGACTACCGGTTAAAAAAACTTGCAGGTTCCCTTTGTTTTGTGTTTTACCATCCGCCCCAGGAATAATTTTCCAATCTAAAGTCATCTCATCCAGTGGCAAAGGAATAACTTTCTTGGCCTCGTCGCTGATAGCGGTAGCCAGACCCTTCTTATCAACATTATTGATATTAATAATGGAAGAAAAAACGGAAAAAGTCGGTAAAGAAGCCGTCACTTTCTTACTGGCGATTCCGGCTTCATTTTTTACTTTATTAATCGCCTGCGCCAAGTAACTGACGTCATCCATCTTGGTGAAATTCACTTCGCTCACATTTTCACTGAACGCGTAATTAGAAAGATAGATCTGGCGATTTTTTTTCCTAAGTTCAACCATTTTTAAGGAAGAGTCACCAATATCAATTCCCAAAAAAAGGTTGTCTGCACCGAGAGAAAAAAGGCCCATGGACTTAAATTAAGAAACGCTAATTAGTTGAATTATCTCTTAGCTTATTATACAATGATTATACAATATCTAAAAATAATAAACAAGCAAATATGAATTTCTTCGCTCGCTTGAAAAAGCCTCTGCTGATCTTGGGCTTCCTAATTCTCGTGGCCTTAGTTGGCTACCTGATTTGGCGGCTTTTTTTCCGTCCCGAACCGATTACTTTACCGGGAACAGACACACCAGGAATGAGTGGTAACCTTCCCACCGCCGGACCAAACGCCAGTACGAGTGAAGAAATTACCGGACCGGGAAATTTCCCCATTGGAAGTGAATCTAACGGAACTGGTGCGCCTAATCCTAATGAACCTAATCCTTTGGCTGTCGGTGGTTTAACAAAAACTACCCTCATAACTGATGTCCCAACACTTAATCCAACTTTATCTAGTAGCGGCGGCGTCCAATATTATAATAAAAATGATGGTCACTTTTATAGCCTTAATGCCGATGGCGAAGTGGTCGCCTTAAGTAGTAAAGTTTTTCATGATGTTGATAGGGTTTTCTTGGCACCAGATAAAAATCAAGCGATTTTTTTATATTCCCATTATTA
>Ga0074195_1003434_pt1 | contig 14928 bp, 12 predicted proteins | sample EPASupsiteHSE623_FD_64525 | JGI IMG/M metagenome (GOLD analysis project Ga0074195, IMG submission 64525) | Bioremediated contaminated groundwater from EPA Superfund site, New Mexico - Sample HSE6-23 | ecosystem: Environmental > Aquatic > Deep subsurface > Groundwater > Contaminated ...
GCATGCACGACGAGATGAGCAACCACAAGTCGAACATGGGGTCGTTCATTGAGAAGATCCTACATGAGATACCTGGCACCCCCCATGGCCTGGTGAGCTTTGGAACCTGGGAGGATTCTCCCTATACGGTGAGCCAGCGGGTGACCGATCAATCGCTCGATGTTCAGGTCGCGCTCAACGCCCTGACCAACACCGACGGCTGGTATGAACCGCAGGAAGAAACGCTCTATCAGGCGGCCACCGGCGAAGGACTGACCGCACAGGTGAAACTCAAAAAGACTCGCGGCACCCCGACCTATTCCTACGACGACATCTCGATACCGGCGGTCACCGACTGCGCGGCAGAGACCTACGGCGGCGTCTGTTTCCGCGAAGCGGCGCTGCCCATATTCCTGATGGTCACCGACGAACCGTTCCAAGGCTACGATCTGCCCAGCGTTCCCGATGATTACTACACCGGCGGCATCGACGGTTCATGGAACAGCGGCACCGGCCATTCGCTGACACAGGCGATAGCGGCCATGAACGTGAAGAACGCGAAGTTCATCGGCATCGATTCGGCGGCCGATATCGCGACCGGCCCCAACTCCTACTATACGCAGGTGGCCGACGGCACCGGTTCCGAGAACACGGCGGGAGAACCTTTCATCTACAAGATAAATCCCGACGGCACCGTACCGAGCGGCGGCGATCTGTCGGCACAGGTGGTATCGGCGGTCACCGAACTGACCAACACCATCGCGCTGGCGCTCACCACCGGCAAGGAATCGGTCGCCAACCCCTACAGCGTCGATACGCAGAATTTCATCAAGGCGATAGACTTCTCCTCGGCCGATCCGGCGGGCGGCGTACAGGAGGTGAACGGCGAACTGATGGTCGACCCCGGCACGCAGGTCACCTACGCCATCACCTTCGAGAACGATTTCTATGAGAACACCGATCCCGAGGCGCACCTCTTCACGGCCAAGATACTGGTCATCGGCGCCGGCGTGACGCTCGATACCCGCGACGTCTTCATTATTGTTCCCGGCAAGATCCCGAATTCGGGCGGCGACAATTAGCCGATCGGCTCAGAACTCGATACACAGCACGATGATATCGTCGTCCACCTGCTCCTTTCCGGGCAGGTAGCGCTCTACGAAACGAAGCGGTAGTTCTTCCAGCGGCTCGCGGGCGATCTCCGCCGCCACGGGAAGCAGTTTCCGGTATTCTGCGGCCCACACCGAGGTGTTCTCCTTCCATTCGACCAGCCCGTCGGTGTAGAGCACGATGCGGTCGCCGGGGAAGAAAGGACGCTCGTTGACCCGGTATATGGAATTCTCGTTTATCCCGATAAGTTCGCCCTCACCCTCCCCTTCGAGGAATTCGGGGGCGCCGTTCTTGGGCAGCAGTATCGCCGGCGGATGTCCGGCATTGACCCACGACAACTTCCCGCTGTTGCGGTTGACCGATATGAACAGCGCCGAAAGATATTTTTCGGCCGGCAGAATACGCTCCAGAACGCGGTTCATCATCACCACCGTCTCGTCAAGCGTGTATATCGGGGCGCAGTTCTGGCGGAAGAGCGCCTTGAGCGCCGGATGGATGAAACTGGTGGCGATATCGTGTCCCGACACATCGGCGATCATGAAGGTGTGCATCCCGCGGGCGAGTTCAAGCACATCGTAGAAATCGCCGCCCGCTTCGAGGACCGACCGGAAATAGACCGAGAACCGCGCCTCGGGCAGTTCCTGCGGCTTGATGAGTATCGCCTGCTGGGCGTCGTGTATCTGGCGTATCTTTTCGGCCTGCGCCTCGATCGCCTCCTGCAGAGCGACCCCGATCTTGAGATGGACGCTGACGCGCGCCTTGACCTCCTGTGGATTGAACGGTTTGACGATATAATCCACCGCGCCGAGATCGAAGGCGGTCATCTTGGAATTCTCGTCGTCGTTGCCGGTCAGGAAGATGACCGGGATGTGGCCGGTGCGCGGAGCGCTCTTGAGCCGCCGGATCACCTCGAAGCCGTCCATGCCCGGCATCATGATGTCGAGCAGGACCAGATCGGGCAGCGTCTGTTCCATCACCGCGAAGGCTTCGCCGCCGCTACCGGCGGTCAGGACCGTGTAGCCGGTCTTCGTCAGTATCTTCTGCAGGTGGGTCATCGACACCACCGAATCGTCCACGATGAGTACCGTGAAATGCCGTCCCGCGTCAACCATGTCACCTCCCCCGTATCAGATCGGAAAGCGCCCCGATGACCGCCGCCTGCGCCCGGTCGGTCTGGGGAAGCGTATCGATATTCCCCGGTGTTATGCCGCCGATGAGAACGACCGGATGCCGCGATATACGCAGCGCCTCAGCGGCCAACGCAAAGACCGTCGGCCGTCCGGTCCGCTTGGTGAGGGTCTCGAAGACCGGGCCGAACCCGATATAGGCCAGATCGTACCGGTTCGCCGTTTCGATATCTTCCAGAGAATGGGTCGAAAGACCGATCCGCAGATCGGGGTAGCGGCGCCGCACCGCGTCGGGCGTCATATCGGTGTCGCCGACATGGACCACCGGCGCACCGCAGCGGACGGCGATATCGGGCCGATCGTTGATCACCAGTTGCGTCCCCATGAACGCCCGCCGTATCCGGTCACGGATAAGCAGCGCATTGGCGACGACGGCCGCATCACTCCCCTCCTTCATCCGCAGTTGTATATAGCGTGGTCGCAGGACCCGCAGAACACTGTCGACAAAAACGGTATCGGCCGGCCGGTCGCCCGCCAGGTCGATGATGGGATAGACGGTGAGCATCCTCACCCCTTCTTCACGATGCGGTACTTGCGTATCTTTTGATTGAGCGTATTGCGGTGGATGTCGAGCAATTCGGCCGTTTCGCCGACCGACCAGTCACAGTGTTTGAGCGCCGCTTTGATGAACTCGCGCTCGACAGAATCGAGAAAGAGTTGGAAGAATTTACCGGGACGGACATTCTTGCCCAGATCGTCCCAGAAGCTTTCCATCTTCATCGAAACGAGCTTGTTCGCCGGGAAATGGGCCAATATCTCGCGAATGCGGACATAGGGAAGGAACTTCTGTCCTTCTTTGCTGGTGACCACGCGCCGCAGTTCCTCGACGTTGTAGGGCCACCAGTAGGCGAGCAGCTTCGAGAGATTCTCCTGCGTGCACCAGAAGTCGTAGTCGTCGCTACGGGTGATGAAGTGTTCCAGAAGCGGCGGGATATCTTCCAGCCGTTCACGCAGCGGCGCTATCCAGAGATTTTGCGGGATGCGGGCCGCCAATTCGTCGAATTCGGAACGCTCCTCCACCAGCACCAATTCGTCGGTCAACGGATCGGGCAGGCCGTACTCCGCCTTGACGATGCGGGAAAAAGCGGAACGGATGCCGTCATTCTTGTAATAGGTCTTTACGATCTTGCGGGCCAGATGGTTCTTACCCACGCCCGGTTCACCGCCGATGAGGATCGGTTTTCCCGGCTGTACCTTGGTGACAAAGCGACGCATCGCCTCGGCGGAGGCGCTGATACCGGCTATCATCAGATATCTATCCCGAAAAAATTGTTTATCGTCCCCAGCAAACCCTGCTCATCCCACTTGGTCTGATAGATATGGTTGCGGAACTCGGTCGAACCGGCCCCTCCCCGTGAATACCAGACGGCGTTCTTCTTCAACTCATTCATCATCGTACGGATCGAGATACCGGCAGAGTATAACCGAATGGCGCGGAAATGCAATGTCATGAGCTCCCGTTTTCTCTCGGCAACGGCCGGGATACCGCTGCGCAATTCTTCAAATATCCACGGACGACCGAAAGTGCCCCGCCCTATCATGAACCCGGCGATGTTCGTCCCGGCGAACCGCTCAAGGTCCTTCGGTTCGGTGATATCGCCCGAATGGATGACCGGGATACGTCGCTCCGCGGCGATCCGGATGGAGAAGTCGGGATCGCAGGTGCCCGGCAGGAACATCTGCGTCTTGAGGCGCGGATGAATGACCAGCAGGTCGGCCCCCTCATCCTCGATGATGGCCGCGATCTCAGATCCGTTCTCCTGTTGGTACCCCTTGCGGATCTTCACCGAGAGCGGTTTTTTCGTCGTCGCGCGGGCCGCGCGGACGATCCGTCGCACCTTTTCGGGATCGGTCATGAGGAAGGCGCCGTTGCGCCCTTTGATGACCTTCTTCATCGGACAGCCCATGTTGATGTCGAACCCGTAGGCGGCCGGGTTCACCGCCTCGACACGCATTATCGAACCGGCGATGTCATCGGGTTCCGATCCGAACATCTGAACGAAGGTCCGCGGCTCTTCCGGCAACACCTTCGCCATCTTGACGGTCTTCTTATTGCCGAACATGATCCCTTTTGCCGATATCATCTCGGTGTAACAGACATCGGCCCCGGTCAGATAGCATATCTCACGAAAGGCGGCGGTGCTTATCTCCGCCATGGGAGCGAGGTATAACTGCATCCGTTATTCTTCAGTTCTCGGCCGCTAGAAAGTACCGTGAACGGCGGCCGTTGTCAACTAATCGGCGTCGAAAGGACCGTCATTCCTCTTCTTCCGAGAGGGCGAGTCCCCGCTGCGCCTTCCGGTTGAACTCGTCGGTCAGGTCGGTCATCCGGCAGATGTCGCGGTAGAGCTCCATTGCCCGCTGGGGCTGGTAATCCTGATAGAGCTGGGCTTTGAGGTAGAGTTTCTGCAGTAGTTTCGGCTTGGCGGCGAGCCAATTCACGCATTCGGTCCGCTCCGGGTCCTCGGCGGCACATTTCTGGTACCAGCCGTCGGCCGCGCCATAGAGTTCGCGTCGCTCAAACCGCGCCGCCGTGAGGTAATAGCCCCACGCCCGGATCTTTTTCCCCTGCAGTTTCCAGCCGCTGCCGCGCGGTGCGATGATCTTGTCGAGCAAATCGGCGTTCGCGACATTGCGCAGGATCCCCTCGGCATCCCCGATCTCGACCGCCTCCTGCATCTTTTCGAGCGTCTTGGTGAACGCGATGATCTGACTGCGCAGGAGCGACGCCTCCGCCTCCATCGAGGTCCCGGCAAGCAGCTCCGCGACCTCGTCGATCTCGGCGAGCGCCTGCGGATACTCGCCGGCGGCATAGAGCCGCACCGCTTCGTTAAGGACGACGGTCCTGATCTCCCCCGCTTCCAGCAGGAAAGAGGCGGCGGCAACGATGATGACGACAAGCGTCCTCATCAGGGTGGCTGCCGCATGGTTCGTTCGATGTTGGCGCATGGCCTCCTCCCTCTCGAACATTGGTAAGAACCCGCCCCTTTCCGACACCACAACGCTCCAGCGACGGACACACGCATGCGCCGTTCGGTGAAGCATTCAATGTTGGAAAGAACCGACACGATCCTGATGGACGTGAGGGTGGAGGGCGGAGATGCATACCTTCGAGTGGCAAAGAGCGGAGGAGTAGTTAATCGACAATTACAGTATACGCCCGAGAAGAGCCGTTTGCAAGCGGTATTTTTGCGGAAGCGATTATTTCTTAGGCGGTCCCTTTCTTCGCCTTGCCCGTCGCTTCGACCGCCTTCTTGCGGGCGAACAGTTCGTTGATGTCGGGCATCGGCAGATTAAAGGGGCCGTAGACGCCGGCGGCGGTCAGGTTGAGCAGGAAACCGCGCCCCGAATGGAAGAGTATCGGCAGGGCGAGGAACAGCGCTTTCTCGCGTTCCTCGGGAGCCATTTTCTCGGTATATTCGAAGAGCCCTTCGCAGACGATCTGGAACGAATAGCCGGGCAGTTCGCGCTTGAGGTTCGCCCCCACTTTCAGGACGACCTTGGTCAGTCGCTCGTTCTCGACCGCGTTGAGGACCGAGAAATCGATGTCGATGGGCGGTTCGGGGAGTTTCTTTCCCTGATGTTCCTTCGGCACCGGCACGGCGTCGAGATGGACCGAAAGGACCGTGAACTTCTTGATGTCGATGGGCGCCTTCTTCACTTCCATGCTATCACCTCTCTGTGTTGTTATTCAAGCCGGAATATCGCCGCCGACCGGCCGTCGAGTCTGACCGGCAGACAGCCATCGGTCAGTCGCGCCGCGTTCCCCTCCTTCGCCGAGGCTTCTGCGGACAAGCCGCCCAGCAGGTCGGTCAGACTCCCCTTTTCGAGCATTTGCTTGATGCGCGGCGGTATCCGGGTATTCGCGGTGACCGGGATGTTCAGCGCGGCGGGCATCGGGTCGGCGCCGTTGTTGAATACCGCGATGACGACATTGCGATCGAATTCGCGCAGCACCGCGTAAACGAAACGGTCGACATAGAGCGTGATGAGCGATCCGCAGGTCAGCGCCTCGTTCTCTTTCCGTATCGCGATGAGCCGTTTCAGATGGTCGAAGGTCTCACGTGCTTCGCCGTTCTTTTTCGCCGGGTTCAGTCCGTCGAAGAGCTCCCACGGCATGTCGCGCCGGTTGTCGGGATCGCTCCCGCCCTCCAGCGCTATCTCGGTGCCGTAGTATATCTGCGGTATGCCGCGCGTGGTCATCAGGAACGAGAGCGCCAGCCGCAGCATCTTGAGCGCCGTGGGGCGGTCGCCGCCGGTCGCCCGGAGCGCCTCGGTGAAGAAACGGGCCGGCAGGTCGTGGTTGTCGAGGAGTGTCACCAGCCGGTTATGGTTCGTGTAGTAGGTGTCGCCGTCGAGCACCCCCGGTGCATCATTGGGCGACAGCCGCGGCGAGGCGAGCCAGCTGAAGGTATTTCCCCGGATGAAGACCTCGGTCATCGTCCGCTGGAGCGGGAAATCGAAGAGCGAATCGAACGCGAAGTGCTGCTGGAACTCCGAGAGGCGCGAGATATCGTTCTCCAGCACCTCGCCAAGCAGCGACACGTCGGGGTAGCGCCCCTTGACCTTGGTCTTGAAGTGCTGCCAGAAGGCGCGCTCGACATTCTTGGCCGTATCCATGCGGATCGAATCTATCCGTCCCTCGCGTATCCAGCGGAGTATCGCACCGACGCAGTAATCGACCACCTCGGGATTATCCTGATCGAGATCGGGCAGACCCATCATCCAGCCGTCCTGTTCCGAGACATCGGAACTGATCCCCGCCGTATTGAACCAGTGCGACCGTATCGGCGTACACGGATCGTTGCGCAGGGCGGGATGGTTGTAGCCGACATGGTTGACCACCATATCGAGTACCAGTTTAATACCCCCCTCCTTGAGGCGGTCGGCCAGTTCGCCGACATACTCCATGCTACCGGGGGCGATACCGGGACGGGCGGTGTAGAGATGCGGATCGACCTTTTCGAAGTCGAGCGGCCAGTAGCCGTGGTAGCCGTAAGCGCCGCGGTCGGTAAGATGGGTATTCTCGTAGACCGGCGTTATCCAGAGCGCCGTGACGCCCAGATGTTTGAGATACGGTATCTTCTTTACGATGCCGGCGAAATCGCCGCCGTGGTAAGCGGTCGGATTGGCACGGTCGACCCCCGCGTTATTCTTCGGATCACCGTCGAAAAAGCGGTCGGTGACGATGAAATAGACGATATCTTTCTGGGTCAGCATCCGTTCTCCTCCCCCGGTTGTGAAACGGCGTCTTATTCGTGCTTCTTCAGCAGATCGTTCTTGAGGTCGGAGATCTTCTCGCCGTAGGTGTGGATGGCGAGGTCGCACTGACGGATGAGGTAGTCGAGCCGCGCGTCGCTCTCGGTGCGGAAGAACTTGAATAGGTCGCGCTTTTCGGGATGCTTCTCGGCGACCGGCAGGAAGAGGTACTGACGGTAGATGATCGAGGCCATCTCGACGAGATAGCCGGCGGCGTAATCAAGGAAATCCTTGTTCTGTATCGTCTTGACCCGCTCGGTCACCTCGGCGAGCCGGTCGATGTGGCGCAGAAGCTCTTTTTTCGCGTCGGCAAGTTCGGTGACCGGCAGCTCCTTCGCCTTCTCCATCCATTTGAAGAAGAGGCCCGAGGTCAGCGTACCGATGGCCGCCACGACCTGCAACTGCGTAGTTCCTTCGTAGATATTGGTGATGCGGGCGTCGCGGTAGAGCCGCTCGACCGGGAAATCCTTCATGTAACCGGTGCCGCCGTGTATCTGTATCGCATCGTAGGAGGCCTTGTTGGCGAGCTCCGCGATGGTGAACTTGGAAAGCGGCGTCAGGAAATCGGCCAGCACCTTCGCCTCTTTGAGCTGCGCCTTGACATTCTCGCCGTTGTGCTCCTTCCGCTCGTACATATCCTGATAGTCGACCGCGAGGCTGGTATGGTAGAGCAGTAACCGCGAGGTCTCTATCTCGGCCTGCATCTTCTTGAGCATCTGGTAGACGGCCGGGAAGTGGATGATCTTCCTGCCGAACTGTTCCCGTTCGTTGGCGTACTTGACCGCCTCGTCAAAGGATGCCTGAGCGATGCCGAGCGCCTGCGCCGAAACGGTGAGCCGGGCGCCGTTCATCAGGCTCATGACATACTTGATGAGCCCCACCTTGCGCTGGCCGACCAGTTCCGCCTTCCCCATGTTGAACTGCAGTTCGCAGGTGGGCGAGCCGTTGATGCCGAGTTTATGTTCGATGCGGCGGACGATCATGTTGCTGTCGCGGTAGCGTTCGTAGAGGAACATCGACAGGCCGCGGCCTCCCTTCGATCCTTCTTCGGAACGGGCAAGCACCAGAGATACATCGCCCGAGCCGTTGGTGATGAAGCGCTTGACGCCGTCGAGGTACCACTGGCCATCCTTCTCTATCGCTTTGAGCGTGACCGCCTGCAGATCGCTCCCCGCCTCCGGTTCGGTCAGCGCCATCGAACCCGACACTTCACCCGAGCAGAACTTGGGCAGGACGCGGTCCTTCTGTTCCTCGTTCCCGAATTTATAGACGGTGACGGCGATATCCTGCAGACCGAACAGGTTCATCAGGCTCGCGTCGCCCTGCGACACCATCTCGATGATGACGACATTGACGGTGACCGGCATGTTGAGCCCGCCGTACTTGCGCGGCAGGGTGCCCCCCATGTAGCCGGCGGCGCCGAGCGCCTTCATGTTCTCCTTGGTTTCCGGAGCCCATTCGACCACGCCGTCCTTGAAGGTGGCGCCCTTGGCGTCGACCGCCTCGGCGCGCGGCCAGATGAAGTTGGCACAGATGTCGCCCGCGTTCTTGAGCGACATATCGTACCACTGCTGGGCCTCTTCGTAGGAATGGATGGCGGTGCTGCCGCTGTCCGTATAGCCGTTCTCGAGGTCCTTGACGATATCGGCGAGATCTATCTGCGAAAGATAGAACTTCCGGTTCTCGGTGTAGAAATTGTTCTTATTGCTCGCTGCTCCCGACATTAGCCTTCCTCCCTCAGATATCTGATCATCAGCGGGATGATCTCCTTGAGATCGCCGACGATGCCCATGTGGGCGATGCCGAATATCGGCGCGTCGGGGTCTTTGTTGATCGCGAGTATCTTCTGCGACTCCTCCATCCCGGCGCGATGCTGTATCGAGCCGCTGATGCCGCAGGCGATGTAGAGTTTCGGCCGTACCACCGACCCGGTCTGCCCGACCTGCCGGTCCTTCTCGACGAAACCGAAATCGACCGCCGCGCGGCTCGCCCCCACCTCGGCGCCCAGCGCCTCGGCGAGCTGGAAGATGAGCTTGAAGGCATCTTTGTTGCCGACACCGGCGCCGCCCGAAACGATGACATTGGCGGCACCCAGATCGACCTTGGAGACCTTCGGGATGATGCGCAGGAACTCGCTTTTCACCCACTCATCCTTGAAATCGACCGTAAGCTCTTCGAACTTGACGGTGTTGTTGCTTTTGTGTTCCGGCAGCGGCATGACCCCTTCGCGGACCGTCGCCATCATCGGGCGATGGTCGGGGGTCACGATGGTGGCGAGTATGTTGCCGCCGAACGCCGGACGGATCTGGTAGAGTATCTTCCCCTTGTCGCGGTAGTCGTCTATCACCAGCTGCGTGCAGTCGGCGGTGAGCCCGGTGTATATCTGCGCGGCGACCAGCGGCGCGATGTCGCGGCCGGTGTGGGTGGCGCCGAAGAGCACGATATCGGGCTTCTCGCTCTTCACGAACTGCGCGACGATGTTCTTGATGGCGATCGAATGGAGATGCTTGAGTTTCGCGTTGTTGTAGAACACCACGCGGTGCATGCCGTACTTGAACAGGTCGTCGGTGTCCTCGGGGAGCCGGTCGCCGACGAAAATGCCCACCACTTCGCCGTGGAACGGCTTCATGAGGGCGGCCGCCTTGCCGGTGAGTTCGAGCGTCACGTTGCGGAGACGTTCGGTCCCGGCCCGTTTTTCTATGAATACCGCCGTTTTCATGACTGCACCTCGACATACTGCTTCATGAGGTCACGGACCAGCGCCTTGACACCGTCCAGCTGCGGATCGTACATCTTGAGGTCGCCTCCCTGCACCGCGATATCGCGTATCGCGTTGACCTTGGTCGGGCTCCCCTTGAGGCCGATCTGCGCCTCATTGATATCTTTGAGGTCGGCGAAGGTGAGCGTCGGGATGACCCAGCCGTTCCGTTCGTATTCGGCCCGTTTCTCGGCCGGGATGTTCTCTTTGATGTCGGCCTTGAAATAGCGGAGCATGTTGCGCGCCGACGGGTACCGCGGCGTGTTGGCGGCCGATGTGACCGTGAGGAGGAGCGGCAGCGTCGCCTTGATGACCTCGGTCTGGAACTCGCCGTCGCGCTCGACGGTGATGGCCGTGTCGGTCACCTCGCTGAGCGCCGTGACATAGGTCACCTGATTGAAATTCAGTTTCTCGGCCACCTGCGGGCCGACCTGCGCCGTATCGCCGTCGATGGCCTGCCGCCCGGCGATGACCAGATCGACGCCGCCGATCTTCTTGATCGCCTCGGCGAGGATATAACTCGTCGCCCAGGTATCGGACCCGGCGAACTTCTTGTCGGTCAAAAGGTACCCGGCATCGGCACCCATGTAGAGCGCCTGCTTGATGATCTCGACCGCCTTGTAGGGTCCCATCGTGAGGAGGATCACCTCGCGACCGGTCCGGTCCTTGATCTGCAGTGCCGTTTCGAGCGCGTTGAGGTCTTCGGGATTGAAGACCGTCGGGAGCGCGGCGCGGTTGACCGTGCCGTCCTCCTTCATCGCGTTGCCCCGGATATTGGCCGTATCCGGTACTTGCTTTGCCAAGACAACGATTTTACTCATCATTCCTCCGTGTACACCATATAAAAATGACACTTCAGTCTAGTACCTAACAAAATCGGGTGCCAATGTCAAAGAAAATCTGATGAAAGGCCGTCACTTGGCGCAGCGGAAACCGAACTCCATGTCAAAAGCATCAGGGTAAAAAACTTCGCGATCATAAGTATTCAGTGCACTCAATGCGGGAATTCCACATAAATACGAACATCCTCTCAAAACACGGAATTGACCGTTTTCTGGACCCGCAGGATCGTTAGTTGGAGAAGTAGCGTAATAATCTGGTCCATACCAATCAGAAACCCATTCTTCGACATTGCCAAGCATGTCGCAGGCTCCGTAAGGCGAGCATCCGTTTTCTTTGCTACCGACAGGCATAGTATCTTTTGTCCCACAACCGGTCCCGTCATCGTTTCCCATCACTACATAGTCACAATTGGGAATCGGTTCGTTTCCCCATGGATACTTTCGGCCGTCGGTTCCTCGTGCAGCTTTTTCCCACTCCGCTTCGGTCGGCAATCTCTTGCCCATCCATTGGCAATAAAGAACCGCGCCAAACCAACTGACGCAGTTCATCGGATGTTTTTGCCAACCTTCTCGGTCAAGATTACATGTGTTATCATTCTCATAGATTTCATAAACCCCAGAGATCGCGCAATCGCCGGCATCGATACATTTTTTAAAATCTTCAGTCGTGATCTCGTACTTATCTATAGCGTAAGTAGACAAATATATAGAATGATATGGTGTCTCATTCGCATCGCATGCCGTATCGACTCCTTCATTACACCCCATCATGAACTCACCGGCCGGAACTTCAACCATCTCCGTTTCTGGCAGTTCGATGTCGACATGATCATTGTCCGGATGCGCCGCATTGTCCGGCTGGGCGGTATCGGGAATATTCTCGTCGGCGTCGGAGGCCGACGGCGTGGTATTCTCGCAAGCAACAGCGAGAACGGCAAGAAGTAGCAGGAACAGTAAACGGCTCATGGTTTCTTCCGCGCTTCGGTGCGCGCCTTGTAAAGCTTCTCGGTGAAGCCGCCCTCTTCAAGGAACTTCGCCTCCAGATTCTTGAGTAGCCGGTCCAGCAGGAAGTTTGCCTGATGAATAAGACAGATGACCGTGTTCGCGGCAACCTCGGGGGAGGATTCAAGATAGGACCTATAGGACGAATAAGACCTATTGGACGCATAGGCGAGGTCACGGATCTCTTTCATAAGCGGATGTTCCTTACCCCACAGTGCATGACCATTCTGCCGCAGGAAGTCCTCATAGTCAAGCAGGAGTTCTTCGAGACTCGCCCGCGCCACGCCGATGAGTTTCAGTTCGGTCTTTTTCGAGGTGGCCGACGCCATGCTCCCCTCGGCGATATTCTGCTTGCCGCTGCGCGCCGCCTGCACCATCTGGTCGTGGGTCCGGCTGCGTTTGTCGATATAGCGATCGCAGAAGGCCGCCGTGGCATCGTAGATGATCTCGGCGCTCTGATACGATTTCAGGTCACGATAGCCGCCGTGCGCCCCGATGAGGTCTCCCATTTCCCCCTCCTCGTTCCCATTCGTCCTTATCGGTCCTATGCGTCCCATTGGACCTATAGGTCATATAAGACCCATAGGACTTATGTTGAGCCCTTCAACTCCATTTCCGCCAGCATCCGGATGAAGTCTTTCGACGGTTCGGCGAGGGTCCGTTTCATGAAGAAGCCGGTGAGTCCTTTTTTGCTCTGCTGGAGGTCGAGTATCTTTTCTTCTATGGTTTCGCGCGCGAAGAGTTTTGAGACGACCACCTGCCGGTCCTGCCCGATGCGGTGGGCGCGGCTCCACGCCTGCTCCTCGACCGCCGGGTTCCACCACGGGTCGACGATGATGACATTGTCGGCGCCGGTCAGGTTGAGGCCGAAGCCGCCGACCTTGAGCGACAGGAGGAACACATCGCGTTCGCCGCGGTTGAACCGTTCTACCGGGTCACGCCGGTCCTGCGTGTCGCCGTCCATATAGAAATAGGCGATGCCGCGCTTCTTGAGCGCCTTTTCGATGATGGCGAGCATCTTGACGAACTGGCTGAATATCAGGACGCGGCCGCCGGCGTCGAGGATCTCGTCGATGAGTTCGGTGATGAGGGCGATCTTCCCCGACTCTTCGATGTCGGTCACCTTGTCGGAGACCATCATCGGGTGGTTCGCCGCGAGCCGTAGTTTGGTGAGGAGCGCGAGCACCTCTATCTTGTTCATGTCGCCGCCCAGCTCCAAGAATTCGGCGCGGCCCCGCAGCAGATAGGAAAGGTATATCTCCTTCTGCTTGGGGGTCATCTCGACCGGGTATTCCTTTATGATGACGGGCGGCAGTTCGGGGAGGAGATCCTTTTTCTCGCGCCGCAGGATGAAGGGGGCGGTGATGAGCGCCAGTTTCTCGAATTCGGCGGTGTCGCCGGTCCGCTCTATCTTCTCGACCTCCTGACGGCGGCCGAGGAGCCCCGGCATCAGGAACTGGAAGATGCTCCAGAGGTCGGCCAGATGGTTCTCCATCGGCGTGCCGGTGAGCGCCAGCCGGAAATCGCATTCCACTTTCTGCAGGGCGCGGAACCGTTTGGTGGTCTGATTCTTGATATGCTGCGCCTCGTCGACGATGAGGGTGCGGAACCGTTTCCCTTTCAGCCGGTCGAGGTCGTTGACGAGTATGGCGTACGAGGTGATGATAATGCCGTTGTCGGTGGAGCGCCAGCGCCGCGTCCGCTCTTCGGGGAGCATCGCGTCGATGACGGTCCGCTTGAGTTCGGGGAAGAATTTCTGTATCTCGCGGTCCCACGACCAGACGAGCGTCTTGGGGGTCACTACGAGCGTCGGTCCCGGCGTCGGGTCGGCGATGAGGGCGGCCAGCGACTGCAGCGTCTTGCCCAGACCCATCTCGTCGGCGAGTATCCCGCCGAGCTTCATGCGGCGCAGGAGGCCGATCCACCGCACCCCGTCGCGCTGGTAAGGCCGCAGGATGGCGAATTCGGGCCGGTCGATGAGTTCGGGCAGGGTCCCTTCGGAGAAACTGCGGATGATCTCCTCGTAGTCGGCGCGCGCTGCGGCGGTACCGTCGAACCGTTCGAGGAACTTTTGCCCGCCCCGTTTGAGGAAATGGGGCAAGAACACCGGATTCACCCGGTCGGCGGGAAGCGCACTGCCGTAGGCGAACAGTTCGTTCAGCCGGTTCAGGAACCCGACGCTCCGTTCGATGATGACCGGATCGCCCGCGCTGTCGACCACCACCGGCGCCTCGTTCCCCTTTTTGAGCTGGCGTATCGCGTCGATGAGGCTGGCGGGCGGGAGCGGCGTCACCGTCTCGGGCAGGTGGACCGAGAAGGAGAACCAGCCGTCGTCGGGATGCAGTTCTATGCCGATGCCGGTCCGCGTTATCTCCTCTTCCGCTATCTCGATACGCGCTATCTTCTTTACCGTTTCTATCTCGCCGACCGCCCGGAGCGGCGAATCGTCGGCAAGGAGCGCGGCCAATTCTTTCAGCGGGACCGACCAGCGGTTCTTGACCGAACGGAACCCGGCGTCGCGGATCGCCTGCCGCACCTGTTTCATGAAGGGGGCGCTGAAGGTGAGCAGTCGGCCGTCGGCGGCATAGGCGTGTTCAGAATCCTTGCGCGACAGCCGCATCTGTATACGTTTCCCGCCGACGAGGAAGAAGACATCGAGGTAGATGCGTCCTTCGTCGAAATCGAGCGCGAAGAGCGTGTCGGCGGCGTCGATACTGTCCCATGCATCGTCGAGTTCGCCCGTCAGCCGGAAGAGGGCCGATACCCGCCCCGAAAGTTCGCGCACCGCAGT
>Ga0074195_1003435_pt1 | contig 14922 bp, 13 predicted proteins | sample EPASupsiteHSE623_FD_64525 | JGI IMG/M metagenome (GOLD analysis project Ga0074195, IMG submission 64525) | Bioremediated contaminated groundwater from EPA Superfund site, New Mexico - Sample HSE6-23 | ecosystem: Environmental > Aquatic > Deep subsurface > Groundwater > Contaminated ...
GGTGGGGGACCCCCGAGGTGTACAGAGAAGTACATTGAGGGTGAGGCCCGGCTGAAGAGCCGAGGCCGAACGCCATCTTGCGACCGCGACGAAGAGGAGCGGTCATATGCAAGATGGCCGGAAGGCGACGAGTTCTGACGCCGCAGACGAGTGGGCAGACCAGGGTGCAGATGGGGGGATCAGGGAAGTTCTACTCCTACGAACGAGCCAAGAACTCGCCGATACTCCAGAGAGGGAGGTGCCATGGCGAGCACGTTCTTTGGCTGTCGTTCACTCCGCAAGGCGAGAGCGCTGGCTTTGGGCTTGCTTATCTCCTGCACGGCCGCTCTGGCTCAAAGCAGCGTGCCCCTAGTAGCGGGTCCGGCCGATTTCCTGACCGACACCGGGCTGAAGGTCTACCGAGGAGTCGTATCTCCTGACGGTCGGCGTCTGGCCGCGTCCGTGGACCGCAACGGAGCACGCCACATCGAGGTCATGGACCTCTCGCAGCCGTCCTCTCTTCAGGCCGTCACAACCGGAGTCGGAATCGACGACTTCCCTTGTTGGACGCCGGATTCGGTCTTGATCGTCTTCCAGTCGACCCGAGGGGTTACCACGAAGCTGTACCAGGTGAACCCGAGCGACCGGCGTGAGTCTCCCCTCACGTTCGGGCCGGGCGACGACCTCCATCCCAGAGTCTCGCACTCGGGGCGATACGTGGCATTTGACTCCAACAGGTCCGGCAACTACGACCTTTGGGTGATGGACAGAGCCACCGGCAAGTTGGCCCAGGCCACCAACGACCCAGAGGCCGACTTCTACCCCGCCTGGGCCCCGAACGATCGGGCTCTTGCGTTCACGTCGGCTCGTTCCGGTCGGTTCGAGATCTGGATCCAGCCGCTTGGTCGAGGCAAAACCGCTGTCCGATTGACCGAGGGGGCCGGACAACAGGCGCACCCGGACTGGTCCGGTTCCGGGTGGATCTCTTACGATTCCGATCAGAATGGAGCGGTCCATGCGTGCCTGATCAACGTGTCTGGCCCTCGACACGAGACCGTCCTCACGAGCGGCCGGGCAACCCATGAGTTCGCTCGTTTCATTCCCGGTTCGCAGAACCTCGTCGCGCAGGTGAGTGAGGCAGGGCTCGTGGGTATGAAGCTCGTGAGTGCCGCATCTCTCCTCGCGTCGACTCGCTCCGGTTCGTCGATCGCGACCCTCGACTCTTCCTCCATCCCTCCGATTCGCTCTGGCGCGAGTCTCGATTCCGCCGTCATTCCTCCGGTACCCTCCGGAGCAGCCTCATCCCAGACTCCGACCCAGAGCCGACTTCTTCTGTCCAAAAACCACGGAAGCGACGTTGCCCCGAATGGCGGATCAGGCCTTGCCGTGGTCGATTTCTTTCCCCAGGCGCAAGGAGAAGCGGCCTCTTTGGACACGTCCATCTCGGTGGTGTTCAACCGCTCATTGGATCGGGTGATGGAGCCGGAGAACGGAGTCGAGCTCTATGAGATGGACCGGAAAGTGCCGATCATGGGGAGCTACAATCCTCTGCTGAAGAGAGTCGATGTCGTTCCGAAGGCAGGGCTCAAGCCCGGAACGGCATACCGAGTGGTCGTTCGAGGCAGCCTGCGGTCGCAAGAAGGAGGGTTGCTGGGGGCTGATTTCGTCTTTGGGTTCAAGACCGCCACACCGTCCGTGACCGAGTCGTTCAAGTACAAGATCGTGCCGCAGGAGTTTCACCTCTCCTCCATACAGCCGAATCGAGGGCAGCGAAGTGTTCCTTGCGACCAGAAGCTCACGGTCGTGTTCTCCCACACTCTCGATTTGAAGACGCTCGACAAGGAGAGCGTACGGCTCTTCGATTGTCAGGGAGCACAGGTTCCAGGGGAATTGTACGCTCCCCCTGGAGATCAGACTCTCACACTCTCACCCTATCAGCCTCTCGCCGAAGACCAGACGTATCAGGTCTCCGTCAGCCCCAAGATCCGATGCACCCACGGCGAGATCATCCCGGAAACCGAGCTTTCATGGGAGTTCCACACCTTCTCGAATAGGCCGTTTTCAGTCGTCGCGTGTACTCCCAAGGTCCTCGAGGAGCCCCGAGCACGGATCAAAATCAGGTTTTCACGACCGATTGATGTCCGGTCATTCAGTCGGGGACAGGTGGCGCTACGGTCGTCTGACTTCACGTTTTCCGGACGAACGATCTTGACGGAGGGCAACGAGGCGGTGGAGTTCGAGCCGTATCAGAGGCTGCCTGACAGGCAAACCTTGAGCGTGTTGCTTCCGGCCGGTCTCACCGACGAGGAAGGCAAATCTCTTGCCGTGGGGATGCCTCTGAAGGTCGTGACCAAGTTCCTTCCGAGGCGGGTGGCCCAGGGACTCAGAATGGCCCAGAGACCCCGAAACAAGTCTGAGGACGGCCGAAGTCAGGCTTCGGGTATCGAAACTCTCCGCAAGGGAGAAGTCGTGTTGAGCCAGCGTTTTCCGCGAGCCTCGAGCACTTCGAGCGCTCCTCAACGCGGGGAATCCCCTGCTCCACTGGGACTTGCGTCTCGTGGCAATGTGTCCCACAGTTCGAATCAAAGAACTCTCCGACGTCCCAACGAGGGCGTCGTACGTTCCCAGCTGCCCATCGTGGGGCTCCCAAGAAAGGCGCCGTCGAGGCCGTCATCCGTGCAGGTGACTAACGCTGCAGGGCAATGTCAGATCGACGGAAGGCCCGCATCCAGACAGAGGGTCGCGGATGTCTCTTCGAATGCAGGTTCCGCAGCAGCGGGGGATCTGTCGAGGAGCTTGATGGAGCGCGGGTCGGTGAACCTCACACGGCGAGTTGGTTCCGCACAGAGAAACACTCGGTCAGGATCACCGGTGGCACGGGTGTCGATGGGGGTAAGCATACCTCCGGTCGGTCTTCCTGCCTCCATGGGAAGGCCCTTCGCCGCCCGTGCGTCTCTCACTTCGCCCTCTCCTGTTCGGACCGATCCTTGGGTCTATGCCGGACTCTCGAAACTGAATGCGCAAGGCTTCTTGGAAGCCGGAACGTCGGTGCGTCTGGACGGGAAGGTGAGCCTACCGAGACTGAAGCTGGCCGAACTGGTCAACAGGGCGGCGGCTCAGTACGGAAGGCTCAACGCCTCGGATCGACTCTTGGTTCGCCGTCTCCAGAGGGAGTTCGCCTCCGAGCTCAATGCCCTGGGAGTGGTTCCTGCCTACATCGCCATTGGCCGTTCTCGTCAGCCGCGGGGGATCTAGGGTCTGTAGGGCTTCAAATCCACTCGTCCGCTCCCGCGTTCGTTCTTGCCAATGACAAGTGCCTCTGCCAAGATGATCAGGACCCTCGTGATTCTCGCATAAAATGTCGAGCTGTCTTGATTGAACACTCTGTAATGCAAAGAGCCATCTTCGTAGCACCGCTGATCCTGCTCGTGATTTCGACCGTTGAAGCCACGGCCTTTTCTTGCTCCTACTGCGGAGCTCTCAACCCTTCCGCCACGGCCAAATGTCAGGTCTGTGGCCGAAAGAATTACAGCCCCCCCCCTCCCTCACCGGCAGCGTCAGGAACGCCCGTCTCGTTCACGGCTTCCACGAAGGCCTCTGCGGCTGGGAGTCCCTCGGTGGCTCCTTCGACCGTTCCATCGCCTGCTCTCACTCCCGCACAACGTTCGATTCAAGCATCCAAGAAGAAGCCGATGAGGGTGCGCCGAAGAAGGACGATCCATGAGTCCGGCGGTTGGCGCTCCAGACCAACTTCCTCGTCTGTGGGACAGCCCTCCGGACCGATGGGCATCTTGGAGCTGGAGATGGTCCACTCCGGCGTCCACAACCTGTCCACGCGGTTTGGGGTGAAGATCGACGACGATCCCGAGACCCTGGGCGAGATCCAGACCTCCTCGATCTACGCGGACCAGGATCGTTCTTACCGGTTCAACCGGGCCGTCCGTCCGGGACCCCATCGTGTCGTCGTCACTCTTTGTGGTCTATCCTCTGGCGGTTCGGACGGCCCCCAGCAGGAAGTCCGGAAGGCGTTCGACGTCGTGATTTCGGCCCACAAGATTCGGAGGGTCTATCACGAATGGTCCGGAGGCATCGAGCGGTTCGCTCAAAGACACGTCTGCTGCGAACGGAACGATAGCCCGCCAAGGTGAGGCCTAGAACTTCCAGGAAGCTTGGATCCCGTTGTTGTCCAGGCCACGGAAGTTGATTCGCTTGGCCCAGAAGCCAACCCCTAGGCCCTTGTACTGGTATCTTGCCCCTACGTTCCACGTGAACTGCAGCAGGTTGCCCAGGAAGACCACGCCCGTGTCCTTGATCAGTTCCGTGAAGATGCTCACGTCGGGAAAAACGTACCATTCACCGGCCAGCCCCCACTGCATCCAGGAATTGGTCGGGGCATATCCTGGGAACACGTCCGTCATTCCCGCAGGATAGGTGCCTCCCCGCCAATCGTAAGAGATGTACTTGAACATCACGTGTCCAAAGAGTTCTTCCGTTGCCTTGGCTGAGAACACCCCGTACACGTTTTGAAATCGCTCGTACTCGTGGAACTCGGTCACGTTACGATCCTCGTTTCTGTAAAACTGGAACCGGCAGCCCAGCGCACCCCAGATTCTCTCCGGCGAGAAATGCGGCAATGGGAACGTCCACTTCGTTCCGAACCCCAGGAAGAACTTGTCGTGCATATTGAACGTGGGATTCGTGCCGTTGATATTGTCTTTGTACTGGAAGTCCTTGTTCCAGAACTCTCCGATGGCGTGGACCTCGATGTTTGAGGTGGCTCCGTAGTTCAACGAGAAGTATCGGTTGGATTCCCCCACGTGGACGTAGGGAAGCGACCAGTAATCCTGGTTGGCCACCACGTGGTCGGTTTGTGCTGAGAAGACGTATTTCTTCCTCGGTATCGTGTAGGCCACCGGCATGTCGATCAGTCCGGTCGCGCCGGAGAGGGAGGGCATAAAATGGCGGTAGGGTTGTCGCCGCTTGTCGTGCTTGATCTCCGGAACCGAGAGCACGTCGGCGGCTCCGTCCATTCGAAGATCCTTCAGTTTCTTGGTCGTGCTCTTCTGTCCCGTGAATGTCGGATTCCCGTGGGGCAGGTCTTTTTCCCGATCCTTCAATAGTTGGAAATTCAGAGCCCGGAGCGAAGAGGGAAGATCCAGCCCCGACATCGAAGTGCCCTCATCCGAAGCGCTCGTCGCCAAGGGACATCCGAGGAACAAGAGGAGCCCCAAGGCGAGCACCCGGCCGACCGGAACCGGTGCCCTCCGTGGCCATGAAGGAAGAGATGGGGGACCGTGAGTACCCACACCTACATTATCGAGGTCCGGCCCCGGAAAGATTAGGACCGATCTACATCCAAAAGGTCATCTCCGGTCGCCTGACTTGTCAGATTTTTACCTGCGCCTGTCGATGCCATAGATGAATTCCTGTCCTTGTCAATTGGTGTCGCTTTTGGGCTTTTCTTGTCTCGAATGATCCTCTGGGGGCTTTGCAGACCACTCAAGAACAGGGTGCGGCCACGGTTGTTGGACTGATACATAGAGCTCCTGACGCGAAACGGTTCGGTAGAACACCGTCCGAACCGTCTCTCCCGTTGCCAAAGAGCGAGTGGGGTGGACGGAGCCTTTCCCTGCTCGTGTGGGTTCTGTTCATCGGTTTACTCCTTGCTCCGACCTTCGTTGGAGCCCAGACTCCGGGTGGGGCCAATCCCTTTCGAGACGTTCCCGGAGACCATTGGGCGTACGATGCCATCCACAAATTGACAGTCGACGGCATCATGGACGGGCTGCCCGACGGCACGTTCAAGGGGCGCAAAGTCGTGACCCGATTCGAGATGGCCAAAACCGTGGCGCGACTCCTTGCCAAAGTCACGGAGATTCGCTCCGCGGGCGGGAAGATCGGTCCGGATGATGCCTTGCGGATCAACCGCCTGACCGAGGAGTTCAAGACCGAGCTGGCGCTTCTTGGAGTCCGTCTCGAGGCCTTGGAGAAGAGAGTGGACAAGGTCGAGAAGAAAGCCTCCACCCTCGAGGCCGTACTCTCGAACGTTCGGATCGAAGGATTTTATCGGCTGGAGAACACCTTCGTCTTCGCGCCGTTCAACTTTGCCAACTATCCGTTCGAGGTCGGCAAGAACCCTTTTAAAGATTTCACGTCCCCAGGACTCTATCCCTTGAGCCAGGAAGCCTACCTTCGGTTCATTGGATCGCCGTTCATCGGTGGGGCCCTATTCAAGAACGTCGAAACGTTTGTCGAGCTCAAGGCCAAGGTGACCGGACCCTCGCTTGGCAATGCCCAGCTGACCTACAACTCGTCCAACCCGCCGATCGCGGGCGACAACCTGGACGATTTCGCCACCGGAGTGACCGACGAACAACGGGTCCAGGTAGACAAAGCCCATTTCATCACGCACTCCAGGCTGGCCAGCGTGCGGGCTTTCTCTCACGAGTCCATGACCGATCTGTCCGACCCCGGGATCCTCCTGACCATCGACGCCTTCGATCCTGCACCGTTTTCCGGAGTCGAGGCTGTGGGTTCGATCGGCAAACTGAGCTACTTCGGTTCAGCACTCAAGCACATCAAAACAGAATCCAGCGATGGAAACAATCGTTACGACCTGACTGACTTCTTCAAGCCGGTGTCCGAGAAGATCAACGACGTCTTCTCGTTCCGCCTGGCCTATCTACCCTACAAATACCGCAAGGGGCTCAAGGGATCCGGACCGACCGCTGTAACCGTGGGATCCACATATGTGGAGAGGATCTTCTCCTACGACAAACCGGACAACTTCAACCGAGTCATCGGGGTCGATTTCACGCTTTCGCACGAGGGCGAGGACGAGAAATTCGATCTGACCCTCGAGCCGCAATTCTCCTTCGGCATGGATCCCGCCAGGTTGACCGACGAGAATGCCAAAAGCATGGACATCGGCGGGAACGCGTTCCGACTGGATTCCAGCTACAGCACCCAGAACTTCTTGGCGAGCTTCAAGGCCCATAGTTTCTCCAAGTGGTTCCGGGTGACCACAGGCGCGCGGCAATACGTCGATCACAACCTGCCACCCTACTATGACAACTTCCGCCGGAAGAACAATGGCGACGATCCGTTCGATCCCGCGGAGACGCTCGGCCGATTGAATCTGAAATGGAATCTCGATCAGAAGGTCCTGACCCATCTCAAGAACTTCAGCGTGTCGACGCTGGTCGAGGGCAAAAGATTCGCGGTCGACCCGGCAAAGCCTCGATACGACGACAATCGTTGGGCTTCTCGGTGGTTCATCCAGGGGATTTCCGACTGGACCGACAACACGCACGTCGAGCTGATCCACGAGGAGCAGTTTCACGTTCCGCCCAACGAACTCTATGCAGGCGCAGTCCAGAAGGTCGAGCCCATCGAGATCTCCAGGCTTTCCGTGGACTTCAAGGCCACCAAGCATACAAGCATCTTGGGCGAGCTGGAGTTCCTTGATGACTACAACATGGACTCCATCGGTCCGGATGGAAAGCACTTCTCGATGGAACGGTCCAAGGTCCAGGTGAACTCCCAGACCAACCGGTACCTGTTCGTGTCGGGCTACGCCCAGCAGATTCGGAACGCTCTGCTCCGTGAGTTCACCGACTCCAAAACTCACGATATCAAAACCGGCAATGTGATCCGGCCGCTCGCCCGGAACGCTCGCAGTATCGTCCGACCTCAGAAGAACGGTCTGGACATCAATACGTTCGGAGCCGAAACCAACCTCCAGATGTTCTCCAACAAAGTCGGTCTGAAGACTTACCTGCAGAGGGAAGCCGCGACGTGCACGTTCGATCCCACTCTGGATGGAACCACCGACGTGCTCGTGGCCGAGTTGGGGTTCAACTGGACTCGAGCGCTCAAGGCCCGGTACCAGTACGGGATCCAGGACACGAACCTGCTGAACCTTCGCGACACCTTCTGCGTGAACAACTTTGCGGAGCTGATCTACACTCCATCGGAGAAGACCGAGATGAGACTCACCTATGGGTACGAGTACGAGAACCCGGACGATCGCTTCGAAGATGGCCCCTACCTGTTCTTCAGGACCAACAAGATCGTACAGCTCACCGCCCACACCGACTTCTAGGAGCGATCCTCATGGACTGGTACCGATCCTCGCAGCCTCTCATTGAGTCGGCGTCGATGCACGAAGACTCACGGCGATCGGAGAGCTCATTTGGCCATCGGGGAGGGTTTGTCGCGTCCGCCCGGATCCACAGGCTGGGCGAGCTCATGCTCAAGCTGACTCTCGTGTGCATTGTCGCGCTGTGTCCCTTGGGTTGCATCCAGGACGAGGTCGTTGTTTCGGTCGCCTTCCTCAAGGGACAGATCGTGCCGGTGGGGATCTCTCCTGTCACGACGACCACGACCTCGGGAAGCGTCATCATCACGGTCAATACGACCGTCCCGACCGTGGGCGTGCGCTTGAATACGGTGGGAAGCGGGACGAATGTGTCGCTCATCAATCCGATCGGCCCCCTTCCCGGTTCGTCGGAGTACGCATTCGCCACGGTGACGGGGGACTGGACGCTGAACACGACCCGGCTCGGTCATCGACGGGTCGTGGCTCGAGGAATCTACTACGATGTCGGGTGGGGCGATTTTTATCCGGACGCGTTCAATAGCGAATTTCTGAGCGTCAACTTGAACTCGGTGACGATCCCGCTCGACAGCCCGCTCCGCACCGTGGCGGACAATCATCTCCTCGTCAAGGCACCCGGACGCGCCGCGTTCGTGCTCTTTGCCGAGGACTTCACGATAGGTAGCACCCCGGTGAAATCGGTCCGTTTGATTCTGGACAAATTCGACAACGCGGCCGTGGGGTATAACGTGCCCGACGACGGCTCCCAGGATGCGCAAACCGATCACCCTCCGGACACGTACAGCGGGGACCTTTCGGGTGGAGATGGCATCTTCACCAGAGTCCTCACCGGACTCACCGCGGGCGAGCACCAGTACGGATTCGTCATCAACAACGACGGCACCATCCGGCGCGATCCGTACGAGGAAAAAGCGGCCGATGACCACTCGGTCCTCATCGTTCCGTGAAAGGAAAAGTCGAGATGTTACGACTTGGAGAGTGCCTGTCCGAGAACCGCCTGCGTTGCGAGGGCGCGCGAGACGAAAGTTGGTACTCATCACGGCCGGCCGCGGGGATGAGGGGTTTTCGGATGCGTTCAAAGGGGCTTCTTGCCTTGCTCGCCATCGGCTTGACCCTGGGACTGACCGCCTGCGAGGAGGACGACGAGCCTGCGGGACCGGCTCCAGCCCCAGCCGAAATCGTCTCCGACGACGGCCAGAAGGTCTATTTCTCCTTTCGCGATCCGGCCTACGATGATCGTGGGGCGGGTTCGTACACATACCCTCTGATTGTCGATCACCCCAACCAGACTTCGAGCGACACCTCGTCGCAGGGAGCCGTGGACGATTCGTCCTCGCGTGGCCATAACCTCGACACCAAGACCGGCCTCTTTGACATCACGAAGTTCGAGGTGGTCGACGGCGGACCGAATGTCATCTTCGAAATCACCACAACGAGACCCATCCCCAAGTATCGTGACGACCAGTCGAGCGAGGCAAAAGGCTGGTTCCTTCAGTTGATGGACATCTACATCGACAAGGACCGTAAGCCTGGATCGGGGCGCACCCGGACGATTCCCGGTCGCAACCTGAGTTTCTCCTCGGAGTGCGGATGGGAAAAGGTGATCTTGGTGACCCCCCAGGTTTCATGGGACGTGCGGCGTCTCATCGAGCAGATCACTTGGGATCTGGACTTCATACGAATGAAGAACGAGATCTACCTTCCTGATCAGATCTTCATCGAGGGTTACACTTTCCGAGTCTTCGTTCCCAAGAGCGAAATCGGAGTCCCCCAGCCGAACTGGGGATACCAGTGTCTCATGATGCTTTTCAACCCGTCGAACCTGGAATATGGCCACTTTCAGCAGGGGAAGGTCAAGCGATTCGCGGGCAACAACGTGTTCGGCGGAGCAGACGAATACAATGGCCATCCGAACGTGATCGACCTGCTCGCCCCCACCCCGGAGGATCAGTATCGGTGGCTTTCGGATTTCGTTTCCAGCCCCAATGCCGGGGAGAACCGCTACGCGCAGGTGCCCATGATCTACGCTGAGGATGCCCATCGAAAGACGATGGCCAAGTCGCCCGGAGTCCGCCGTCGGATCGGCTCTGAGGATCGATCGAACCCGTATCAGGGTCTCGCAAGGGAGCCGGTCCGGACGTTTGACGGACAAAACGAGGAAGTGCGGATGGCCAGAAGAACGTCCGCTCTCCGGGACGGCGGCGAGCGAAATGGCGGATTCGATTCGCGGGCTTCACGCTTCGTCCGTTCGTCGTCGCAAGAGTACGCACGTGGCGAGGCAACCTCCTGCCGGGAACAGGACGCTGTCCAGTCTCGTCGATCCGGACTGCGAACCTGCGAGAGAATGTATCCTCTCAAGGCACAGCTCGACGACGACGACACGGACTCATCGCGTGATGAGATCTTCTCGAACACGGGCGCGTCTTCGAGGAGGACGACGGTCCCCAGCCGAAACCGTGTGCAGTCTGTTCGCGGGTACCAAACGGACCGATTCGACGTGGGGGAGACCGAGTGATCTCCGTCATCAACGAAAAGTGCTTCGATTGACCCCTTGGTTTGGCCGATAGACACAACGGAACCACAAGGACGGGTGCCATGTTCCGTCGGGACAGGATGCCATGAAACTGGCCTGTATGTTGCTGCTGCTCTCGGGCATCAGTGCTGTTCTCGAATGTGGGGACGATCCCCGCTGGCCCGGATCGTCCCATGGTCCTGGGCCGATTGTCCTTGTTCTGCTTCTGTTCGGGCTCTTGGTCCAGCCAGCCTTCGCGGTCGGGGCTCGCCCCTTGGGAATGGGCAGTGCGTATCTCGCGGTCTCCGACGACGAGAACGCGATCTTCCACAACGTGGCTGGTCTCTCGCAACTGGACCGCGATCTAAACCAGGTGTCGGCCCAGGTTCTCGATCGGAACAACTTCCGCAGGGACTCTGTCTCGCACGTCGGAAAGATCTACGAGAGCAGCGACAAAAAGAAGCTGACCCTCGAGGAGTACCTCGAATCAGACTACAACTTCAAGGCGGAGGTCCAGAAGGTCTCGAACTACGCCTACGGATTCGCGGCCAGCACGGAAAGAAGATCGCTGACTCTCAACCAGATGTGTGGTTACGATCCCGCGTCGCAGGATGAGGTGAACACCTATTGGCTGGGCTTCTCCACACGGTTTCCCGTCATGGAGCGACTGACCCGGCGCCCCGAGCTGTATGCCGGACTGCGGATGCGCTACGTGGACATCAATCGGAAGATCCCCGCGCTGTCGAGCAAGGTCGGCCAGCATGTCTTCAATGTGGACGTCCATGCCTTCTATCGCGCCAACTCACGGTTCAACCTGGGTCTCGTTCTTGATTCCGTGATTTCCCAGTCAACCAACAAGTCTATTGCGAATCCGTTTGCCACGACTTTCGGGCTCGGTGGATCCTACCATTACGGCGAAAAGCGGGACACGATCCTCGCCCTCGATTTCACGAATATTTTCCACTCCACGCGTGGGGTCCAGAAGCCCAAGGTGAGGCTCGGCGCGGAACGACAGTTCCTGGACAACGACTTCGTTTTCCGGATCGGCTCCAACGATGGTCAGCTGACTCTTGGAGTCGGCGTGCGATTCTGGGAGGATTTCCGACTCGACTACGCCTTCGAGCACGGCACGGTGATCGATGAGCACACCGTCAGCATGAGGCTGGTCTTTTAGTTGGAGAGCCGGCCCCAAGGAAGATCTCGTGGACGCCGGTGACGACGAAGAGACGTTCGATTCCTTGAGGCACGTTCACGAACGAGACCTTGACTCCCGCGGACGAGCACCGTTCCCAGATGTGCGCCAGTCCGGAGATTCCGGCGGATGTGACACAGTCTGTGGATGACATGTCGATTTCGACGAGCGAGAGCCCCCGATCCACGAATTTACCTACATGGGTCTTGAGTCCGTGGATCAGTCCCAGATCGAGGGTTCCCACTATCGTGAGGGTCAGCCGGTAGTCCTCGGTCAGCGTTGCGTACACATAGTCAGTCCCCATGGATTCCCCCTGCTTCGTTCTCGTTTTTCGGAATGCCGATCGGGGTCAACTCGAGATAGAGAAGTGTCGAACCAACGACGGAGAGCGGCATGACAAGCAATCCACAGAGAGGGATGAACAACGTGCCCGAGACAGACATTCCCAGCCCTACCGTCTCGCAGAAGTGATCCAGGCAGAACGCCTTCCGTTCGGCAAAGCTCAGGTTTCTCCTGGAAAAACTGTAGTCGATGTACTCGAATCCAAGGAACCAGAATGACAGAATCCCGCAAACGACGGTCCAGAGGATCGAGCCGATCACGGGAACGAGGTGGAGCGGAAGAAGGATCGCAAGGCAAAGGAAGTAGAAGATCCATTTTTTGAGTTCGTGCAGCGCCGAGATTCCCATCCGAGAGACAGTCTGTCCCCAGCTCACGGTTTCCACGGGGAGACGGCGCTCACACTTCTCCACGTGAGCCGAGAGAATATCATTGAAGGGGCAGGCAATGACGTTTCCCAGGAGGTTGATCAGTAAGATACCCAACAGAAACACCAAGGCCCAAGCCAGCACGAGAAGAGGCGCGATGACGATCCAATACCATCCTGCGTCCCATCCCGGAAGAAGCTTGTGAACGAGTCCCGTTGCACGAGGTGCCAGAGCCCAGATTACGGCAAGGAAGACCAGGAAGTTGGCGAGTGCCGGCAGGGCCGCCAGCGGAAGCAGCGATGGATGCTTGGCGAGGTACTTGAGACCACGCCATGGGCCCAAAAGGCCGAGGATCAAGCGTGCAATACGACCGGGAGAATAACCGCCAGTCTCCATGGGACTTCCTTGGCGCCTTCAGCAGGATGGGATGTACAGTCTTTCTCGCGAGGAACTGTACTTTTACGTCCGACTGCTGTCAAGGACATGTCGGAGCGAGGCAGAGTGTCATGTCCTGTGGATGTCAAACGAACAAACAGAAAAAGAAAACCCGTGGCTGCGGATGATCGTCCACCGCCACGGGTTTGGATCCCTCTCTGGAGAGAAATCCTCGATACGGTCGCTTTTTAGTAGCGATCCCGGCCGCCGCCGCGTCCACCACCGTAGCCGCCGCGCCCGCCGCCGCCGCCGCCGCCGCCGAAGCCGCCACGGCCGCCACCGGACTTCTCGGCCGCGACATCAACCTTCAGACTGCGGCCATCGAGCATCTGACCGTTCATCTTGGAGCGAGCCGCCTCGGCACTCGCCTCATCCTGAAAGGACACGAAACCGAAGCCCCGTGACCGACCCGTGTCCCGATCCAGCACGACCTTGGCCTCGACGATTTCACCGAACGGCGCGAAAGCCGCACGAAGACCCGCGTCGTCTGTATCCCAGGACAAACCACCAACAAAGAGCTTCGTTCCCATGTCCAATGCACCTTTCATGAAAAATGGGGACTAGTAGCCTGGAACAGGTCCAGCGTCCCCGCCGGCCTGGCACTCTGCCAAACCTAAGGTCACCACAATACACCAGGTCGAGGCATAGGTCAAGATGCAGATTGCACCATCCGCGGTATTGATGCCTCAGAGCTCGTGAATAGATCCCTTTCTCTCCGTCTTCCTTGCCAGCCTTCGTCTCGCTCGGCCTCGTCACGCCGAAGGTTCTGGGATAGGTTCTAAGGCGCGGCCGGAGAGGATGGACTCAGGACTCGATCGAGTTCCTTGCGTGCGTCGTCGAGCCCTTGTTTGATTTCCTTCTCGAGCTCCTTGCCCTTGGCCTCCGCGGCTTCACGAGCCCGGTCCAGGTGGCCCCGCCCAAGAGCCTTGAGGACTTCTCGGTTGCGGCCGTACGCGTAGTCGAGAGCACCCCATCCGGTGATATCCACGAAGATGTTCTCGAAATCGGGGACTGTCCTGCTCACGAGCTTTAGCCCTTCGGAGGTCCGGATCACGTGATGAGTGCGAGCCATCCAGCCGAGAAGGACGCATGCAACCACGAATCCGAGCACAAATGCTTTGACCCAGCTCACCATTGACGATCGTTCCTCCTGCCTCCGGACTGGAGCCTTGTCGGATGAGAGATCGATGATTTCCTAGACGTCGTTTTCGGTCACCCCCGCGTCCAGAAGCGCCTGGCGGAGAAGCTTGAGTCCGTGACGGACTCTGTACTTGGCGAGGGGAAGGTTGATTCCCTGCTGGTTGGCCACCTCGGCCAAAGGCAGATCCTGGAAGAATCTTTGCATGAGGGTGGTTCGGTACGGGTCGGGCAGCTGTTCCACCACCGCGCGCAGTTCGTGAGAGAGCAAGCGTCTCTCCAGAGGATCGTTGTCGGGCTGGTCCGCGGCCATTTCGGGGAAGATCGCGTCGCTGGAGAGGACGACGCTCTGCGTTTGCGAGGTGGGACTTCTCTTGAACGCCAGAAACGAGCGTTGAGCGATCCTGAGGAGCCAGGCCTTGAACATGTTCCAGTCCTTCAGATTCTGGAGATTTCTGAAGGCCTGGAAAAACGTCTCTTGAGCAAGATCCTGGGCTTGTTCAGGATCCTTGACGTATCGATTGAGAACCGACAGGACCATCCCCTTGTACTTCGCGACCAGACGAGTGGCACCTTCCTTCTCTCGTCGGATGGCCCTGTGGATGAGAACGTGATCTTGCGTTTTTCTCGTGGTGCGCATGGGCATGTCTTTTACTAGAGACGGAGGCCAGAACACAAGAGGCAGACGTCTGTTGTGTTATTTCTGTTATAATTCTTACGTGGTGCGTCCTGAACAAAGCTGCATCCCACTCACAGGTGAAAGTCCTGTCCGGGTAAGCGCCGACGCGCCCGGTAGCAGACCCCGGCGTGTGGTCGAGAGGCCTATCGCTGAGCGGGGTGT
>Ga0074195_1003436_pt1 | contig 14919 bp, 15 predicted proteins | sample EPASupsiteHSE623_FD_64525 | JGI IMG/M metagenome (GOLD analysis project Ga0074195, IMG submission 64525) | Bioremediated contaminated groundwater from EPA Superfund site, New Mexico - Sample HSE6-23 | ecosystem: Environmental > Aquatic > Deep subsurface > Groundwater > Contaminated ...
TGATGGGTTATAGTTCATTAATGGCAGCTCTTTTATTTATTGGTGGTATGATTATGGTCATATTAGGTTTAATTGGTGAATATGTAGGAAGAATTTATATAAGCATTAATAATGCGCCACAATATGTTATTAAAGAAAAGATAAATGTGAAAGAATAATGAAAAAATATTTATACATTCATTTATTATTACTTTTTTATTCATTAACAGCAGTTTTTTCTAAATTAGCCGGAATGAATGAATTTTTGTCTTTTAAATTTATTGTATTTTACTTAATTAGTCTAATTATACTATTTACTTATGCAATATTTTGGCAACAAATACTTAAATATTTTACGTTAACAAACGCTTTTATTCAAAAAGGTATTACACTTATTTGGGGCATGTTATTTGGACTTTTATTTTTTAATGAGACTATAACAATTAAAATGATAATAGGAGCAGTTATTGTACTTATTGGTATAAAGGTGGCGTCTCATGAATAAGGTTTTAGTGTATTCAATTATTTATTTGTTTGGTGTTTTTATATCTTCACTAGCTCAGTATCTTCTTAAAAAAAATACTAATAATAAATATAAGAGTGTTTTAAAAGAATATTTAAATTTTAAAACCATTACTGCATATTTAATATTTTTTGGAGCTACTTTAATTACTTTATTTGCTTATAAGGTAATTCCACTTTCATATGGGCCACTACTTGAAGCAAGCCAGTATATATTTATTACTTTAATTAGTTATTTTCTTTTAAAAGAAAATATTAATAAGTATAAAATATTTGGTATTATTTTAATAATAGTTGGTATATTTATTTATTTTATCTAGGAGGATTTATGGCAAAAAAGAAAAAAAAAGATTATTGGGTTATTAAAATAACTTTAGTCGCATTTTTAATTTCATTTGTTTTTTCTGGTTTATCTGAAACATTAATACCTAAAATTAATTTATTTATTAGTGTATTTATTTTATTTATGTTTATTATATTAGGTATTATATTTGATATGATAGGCGTTTCTATTACAACATGTAATGAATCATCTTTTCATGCAAAATCAGCACGCAAGATAAAAAGTGCCAAAGTAGCTATTAAGCTTTTAAGAAATGCATCTAAAGTGTCTAGTTTTTGTAACGATGTAGTAGGTGATGTAGCCGGTATTTTATCAGGATCAGCCGGCGTTATGATAGCTGCTACTATAATAAATAAAACTAGTTTTAATCCTTTTATAATATCTTTAACCGTTACAGCTTTAATAGCGTCTTTAACGATAGGCGGAAAAGCACTAGGAAAAGATATCGCAATTAAAAATAATGAAAAAATTGTTTTTGCATTTGCTGAAATATTATCTGTTTTTTATAAGTGAATTTCACTTATTTTTTTATGATATTTTCTTTATTTTGTTTACAATTATATATAAAATTTGATATACTTAATAAGGAAAATTGGTGAAAATAAATGAAAAAAAACAAATTACGCTATATATTACTAATAATCATTATATTTTTATTATCAATGCTAGGATATTACCTATATAATGCTTTTAAAATAAATAAGAAAGCTATTAGTGAGTCTTCTATTAACGAAACAATTGAAAATTATGAGTATATTTTAAAAAGTACCGATACTATTATTTATAAAGAAAATTTTCAATTATTAAAAGAATTATTAAAAACTGATGATTTTGATGAAAATGAGTATGTTCAATTAATATCAAAATTATTTATTATTGATTTTTATACATTAAGCAACAAAATAAGTAATACTGATATTGGTGGGATTAATTTTGTATATAGTGGAATTATTGATAATTTTAAATTAAAAGCATCGAATACTATCTATAAGTACGTAAAAAGTAACATTTATGGCGACCGTAATCAAGAACTTCCAACTGTTAAAAATGTTTTAATTAACGATGTTAAAGTAGTCTCTTATAAATATAATGATATAACAGATAAAGATGCTTACGAAGTTAGTTTAAATATTGAATATGAAAAAGATTTAGGATATGAGACTTCAAAAGCATTGTACTTTGTTCACGAAAATAAAAAGTTGTCTCTTGTAGAAATGAGGTAAGACATGCGAATATTGTTTATATCGTCTGATTATCCGCGCCCAGGAAAAGGTTCTAATATATATACGGATTTGGCAGTTGCTTTAAATAGTAATAATCATGTTATAAAAGTTGTTGTTTCAGAAGAAAAAAAGCATATTGAAAAAACAGAGCTATTTGAAGAAAATGGTATACCTGTTTTGAGAGTTAAAACAGGTAATCTCTATGAAGTAGGTTTACTTGAAAAAACCATGACCTTTTTGACAGTTAGTCGCAGATTAAAAAAAGGAATCAGTAGCTTTTTTTCAGGAGAAAATTTTGATTTAATTTTATATCAAGCACCTCCTGTTACATTTAATAAATTAGTTAAATGGGCAATGAGAAAATATAATGCTAAATCATACTTAATGATGAAAGATATATTCCCACAAAATGGTTTAGATATTGGATTATATACAAAGAAAAATCCCATTTATTGGTATTTTAGAAAACAAGAGAAAAGGCTATATAAAACAAGCACTTATATTGGTTGTATGTCTGAAGGAAATATTAATTATTTAAAAAAACATAATAAATATTTAAATACTAATAAATTTGAATTATTTCCTAATACTGTTAAAATAAAAACTTTAAAGAATTTTAGTTATGAAGAAAAAGAACAAGTTCGTAAAAAATATGGGATTAATAAAGATGATGTCGTTGCGATTTTTGGTGGTAATTTTGGTAAACCGCAAGGACTTGACTTTTTACTTAAAATATTAAGCGAATATAAGTATTCAAAAAAACTTAAGTTTATTTTAATTGGAAGAGGTACTGAAAAAAATAGAATATTTGGTGAAATAAGAGATAAAAAATATACTAATGTTTTAACATTTGATTTTATTCCAAGACAAGATTATGAAATACTTACTAATGCATGTGATATTGGGTTAATATTTTTGGATAAAAGATTTACGATACCTAATTTTCCATCTAAAACACTTTCTTATTTTGAAAGTTCACTACCTATAATGGCTGCGATTGATAAAAGTACTGATTATGGTAAAATGCTTGATTTAACAAATTCTGGCTTTTGGGTAGAAAATGGCAATATTAAAGCCTTTAAATATAAATTTGATAAGTTAGTAGGAGATAAAAAACTTCGCAGTGAGATGGGAAAAAACGGAAGAAGTTATTATGAAAAAGAATGCAATGTAGAAAATTCAGTTAAGATAATTGAAAAACATGAGGAGGATAAAAATGTTTAAAGATAAAATATTACTTATTACAGGAGGAACTGGTTCGTTTGGTAATGCTGTTTTAAAAAGGTTTTTAGATTCTGATTTAAAAGAAATTAGAATATTTTCAAGAGATGAAAAAAAACAAGATGATATGAGAAAAAAATATAACAACTCTAAAATAAAATTCTATATAGGGGATGTTAGAGATTACAATAGCATCGATGATGCTATGGATGGAGTTGATTTTGTTTTTCATGCAGCTGCTTTAAAACAAGTTCCATCTTGTGAATTCTTTCCAATTGAAGCGGTTAAAACTAATGTACTTGGTACTAATAATGTACTTGAAGCAGCTATTAATCATAAAGTAAAAAAAGTAATTGTTTTAAGTACTGATAAAGCAGCTTATCCAATTAACGCAATGGGTATGAGTAAAGCTATGATGGAAAAAGTTGCTGTTGCAAAAGGAAGAAATTTGTCAGAAGACTCTACTGTTATATGCAGAACGAGATATGGAAATGTTATGGCATCTCGAGGATCTGTTATACCACTTTTTGTTGAGCAAATTGAAGCGGGTGAAGATTTAACAATTACAAATCCAGAAATGACTAGATTTATGATGACTTTAGATGATGCTGTTGATTTAGTTATATATGCTTTTGAAAATGGTTCTCAGGGAGACTTATTTGTTCAAAAAGCACCAGCTGCTACAATTGATGTTTTAGCGAAAGCTGTTTTAGAACTTAAAAAAGCCAAAGTGGGTATTAAGAATATTGGTACTAGACATGGTGAAAAATTATATGAAGTTTTAGTTACTAAAGAAGAGATGGTAGGCGCTATTGATTTAGGTGAATATTTTAGAATACCAGCTGACAATCGTGATCTAAATTATGCTAAATATGAATCAAAAGGTAATGCTAATTTAGAAGAAATAGAAGAATATAATTCACATAATACTAAAAGACTTGATGTTGAAGGTATGAAAAAACTATTAAAAAAATTAGATTTGTTTTAGGTGAAAAATGAAAGTATTAGTTACAGGATCAAATGGATTTATTGGTAAAAATTTAATTGCTCATTTAAATGAAATGACTGATATAAAAGTTATTTCTTTTGATAAAGAAGATAATTTTTCTAAAATAGAAGATAGTATAAATGAAATAGATTTTATAATACATCTAGCTGGAATTAATAGACCGGTTGATGTAAAAGAATTTTATGAAGGAAATACTGACTTAACTAAAAAAATAGTTGATTTAATTAAAAATAAAAATATTCCTATTTTAATCTCTTCTAGTATCCAAGCTGTTAAAGATAACGATTATGGAAAAAGTAAGAAATTAGCTGAAGATTATATTAAGGAAAATTTAACTAATTACTACTTATTTCGCTTACATAATGTGTTTGGCAAATGGTGTTTACCTAACTATAATTCAGTAACGGCAACATTTTGTTATAACATCGCAAATAACTTAGAAATTAAAGTAAGTGATCCTAATAATTCACTTGAACTAATTTATATTGATGATATTATTTCAGAATTTATTAATGTCATTAAAACAAAGAAAGCAACCTATTATGAAGATGGCTTTTGTTATATTAATCCAAGATACAATATAACTCTTGGATATATGGTAGAAAAATTAAATGAATTTAAAGAATCAATGAGTTCAATAAGTGTTCCAAATACAGGGGACGAATTTATTAAGAAACTTTATTCAACATATATTAGTTATGTTAAAGTGAACGAGCTTGTAACGAGCGCTAAAATGCTTACGGATGAAAGAGGATTTTTTAGTGAATTAGTGAAATTTTCTGGAATAGGACAAATTTCTATTTCTTCTACTAAACCTCATATTGTAAGAGGAAATCATTATCATCACACTAAACTTGAAAGATTTATTGTTATTAGAGGAAAAGCCAAAATGCGCTTTAAACATATTATAACAAATGACTACTTTGAAGTAGATGCAGATGAAACTGATTTAAAAATAGTTACTATTCCTGTTGGATATACACATAATATTGAAAATACAGGCGAAACTGATATGATGTTCATAATGTGGTGCAACGAAGTATTTGATTCTAATAAACCAGATACATATTTTAGAAAAATAGATTAGGAGAATTTATGAATAAATTAAAAGTAATGGTAGTAGTAGGAACAAGACCAGAAATAATAAGGCTTTCTGAAGTAATTAAAGCAATTGATAAATATTTTGAATTAGTGCTTGTTCATACAGGACAAAACTATGACTATACTTTAAACCAAATATTTTTTGAAGAGTTTGGTTTAAAGGCACCTGACTATTATCTAGAATCACCTGGAAAACATTTAGGTGAAACCGTAGGAAATATTATATCTAAAAGTTATGAAGTAATTAGAGATGTTAAACCAGATGCTTTTCTTGTACTAGGTGACACAAATAGCTGCTTAGCTGCTTATTCTGCTAAAAGATTAAAAGTACCAATATTTCATATGGAAGCAGGAAATAGATGCTTTGATTTTAATGTTCCTGAAGAGATTAATAGAAGAGTAGTAGATCATATAAGTGATGTTAACTTAGCTTATACAGAAAATGCTCGTAGATATTTAATAAATGAAGGCATTAAAAGTGACTTTTTATATGTAACAGGTTCTCCTATGAAGGAAGTATTATACGCTAATATGGCTTTTATTGATAAAAGCGAAGTATTAAAAAAACTAGGATTAAAAGAACACGACTACTTTGTAGTAAGTGCTCACCGTGAAGAAAATATTGATATTGATGAACATTTTATGAGTTTAGTAAATAGTTTAAATGCTGTTGCAAAAACTTATAAGAAAAAAATAATATTTTCAACTCATCCTAGAACTTTAAAAAGAATTAAAGAAAAAAATATTAAATTTGATAAATTAATAACTAACTTAGAACCACTTGGATTTTTTGATTATGTTAATTTACAAAAGCATGCTTATTGTGTGTTATCCGATAGTGGTACAATACCAGAAGAGTCAGCTATTTTAAACTTTCCAGGAGTTAGTCTTAGAACTAGTACAGAACGTCCTGAAGCACTTGATGCTGGAAGTGTTGTACTTGGTGGTATTAATGAAAGAGATATTATAAATGCTATTGAACTTGCGGTTAGTTCTTATGTAAAGGATAAAGAAAATCCTGTTAAAGACTATAGAGATACTAATGTATCTGAGAAAGTCGTTAAAATAATTCAAAGCTATTATAATATTGTAAATGAAAGAACATGGAAAAAATAAATACTATTTTAATACCTTCATATAATCCAGATAATAATTTAATTATATTAGTAGATGAGTTAATTAACAATAATTTTACTAATATAATTATTGTTAATGATGGAAGTACTAGCAATAAAATATTTAAGAAAATTGAAGATAAATGTATTATATTAAATCATAATATTAACTTAGGTAAAGGTGCTGCTCTTAAAACTGGATTTAAATATATTTTAGATAATATTATTGTATCTAATGGGGTTATAACTGTCGACTCAGATGGTCAACATAAGCTAGAAGATGTTATTAAAATAAATAAGCTATTAAATGAGAATAATTCTGTTATAATAGGAGTAAGAGAGTTTGATAAAAAAGTACCTTTTAGAAGTAAGTTTGGAAACTGTATTGCGAGAAAAATATTTAAAATTTTATTTAAATATAATATAAAAGATACACAAACTGGACTTAGAGGAATCAAATTAGATTTATTAAAAGATTTAGTTCTACTAAAAGGAAATAGATATGAATATGAAATAAATTGTTTAATCTATTTTGTTAGAAATACGGTAAGTATAATTCAAGAAAAAATTGAGACAATTTATATAGATAATAATAAAAAATCTCATTTTAAGACTTTAAGTGATTCAATTAAAATATATAATGTCATGATAAAAAACTATTTTAAAATAAAATAGCTCTACCATAAGGAGAATTATTAATGAAAAAATTGGTTCAAATAAATGTTGTTTGTAATGGATCAACAGGAAGAATTATGTGTGATATTGCTAAAAAAGCAAAATCAGAAAACATTGATCCTTACTGTTTTTATGGTAGAGGAAATCCGAATAAAGATGTTAATTGTATAAGAATAGGCAACAATTTTTCAACTTATTTTCACGTTCTACTTGCACGCCTTGGATTTAATGGATATGGGTCATATTTTTCAACTAAAAAACTAATAAAAAATTTAAAAAAAATAAATCCTGATATTATTCATATGCATAATATACATGGTTATTATTTAAACTTAAAAGTTTTATTTAAATATTTAAAAAAAGAATATAAGGGCAAGATAATATGGACACTACATGACTGTTGGAGTTTTACTGGGCATTGTTCTTATTTTACAAAAGTTAATTGTAATAAATGGCAAAAGAAGTGCTTCGATTGCCCTCAGCTAAAAGAATACCCTAAAACATTTATTGATAGAACAAATAGTGAGTTTAAACTAAAAAAGAAGCTCTTTTGTGGTTTAAATAATCTTACACTTGTAACACCATCTGCATGGTTAGCTAATTTAGTTAGAATGTCTTTTTTAAACAAATATAGAATACAAGTTATAAATAATGGTATTGATTTAAATGTTTTTAAGCCAACTGCTAATAATGACATATATGAAAAATATAATATACCAAAAGATAAAAAAATAATCCTTGGGGTTGCGAATATTTGGGAAGAAAGAAAAGGACTGGATATATTTCTTTCTTTATCACATATTATTTCAAATGAGGAAATAATTATTTTAATAGGATTAAATGAATTACAGCTTCATCATTTACCAAGTAATATTATTGGAATAAAAAGAACTGATAATATTGAAGAGCTTAGATCTTTGTACACTATAGCAAATGTTTTCTTAAATCCATCTTTAGAAGAGACTTTTTCTTTAGTAACAGTTGAAGCTATCTCTTGTGGTACACCAGTTGTAGTAAATGATAGTAGTGCAGTTTCCGAATTAGTTATTAATAATATTGGTTATATAGTTAATAATCATCGCGTTGGTGAATATTACAAAAAAATAAAAAAGATTTTTACTGAAGATATAAGTAAAGATAGAAAGAGATTTTTATTTGAACATTCTAAAAAATATGATAGTAAAACAATTTTAAATCAAATGATTAGTTTATACAAGGAGTAAATATGGAGATTCTATATATATCATCTGTTCCCTCCAAGTCAGAGTTTGAACATATGAAAAAAATGGTTAAACCGAATATTAATTTAGTAAAATATGGCATGCAAGAATCAAGTTATAAGTTTCATTCTTTGATTCAAAAGGGTTTAATTTTTAATAATGAAAATATTTATTCATTAATCGGAAGACCTGTATCATATATGGCACATAAAAAACTTTTTTGGAAAAAAGTTATTGAAAAGAACGATAATATTACTTATGAGCATGTCTTTTTTCTAAATCTACCAATAATTAAAAATATAATTGTTTCTACTTCTTTCTTTTTTAAATCTTTAAATTGGCTTTTTAAAAATAGAAAAAAAGATAAGTTTATTATTATGGATGCTGCTTATATTACAGTTATTCCATTTGCTATTTTAGCATCTAAAATCATAAAGTGCAAAAAAATATCAATAGTATGTGACATATATGAATATATGGGTAATGTCAATGATGCTAGGGAGAAAAAAAGCAGCTTTCATAAATTTGTTAACATAATAATGAAATCAGTATATAAAAATATAGATGGATTTGTGTTCCTTACTGAAGCTATGAATAATGTTTTAAATAAAAATAGTAAACCTTATATTGTAATGGAAGGTTTAGTAGATTCAGATATGATTAATATTAATAACGACATAAAAAATAAAAGTAAAAAAGATGTTATTATGTATGCAGGAGCTATAAGAGCGCAGTATGGTATTAAAAATCTTTTAGAAGCTTTCTTAAAATATGAAAATAAAAATGCTGAACTTTGGCTTTATGGAGCTGGTGATTATGTGGATGATGTTAAAAAAATCTCAAAAAAAGATCATCGAATAAAATATAAAGGTTTGCTCTCTTTAGATAAAATTGTTTTAGAGGAATTAAAAGCTACTATTTTAATAAATCCTAGGTCTGCCAATCAAGAATTTACCAAGTACTCGTTTCCATCAAAAAATATGGAATATATGGTATCTGGAACTCCTGTTTTAACAACTAAACTTCCTGGTATGCCTAAAGAATATTATGAGTATGTATATTTAGTTGAAGGTGATAATGAAAATGATATTTTAGATTCATTAAATAAATTATTTTCTTTATCCAAAAAAGAGTTGCATGTTATGGGTAAAAAGGCAAAGGAGTTTGTTTTGAACTATAAAAACAATATATATCAGTCAAAAAGAATTATAGAGTTGGGTAAGAGTGTTATTAGTGAAAAAAATACTTAATTATTTTAAAGCTAAAGAGATTGAAACTTCGGATTTCTATTCTAATAAAGTGGTGCTTTTTATACCGCTTATATTGGGATCTCTTTTTTTCCTTACAACGATATTACTTTTCATTTTTGGTCCGATTGATTGGGATTTAAATAATTTACCACTTTTATCTACTTTTTTGTTTAGCGCTTTAATAGCATTAATTTTAGGATATTTTACTGCAGTTAAAACAAAAACAAAAATTAAATATAATAATATTGATATGAATAAATTAATTATTTTCTCATTTTTATTTTATATAATTATTTATTTTATCACAATATATTCTTCAACAGGAAATATTTTTCCTGATTTTATAAAAGGATTAACAAATAGCGGAGAAGCTTATAGGGATGCAAAAAATACAGAAAGTTCAAACTTAATAGTATATGCTTCAATGATTTTAGCTCCCATTATGTCATTTATAGTTCCAATTACTTTAATTTATTTTAAAAAATTATCAGGTCTTTCTAAAGTATTAGGTATATTAACAATATTACTTAACTTAATGGCTGGAGTATCAACAGGGACTGTTAATTCATATGCATCGGTAGTACTTCAACTTGTTGTAGTTCTTACTATTATATTTTGTGCAAATTTTAAAAAAAGCTCAATAAAAGAAAAAATATCAGTAATATTTTTAATTGCTTTTTTAATCTTTTCATTTTTCTTATTTTATAAAAATAATATGTCAAATAGATTAATTGAAGATTCTAAGCCAAAAGAAAATGAAATTAGTCAAAATAATGAAAGTAATAATACATCAAATAACATTATAACGAATAGTACTACAACAGATAATGCTATAACTGAAAAGAAAGAAAGTGTTATTTCAAATGAAGAAGTAGATAAAATGTTTGAAAAATCAGCTATGTTTGAAATTGGGAAAATTAAAAGCAATACAGTTTTTATGAAGTTACCAAAATTTTTTACGCATTTAACAAGTTATTTAACTCACGGGTATAAAGGATTGTCTTTAGCTATGAATGAAGATTTTACATCAAGTTATGGGCTTGGCTTTTCCGATTTTTTTAGACATAATATTTTAAAAGTACTAGGAAAAACTAATCAAGAAACTGCTATTTATAAAAGAACATATATGAAGAAGATAGAGTCAAAAGGATGGGTAACTGGAGCTGTATGGTCAAGCTTTTTTATCTTTCCAGCATCGGACATAGGATTTCCTTTTACTATTATATTAACCTTTGCTATTGGTTACTTGTATGGAAAGGTTTGGCAAGATGTGGTTTTAAATAACAATGTATTTGCGACCGTCCTTTTCTTTAGTCTAACAACTATGATATTCTTTTTATCTATGAATAACATTATGTTTCAAACGGGAGCTAATTTTATTACGCTAACAAGTTTTCTTGTATTATGGATTATTTCTAAATTAAAGGAGAGAAAGATATGAAAATAATGTGGATTGTCAATACTATTTTTCCATATCCAGCTAGTAAGTTAAATTATGGGAGTACTCCTTTTGGAGGATGGCTTACATCTTTATATGATAGTCTTGAAAAAAATGATAATTTTTTTGCTATAGTAACTACTTATAAGGGGAAAGATTTTAAAATGTTTGAGTTTGAAAAAACAAAATATTATCTTTTACCAGACAAAAGAGAAAACAAATATAATAAAAAACTAGAAAAATATTATACTGAAATTGTTAATACATTTAATCCTGACATTGTTCATATTCATGGGACTGAATATCCAAAATCATTACCACTGGTGAGAAGTTTTCCAACTTTAAATTATTTAATTTCTATACAAGGTTTATTAACTCCTTATTCTAGAGTTGTAAATTGTAATTTATCTTTTACTACTTTATTAAAGAATATTACAATAAGAGATATTTTAAAGCCGAAAAGCGGGTTATTAGTAAAAATAGACTTTTTAAAAAGAGTAAAATATGAAAAAGAATTAATAGAAAGTGTAAAAAACATAGCGGGAAGAACTACTTGGGATTATGCCAATGCTAAAGCAATTAATCCACTTATTAATTATCATAAATTAGAAGAAAGTCTAAGAGTACCATTTTACCTAGACTCTTGGAACTATAGTAAATGTAGTAAACATACGATTTTTATGAGTCAAGGGCAAAGTATTATAAAGGGACTATATCTTGCTATTGAAGCATTACATATTTTAAAAAACAAGTATAATTATAGTGATGTAAAGTTAGTGATTACTGGTAAAAATTTGTTTGATAAAACTACGATAACAAGTCGGTTAAAAACACAAAGTTATACTAAGTATATGATGAAATTGGTAAAAAAATACGGATTATCAAATAATATTATATTTACAGGTTTTTTGCCTGATTATAAAGTAAAAGAGGAGCTTTTAAAAGCTAATGTATATATACAAACTTCATCTATAGAAAATAGTTCTAATTCTTTGGCAGAAGCGATGATATTAGGTGTTCCAATTGTTGCTTCTAATGTAGGAGGAACTAGTGATATGTTAATAGATAAAGAAGAAGGCTTACTATACCCTTATACAGAGTATGAACTACTTGCTTACTATGTTTCATTACTTTTTGAAGACAAAGAGTTAGGTACAAAATTAGGTATAAATGCTAGAAATCATGCTTTAACAAGACATAATACAGTAGATAATGCAAGCAATGTTCTTAAAGTATACAGCAAGATTATATCCAAGTAAACTACTAAATATGAATATAAGAGTGTGTCATATTTTTAGAAAAAATTGGAGGACATATGAAACAAACAGTCTTAGACAAAATACATAGTTGTGAATTTGAAATACTAAATGAAGTAGTTAATTTGTGCGAAAAACATGATATAAATTATTTGCTTTTTTTTGGTACATTACTAGGTTCAGTTAGACATAAAGGCTTTATCCCTTGGGATGATGATATTGATATTGCGATGCCAAGAAATGAATATAATCGTTTTTTAAAAATAGCTCAAGAAGAACTATCTGAAAAATTTTTGTTAGAACATATTAGTTTTAATAAAAATTATTATTTACCTTTTATTAAAGTAAAGAATAAAAACACTGAGTATGTTGAAGAACAAGGAATAAGTTTCTTAGGCAATAAAGGACTTTGGATTGATATATTTCCACTTGATTATGTTAATCTCAAACAAAATAAAAAATTTCTTAAATTGAGGCTAAGGATTATTAATCTTTTTAGTGCAATATCACTTAGAAAAATTTTAAAATTAAATATTTTTAATAAAAAAATAAATTTTTTATCAAAAGTTTTTAGCAATTCTTTATCATTAAAATTGGTTGATTTATTGTGTTTATCAAAAAAAAGTGATTATTATGTATGCTATTTAGCAGGCAAAGATCCGCTTAAAAACATATTTAGCGTGAATGACATTTTTCCTTTAAAGAAAAACCTATTTTGTGGAAAAAAATATAATATTCCAAATAACTATGATGCAGTATTAAAAACGTTATATGGAGATTATATGAAATTACCTCCAATAGAAAAGAGATCGACTCATAATCCTATAAGTGTTAAATTTGAAAATGGAGAAGTAATTAATTTTAGAAAAGAAGAGTGAACAAATGAAAAGAGTTCTATTTATATCAGAAAAATCGTATCCAAACATGACTCCAATAACAAATTGCTTGAGACCCATAATTGATAATATGATAAATTGTAATGTCAAAGTAGATGTTTTAACTTATCGAAAAGAAAAAAATTATAAGAAAACAGAAATCATTGATAACATAAATATATATAGAGTAACGGACTATTATAATGTTCATCACGATAAAAAAATCTTATCATTATTTTCAAGGATATGGAGAAAACTATTTTTACCTTTTAATTTTATATTAAAAGGAAAAAAACTTTTGATAAGTAACAAATATGATGCAGTTATAGCCTGTTCTTATCCATTTTTAATGGAAAGAATGGCATATTATATAACCAAATATACTAAAGTCCCGTTTTTTTCTTATCAACTAGATCCATATTATAATAATACTCTTCTTGGAAATAAGAATAAAAAGAAAAGATTAAAAGAAGAAATTAGAATTCTATCTAAAGCAAAAAAAATATTTTTACCTTATGATAATTATAATGAAAATATTTTGGGAGAACTTTCAGTTTTAAAAGAAAAATATTACCCAATTGATTTTGCTTTAATTAAAAAGTGGCCAGTTTTTCAAGTTATCAAAAATGAAAAACTTGTTTTTGCTTTTGCAGGAGCTTTTTATGAAAAAATAAGAACTCCGTTTTTAGTATTTGATTTTTTTAAAGAAATAAAAGATCTAAATTATTTATTTATATTATATTGTATCACTAATGACTCTTTAAAAGAAAAAATAGGTAGTAATATAAGGACTTTCGAAGAAAAATTTGAAATTCATTATAATGCCGATAAAAAGATTTGTGACCAAGTTTTATATAACTCCAATTTTCTTGTTAATATTGGAAATATGATAAGTAATCAAACACCAAGTAAGGTTTATGAATTAATATCTAGTGGTAAACCAATAATTAATTTTTATTTTATCGATAATGATACTAGTGTTAATTTACTTAAAAAATATGACAATTGTATTAACATAAAACTTCCACATAATGATGATGATATTGTAAAATTTTTAGAGTTTACTAAGAAAAATAAAAACATTAATTATTCTTTTGAAGAAATTACAAAGAAATATAAAAGTGCAGATGAGATTGCTTTAGAATTTAAAAATGTAATAGAAGTTTCTATTCAAAAAGACAAGAAATAATCTTGTCTTTTATTCTACTTGGTTGTTATCTTCATTATTTATATCAGTTTCTTCTTGTACGGAACTACTAGTTGTTAATGTAATACTTTTATTTGTAATTTTATCTATTCTTTTACTAGCAGGAATAGATTGACTAATGATTGTATCTCCACTTATATCTGTTAGATTATAAGTAAATCCATTTCTTGATAACCAATTTTTAGCATCACTTATAGAATAATTAGTAAAGTTAGGAAGTAGGGGATAGTAATCAACATTAGTAAATTCTTCTCCAATTTTTGTAGCAGCATAAGGTGTATCGATTGTATAACTAAATTCTTTAATTAAAGTAGGTTCTTCTAAATCTAAGTTATACTTCATAGCCTTTGTAACCGCATTCACTGAATCATTACTTAATATATAATCCCATAATACTAATCCCATGTTTTCATCATATATCATTTGCCCTCCACCTTGAACGAGAAGGGATTCAATATTTATTTTATTATTATTTATAATAAGCA